>JGI11705J14877_10000254_pt1 | contig 34270 bp, 31 predicted proteins | sample Etolaghawater15m_FD_14877 | JGI IMG/M metagenome (IMG submission 14877) | reverse complement strand
GGGGGGGGTATATGGCGGGGAGTCTGGGGGAGGGAGTGGCAGTCCTGGCGGAGGGCTTGAGACTTTTTCTTGATTACGGGAGGAGTTTCGCATAGTTTTATCTGGGCGGGGGGATCTGCGGGGTTGTATGGAGCATGCTGTTCGGGAGTTTTCAGCGGAGAGGGTTGAGGACGAAAAAGGATTTGAAATCTCACAGAATCCTAACAGAAAAGCGGTAATTTTCGTTTAGAAAAACAGAGAAGAGAGAGCAGATGGCAGAGAGCAGGCGGATACTGGTGATAGAAGATGAGGATGACATACGGGAGCTGATAGTGTATCAGCTGGAGATGGAGGGATTCAGGGTTTCATCGGCGGACAACGGGGAGTCGGGATTGGCGATGGTGCGTCGGGAGATGCCGGATCTGCTGCTTCTGGATCTGATGCTTCCGGGGATCAACGGTCAGGACATCTGCAGGATACTGAAGAGTGATGTACAGACGCGGACGCTTCCGATCATGATGCTGACGGCTCGGGACAGTGATGAGGACATAGTGGATGGACTGGAGCTGGGGGCGGATGATTACATGACGAAGCCGTTTTCGCCGAAGGTACTGACGGCGCGCATACGCAAGATACTTGGGCGCGGGGGTGTAACGGAGGAGGGTGAAGAGGGGAGTATCGGGTACAGGGATCTGCTTCTGAACTACAGCCGGCGGGAGCTGCGGATCGGGGAGAGGGTACTGGACCTGACCTTCACGGAATTTGAGATGCTTCATCTGTTTCTGCGCAATCCGGGGAAGGTTTACAGTCGATTTGAGATCGTGAATGCGATCAAGGGGGACAATTACATAGTGACGGACCGGACCATAGATTTTCAGATGGTGGGGATACGGCGGAAGCTGGGGGAATATGCGGGCATACTGAAGACCGTCCGAGGAGTGGGATACAAGTTCCAGCCGGAGGATTAGGGGATTGAGGAAGCAGAAGCTTTTTGTCTGGATCCTTGTGCCCTGGCTGCTTTTGATGGTGGCGGGGAATTTTATTTTCCGGGATATCAGCCGCAGGAACTTTGAGGCGTTCAGCCGGAAGACGGCAGAGCGGGAGCTGAGGGAGCAGGCTCAGTTTCTGGAGTGGAGGTATGAGGTTCTCGGGGAGGTGGAATTCATAGAGATGCTGGGCATGTTCCGGGAAGCCCTGGGGAACCGGGTGACGCTGATTGACGCGGCGGGTCAGGTGAAGTATGACAGTCACGAGGATTACCGTCTGATGGAGAATCACGGTGGACGGCCGGAGGTTGTGGAGGCGGTGCGTGAGAGTCGTCCGGGGATAAATGTGCGATTGTCATCCACAGTCAATGTGGAGATGATCTATCTGGCCAGACCTGTTTACGGGGAGGACGGAAGCCTGAGGCTGCTGATCAGGGTGGCGGCGCCGTTCCGTAACATTGAGGAGCAGATTGCCAGATATCTCAGGCAGACGACCTGGAGTTTTGCCTTTATCCTGATTCTGCTGATCCTGCTGGCATATTATATGAGCCGGTTCATCAGCAAGCCGCTGGAGGACATTCGGGTGGGGGCGGAGAAGATTGCAGGCGGGAGTTATGATCTTCGGCTGCAGCCCCGGGGAGCAGTGGAGATGGAGAAAGTGGCAGAGAGTTTCAATCACATGAGCAGTCATATCCGCAATGATATTGAGAGGCTGGAGAAGCTGGAGAGGATCCGCCGGGATTTTGTGGCCAATGTCAGTCATGAGTTGAAGACACCGATCACGACGATACAGGGTTACAGTGAGACGCTTCTGGACAGCTGGACGGGTGATGAGGGGCAGCGGGCCTTTCTGAAGACAGTGCTGAAGAATGCAAAGCGCATGAATGCGATCATCAATGATCTGATAGAACTGGCGAAGCTTGAGCGGGATGGAGGAGAGATGCCGAAGCGTGAGACAGTCATGCTGAGGTTTATTCTCGAGCAGGCGGCTGAGAATTTCAGAGAGGCGGCGGCGGCGAAGTCCATAAGTGTGGAAATACGCGGTGATGAGGGAATGGAGGCGTTGATCAATCCTCCTCTAATGGAGCAGGCGCTGGGGAATATCATTGATAATGCGGTGAAGTACAGCGGAGAAGGCGGCAGAGTTCTTGTGGATTATTCGCGGGCCGACGGGGAGATAAGCATCCGGATCAGCGACCGCGGGGTGGGGATACCGGAAGAAGCGATTCCCCGGATCTTTGAGCGATTTTACAGAGTGGACAAGGGCCGAAGCCGCAAAGAGGGGGGTACAGGCCTGGGGCTGGCGATCTGCAAGCATATTATACAGGTGCATGGCGGTGACATTGAGGTGAAGAGCCGTCCGGGTGAGGGCACAACTTTTACCGTGCGGCTGCCTGATCAGAACTGAGCGGACCAGATAAGGGAGGCGCTGAAGCCCGGGTCGTAGGCGAGGCCTTTATACTGGCTGAGGTGGCTGTAATATTTTGTGTTAGTCAGATTTTTCAGATTCAGTGACAGAGTCTGGGGATGGTTCTGCAGGCTGAAGTGCAGGGTTAGCCAGGCGTTGAGCAGACTGTAGGCTGAAGGAGGGAGGGCGTCGTAGCTGCCGTCGAGGTCAGCATCATTCGGAAGGATATTCTCAAATTCTGCCAGGCGGTTCTGGGCGAAGAAATGCTGCAGAGAGACGCCAGAGCTGAAGAGGGGATCTTTATTTGAGAGGGGGAATTGCCGAGTCAATTGAAGTTGAATTCGGTCGGGGGGTATTTCGGGCATATAGGTTTCGACCCGGCCGTCTTCATCGGAGTCAGAGGAGATCCCGGAGAGGGTACCGCGCACCGAGCTCCAGCTGAGGAGGGCTTCTGCAGCGCCGGGGAGCAGTGTGGAAAAGGAGAATTCGAAACCCTGCATTCGGGCAGGACCCTGTCGGATGAGATAAATGGGGATTCCGGTCAGAGAGTGATAGGTCCCGCTGGGGCTTGAGTAGACATAATCCCTGAAATGGTTGCTGTAGAGGCTGAGTTCTGCCCGGCTGCTGCCGTATTTGGTCCTGAGGATGAGCTCTGTCCCCAGCATCTGTTCGGTCCGGAGCCGGGGTTCGCCAAACTCATATTTCCATGCGGCGTGATGGATACCGCGGATGAAACGTTCTGCGGCATTGGGATTTCGGAAGGCTGAGCCGATATTGAGGACCATGGCCCAGGGTGAGCCGGGGCGGTGATGAACCCATCCGATACCGCCGCTGAGTACAGGTTTGGAAGAAACAAGGGTATCAGGAACAGTATATTCAGCTGAAAAGACCGTTTCCCGCACCTGTTCCCGGTTCAGATCAAGGCGGATTCCTGCAGAATACTTGTCTGCAGGATTGATTTTCTGCAGAAGAGAGAAGAGTCCGGCATTGAAGCGGCTGTGAGTCGGGATAAGTTTTTCCGGACCTCTGCTGTCGCTGTCTTTATAGAGCAGCTGAATTCCGGTACTGAAGGGCAGTTTTTCTGATCCTCCGGTGAAGCGGCTGCTGTGACTGAGGCTGCGGGTGAGAATATCGATCTGTACTGGGATGCCGCTGGGGATACCGCGTCGTCGGTTCTGCTGTACTGCGCTGATATGCTGTATCGATCCATGCGGGCTGTTCTGACTGAGCAGTTCAGTCTGAAGCGTCAGATGTTCGGTAGGAGAACGTACTGCGCCGGCAGGGTGAAACCAGGGTTCTGTGCCGTCGGGACCGCCTCCGGTGTTGTGCCAGTGTCCCTCTCCCAGGAGAAGCTGTTCCTCGCTGTAGTAGGATAGGCTCAGGTTTTTCAGATAGCGGTGTCCTTCATGCCAAAGAGAAGCGGCCAGATTGCCTTTGCTGAAACCGGTGAATTCCTGAGTTTCGAGGAAGTTATGATCGCCGGGGACGGAGTAATTACTGCTGTGGTAGGCGGACATATCCAGATCCAGAGCCTTATGACCTTTCACGGTTTTATAGGAAGCTGATGCATTCAGGGCGCTTCCATTGCTTTCAAATCCTGAGCGGAGGGCAGTCTGGGAAGCGGGACCGGGACCATTGGAGAAGGGAGACAGCCTATGAATCTGAATGACACCACCGAGGGCATCGGCTCCGTAGAGCAGGGACGCAGGGCCGCGTATCAATTCGATCCTGTCAGCAGAGCCGGCATCGGTTTCCGGGGTATGGTGATGACTCCACTGCTGTCCCTCGAGCCGAACCCCTCTGTCCATGATCAGAATGCGGCTGTTGGTGAGACCGCGGATTACCGGTTTTTCTATTCCGGGCCCCTGTTTCAGAACCTGAACCGAGGGGCTGTTTCTGAGGATATCGGCCAGTGCACCATTGCTGGAGGATTCAATTTCGTTTCGGTCGAGGATATGGACCGAGCGGTAGCCGTTCAAGTCATTGGCATGCCTGCCGACGGCGCTGACGGTGACCTTGTCAAAGCGGTGCAGAGCCATATTCAGCAGACATCTGAATTCAACCGAGCTGTCATCTGCGTGGAGAGTCAGCGTCTGATAGAAGGTCTCGAATGCGACATGCCGAATTTCGAGTCTGTAGCTTCCTGCAGGCAGGTCCTCCAGAATGAATTGACCGTTTTTGTCTGTAAAAACACCGCGCTGCAGTTCCGGCAGGGCGACAGAAGCCGCATCGACGGGCTGGTTATCCCCGCCCAGAACGGATCCGCGGATCTCCGCAGCAGGCAGCCGGGGGTTGAGGAGAAAAAGAAGGCCTGCAGTGAGCAGGACCTTCTTTAGATTGACGCTTCTTATACTACGGGGACGGATGTCGAGTGCATCAGTGATCATGGTCATCGTCGTCGCTCTCTATCAGTGCGGGAAAGACCAGCGCGGGGACAGAGTCTTCGGACTGAAGCCGGAGAAGATAGGTCTGACCTGCTTCGAGTTCATAGACAGACTTGAGACTGACTGCATCGCAGTCATCACTATGATCTGTACTCATTTCCAGGGGGATGGCAGTACTGAGATCATTTGACAGGTAGATCGTGACAGCGACAGGGGCATCGCTGTAGAGCACATAATCCCCGTCCTGCCCCGACACTCCCATGGGGATATATGGAATCCATCCGCTGCATCCGCTGCTGTCGCAGTGCAGACTGATATCATAGCGCGTGTGTTCAAAATACTGCAGTAACGCTGATGGATCTGACTGCAGAGCGGCCAGGGCCTCAGCTGCCGATTCGGAGGACTGCAGATCTTTGGCAGGGCCGTAGAGCAGGTGTTCACAGACATGTTCATCCTGGTTTTCGCTGTGGATTTCCTCCTCAGTGCAGGACAGGAGGAGTGCTGAAATGAAGAGAACAGTAAATAAATATTTCAAAGCTTTCATTAGATAGGCCTTTCTATTGAGGAACTCCTGCTGCGAACTGCCGTGGAGTTCACAGCAGGGATTAAAAACCGAGTTGTTTAGGAAAAAATATAATAATTACAGAATTAAGTCTGCGGGGGTGCCCGTCCGATGACAACGCTGAAATGAGCGCTCTCGCTGTGCTGTGTTTCCGGGCAGCGGACAGAATGCGCTGCAGAGCGGGGGCTTCCGGGCAGGCTGCGGAAAAGGGCTTCATCTCCGGCGCTTGTCTGGGCAAAATGGTGCACCGGACATTCATCATGAACATGTCCGTCATCATGGTGGTGCAAAGCCGTAGCTGACTGAGAGAACAGAATGCTGAAGAGCAGGCTGAGGGCGATGCTGAACAGACGATGATTCGACTTCAGGGCAAACATGCGGGGAAGTTAATATGCGAAAGGACAGAAGGTCAAGTACTTAAGAATTGTTTTCAATAAAACAAAAAAAAAGCCGTCGGGGACGGCTTTAATACAGACAGTTCAAGGGAACTGGATCAGTACTCTTCCATCTGGTTGAATTCCGCATTTTCGAGCCACTGATTGGGGCGGTTGACGAATTCCACGATATTGTCCAGGAGGGTGACATGGCGCAGTTCCTCCTGGGCGATCTTCCTCAGGGCCTGTTTTTCGTTTTCATCGGCGGTTTTTTCGGCGGCATCGGTATAGTAGGCGTAGGCCTTGTCCTCAAGGTCTTTGGCTTTGCGATACATATGCAGCTGATCCATTTTAAAACTGAAAGTTCTGCCGCTGTCCTTCATACTCTGAAACGTGGCCTTGACATCTTTCACGATGGTTGAGACCGGCAGTTCAAAGCTTTCGTTGGAGGCCATTTTCTTAAAGATCAGGTAATGCTTTGCCTCTTCTGCGGCCATCATGTCCATGACATGTTTGAGACCTTCGTCCTCGGTCTGGGCAGAGAGATCGCGATAGTAGGCTTCGGCAACCTTTTCCATTTCCATTGCATACTCGTAGACGTTCATTCATTCACTCCGTTATTTTAACCACGGATATTATTTTTCCCTGCTGTTAAAATCAAGTAATAAATCCCATAAAACTGTTAAAGTGAGACGGATACTCTGCGGAGGGGGGGCAGGACTTTTCGGGACAGGATTCGACAAGGTTTTGTTTTTTTTGAGATTTTTTCTTAATATTCCGGCATGGAAGTCTTTGTTTTCACATTTATACTGATGTTTGTGATCTTTGCTGTACTGATGGTCAACCGATTTGTGCATCAGAAGGGGCGGCATGCTCTGGCGGATCAGAAGAAGCGCGGCAGAAAAATGAAGCGGGTTGGGAGCTACCCGGACAACTACAAAGTAAAATTTTAAAACACATTACGATATAACAGATGGTTGAGAGAAAGAATGCCGTCATTGCGATGAGCGGCGGTGTGGACTCATCGGTGGCAGCCTGGCTGATGCAGCAGAGGGAATACGCTTTGACGGGGGTGACCCTGAAGCTGATCTGTGATGTTTTCACAAAGGACGGAGCGGTGGAGGACAGCAGCTGCTGTTCGGTGGAGGACATCCGCCGGGCGAAGGATAACTGCAGGGTTTACGGATTTCCGCATCATGTCCTGAATTTCAGCAAGGCATTCCGGGAGCGGATCGTGGACAACTTTGCTGAGGAATATTTTCTGGGGCGCACGCCGAATCCCTGTGTGATCTGTAATCGGGAGATGAAATGGACGGAGCTTCTGCAGTGGATGGACGGTCAGGGGATCGAGTACCTGGCGACGGGTCATTATGCACAGGTGAAGTACAACGAGGAGAGCGGGCGATATGAGCTTTGGCGGGGCCGGGACAGGAGCAAGGATCAGAGCTATGTTCTCTGGATGCTGGACCAGGACATGCTGAAGCGGACCGTCTTTCCGCTGGGGGATATGGAGAAGCCGGAGGTGAGGCGGATCGCGGCGGAGCTGGGTCTGAGTAATGCTGACAAGGCGGACAGTCAGGACATCTGTTTTGTTCCGGACAACAATTACAGGAATTTCCTGGAGGCCTACGATGCGAGGCGCAGCGGGGAGATAGGTCCCGGGAATTTTGTAGACATACATGGACGGGTACTTGGGCGTCACAGGGGATATTATCACTACACAGTGGGTCAGCGTCGGGGCCTTGCATTGGCGGTAGGTGAGCCGGTGTATGTGAAGGCGATTCTGCCGGAGAGCAATGAAGTGGTGGTGGTGCCCCGGGGGGAGCTGGTGAACCGCGGCTGTGTTCTGAGCAGGGCAAACTGGGTTTCGGTTGACGGCAGTGAGAGAGTATACCGCGGACAGGTGAAGATCCGCTACCGGCACGGAGGCATTGCGGCTGAACTCCATCCTTTAAAATCGGGAAAAATTGTTGTAAACTTCACAGGATGTCGCAGAATCCGTGACACCGGGTCAGAGTGCAGTCATATACGATGGTGACAGGGTACTTGGCGGCGGTGTGATCGAGCGGGTCATCGACAGTGAAGGGGACATGGATCAGTGGCTAAATTCACAGTAAATACATTGCGCGCCGCGAAGCGGGAGGGGCGGAAGATCACGGCTCTGACGGCTTATGATGCGTTGTTTGCCGCGTTTCTGGATGAGTCGGGCATTGACATTGTGCTGGTGGGCGACAGTGTCGGCATGGTGGTTTCGGGATATGAGACGACCCTGCCGGTGACAGTGGAGGAGATGATCTATCATGGTCGGGCGGTTCGCAGATCGGTGAAGGATGCCCTGCTGGTGGTGGATATGCCGTTCATGAGCTATCAGGTATCGGTGGAGGACGCGCTGAGAAACATTGGCCGGGTGATGAAGGAAACAGGAGCTGAATGCGTGAAAGTGGAAGGTGCCGGAGAGATCCTTGCTCTGGTGCAGCGCTGTTCGGGCATCGGCATTCCGGTCATGGGTCATCTGGGCATGACCCCGCAGAGTGTGCACCGTTTCGGGGGATACACAGTTCAGGGCAGGGGGACAGAGGCCGCCGAGCGGCTTCTGCGGGATGCACAGTCCCTGCAGGAGGCCGGGGTCTGCGCGCTGGTTCTGGAGAAGGTGCCGGCGCCCTGGAAATACCGACCATCGGCATTGGTGCGGGGGCAGGTACGGACGGTCAGATTCTGGTGACGCAGGACATGCTGGGCATGTTTGAGACATTTCAGCCTAAATTTGTACGCCGCTACAGGGAACTGGCCCGGGACATCCGAGCGGCTGTTGCCGAATACCGGGAGGACGTGCGGGAAGGTCGTTTCCCGAAGGACACAGAGAGTTACTGATGCAGATCATCCGCAGCATATCCCACATGCAGAGGCTGTCAGACAGACTGCGTCAGGAAGGGCGGCGTATTGCCTTTGTTCCGACGATGGGAGCACTTCACCGGGGGCATCTGTCGCTGGTCGAGCTGGCGGGGCGGCATGGGGACAGCGTCATCATGAGTATCTTTGTGAATCCGACACAGTTCGGAGCCGGTGAGGACCTGTCGCGCTATCCGAGAAATTTTGAGAGGGATGAAAAACGGGCAGCGGAAGCCGGAGTGGAGGTCCTGTTCTACCCAGAGGAGGAGAGCATGTACGCACCGGGGCACATGACCTGGGTTGTCAATGAAGGGATGACGGACATACTCTGCGGCGCGAGCCGGCCCGGACATTTCAGGGGAGTGACGACCGTTGTGATGAAGCTGCTGCATATCGTGAAGGCCCATGTACTTGTACTGGGTCAGAAGGATGCACAGCAGGCGGCTGTCCTGGGGCGGATGCTGGAGGACATGAATATGGAGACGGAACTCCTGCTCGGGGGCATCGTTCGAGAAGAGGACGGTCTGGCCATGAGCAGCCGGAACGTTTACCTGGACAGCGCATCGCGAAGTGAGGCGCTGCATCTTTATCAGGCTCTGAATGCGGCGGAAAGCCTGATCCGCAGCGGGGAACGGCGAATGGACCACATTCTGGACACGGCAAAAAGAGTCCTGCTTGAGAGCGGGAGCATCACTTTGGACTATCTGGAGTTCAGGACTTTTCCTGAACTGCGGAGGCCGGAGAGTCTGCAGGGAAGAATCCTGCTGGCAGCTGCCATATTCCTTGCGGATGTGCGTTTAATTGACAATATTATCATGGAGTTGGACCCAGTACAATGAGAAGAACATTTCTTAAATCCAAGCTGCACCGCGGGACCGTGACACATGCCGACCTCAATTACGAGGGCAGTATCACGATCGACGAGGACCTGATGGAACTGTGTGATATCACAGAATTTGAGATGGTGCAGGTTGTAAATATCAATAACGGTGCCCGCTTTGAAACCTACGCCATCAAAGGTGAAAGGGGTTTGAAAAGCATCGGTCTCAACGGCGCGGCGGCCCGTCTGGCCGTTCCGGGGGACAAGGTCATCGTAATGAGCTACTGTGATCTGGAGGCTTCGGAGATTGCCGGGCACAGACCGAAGATCATCGTACTGAATGATGACAACAGTTTTAAAAAGGAGATCAGCCGCTGATGACAGAACTCTGCACACTGATCATGGCAGCCGGAAAAGGCACACGGATGAAGAGCGACCTTCCCAAGGTCCTGCACACCCTGCACGGAAAGACGCTGATCGGCCATGTGATCGAACAGGCGCGCAGTATTGGAGCGACCCGGATCGTGGCGATCATCGGGCACAGGAAAGAAATGGTCATGGAAAGCCTGGCCGGCAGCGGGGTGGAATTTGCGATACAGGAGCAGCAGCTGGGAACGGGTCATGCGATCATGGTCACGGAGAAGCAGCTACAGGGCTGGAGCGGGGATGTGCTCATTCTCAGCGGTGATGTTCCCCGTCTGCGGGCGGAGACACTGGAGGCCATGCTGGAGCAGCACCGGATCACCGCGAGTCAGGCCACAGTNCTCACCACNGAGCTTGAGAACCCCCACGGCTACGGCAGGATACTGAGGAATGAGGAGGGCACCCTTCTGCGAATCGTTGAGGAAAAGGACGCCACGGATGAGATCCGGGGCATACGCGAGATCAATTCCGGGATTTACCTTTTTGACAAGGAACTTCTTTTTGATGCCCTGAGTAAAATAGGCAATGACAATGCGCAGAAGGAGTACTATCTTACAGATGTACTTCCGATGATGATCGGTCAGAAGCACAAAGTCTCGCTGTACCTGTCACCTGACGCGTCGGAGATACAGGGTATCAACACCGTTGAGCAGCTGCAGGAGATGGAAAAACTCCGGGAGTAGAAGATGAAAAAAGTCACCCTAGCGATATTCATAGTCATGCTGTCTCTTTCAGTGCAGGCGCAGTTCATGCCGGAGGAGAGCATATTTGACAGCCGCAGTATCGGGCTCAATCTGAACAGCAGCAGTGATGTTGCGGGACTGATGAGCCGTCTTCAGATGCAGCACAGTGTTTCGATGAGTGTCGGCAGCAGTGCCTTTGGATCCCAGAGTCTGATGGCTTATCAGAACAGTTTTTATCTGCCTTTGAGCGGGAGGCTTCGTTTTTTCGGCACGCTGAGTGTGGTGCAGCCGACTTTCAGCAGCGGACTCTACAGTCAGATGCCTTTCAGCAATGACGTGCAGATGTACTATGACACGCATCTGGAGTACCGTCTCGGGGACAATACCATGATCAACATCGGGCTGAGTAATCAGCCGCGCACATATTACAATCCCTATAGATCAAATATTTACGGAGTTCCCGGTTTATGGCAGGTAAGAGAGTAGGCGGAGCAAAAAAACGGGCAGCCGTCAAAGGCGCAGGCAGCTCATCCATTTTACTCAATTCTCTGATCGGGGCGTTATCGGTAGTGATCCTTCTTTTTGCCTATTCTCTATATGACAAGGGGGTTCGCAGGGACACGCATCTGACAGAGTACCGGGGCAGCAGTCTGGAGGACACGGAACTGCCAACAGCCCTGATCATGGACCAGGCAACGAAGGCCGCTGAAACGGACCTGGTCGTGCAGGTTCTCAACGGCAGCGGTGTTGCCGGGATTGCGGCGTCCTACAAGGATGCACTGATCGCCCAGGGTGTGGATGTCATCAATGTGGGGAATGCCCCCAACTACCATTACGAACGATCACTGCTATATTATCATGGTCTCAATGCGGACAAGGCGTATCAGTTTGCAGAGATGATCGGCCTGGAGCGGGAGAGGATTGAGGAGCAGGACCTGACCTCTCTGGGCAATGAGCTGACCCTGATCCTGGGCAGGGACTATCGAAGTCTGAAAATGATGAGTGTGCCTGAAGTGGCGGTTCGCCTGCAGATCCTCAACGGCTGCGGTGTGAACGGGATCAGCAGGGAATACCAGAAATTTCTGCAGAGCAAGGGCTTTCAGATCGTAGATGTGAGCAATGCGAGCAGTTTCAATTTTCAGGAAAGTGTTCTCCGCTATGACAATGACGGAGTTGAGGAAGACGTAAAGAACATCACATTTCTGCTGGGACTTGATGAATCGCAGGTGCGCCGGGTTCCCCAGCTGGACAATGCAAATATTTCCCTTATCATAGGTCAGGACCATCCCGAACTGGCACTGGCATCAAACCGCAGGACACGCTGATATGCCCCGACAGAAGAAACGAGAAGCCGAAGAGAGTTATGCACTGGCGAGACGAGCGGCTGAACTGGCTTTGACAAAGAAGGCTGAGGACATTGTGATCCTCAATATGAGCCGTATCAGCGGGTTCACGGATTATTTCGTAATCTGTCACGGGGTGGGTGAACTTCAGGTGAAGGCCATCAGTGATGCGGTGGAAGACGGTCTGGCGGAGGATAAGGAGAAGGTCTGGCACCGGGAAGGCTATGAGAACCGGAAATGGATTCTTCTGGACTATGTGGATGTGGTATTCCACGTCTTTGACCGGGACAGCCGCGAATTTTACGGACTGGAGCGGCTCTGGGGTGATGCGGAGAAGGAGATCATTGAAGATGAGGCTCCGGTCGCTGCCGCAAAACATTGAATTTCTGAACAGAAAAACAGGATTGTCACAGAATGCAAAAGCACATTAGGGCTCTGCTGGACGGATATCTGTCGTCCAGATCGACTGAACTTGACGAATATGTGGTGGAGAGGCCTCGGAATCCGGAGTTCGGGCATTTTTCCAGTAATATCGCCATGAAACTGGCGAAGCATTTCCGTCGTCGCCCTCTGGACATTGCTGAGGAGATCCGGAGCTATCTGGGATCCCCTGAGATCACTTTACCGGATCTGAGGGGCGAGGGAGTTGAGACCGTGGCTTTGACGATTACGACAGCGGCCCCGGGATTCATCAATTTCACAGTGGACAGCAGATATTTTCAGCGGCTGGTGGAAGAGATACTGCGGGACGGTGAAGATTTTCGTCGGGAGAGGCCCTATGCAGGAAAGCGGGCACAGGTTGAGTTCGTCTCAGCGAATCCCACGGGTCCTCTTACGATCGGCCATGGGCGTCAGGCGGTGCTGGGTGATGTGGTGGCGCGGATTCTGGAGTGGCAGGGATACGAGGTGGTCCGGGAGTACTATTTCAATGATGCGGGGCGTCAGATGCGTCTGCTGGGCGAGAGTGTCTACGCCCGTTACATGCAGCTTCAGGAGCAGGATTATGCGATTCCGGAGGGTGGATATGAGGGGGAATATATCACGGATATTGCGCGCCGTTTCCGGGAAAAATACGGAGACGGTCTGACGGGGGATCCTCAGGACCGGCGTTTTGTTGATTTTGCCAATCAGGAGGTATTCCTCATCATCCGGGAGACACTGGAGCGGCTGAACATACGGCATGATGTGTATTATAATGAAAAGGACCTTTACAGCAGCGGAAAGATCCGGGAAGTTCTGGCCCTGCTGGATGAAAAGGGTTTTGTGTATCAGTTTGAAGGCGCCACCTGGTTCAAGGCGACGGCGTTCGGGGCGGAGAAGGACCGGGTTCTGGTGAAGAGCAGCGGTGAGCCGACCTACCGTCTGCCGGATATTGCCTATCATAGGGAAAAACTGCTGAGGCATTTCGATCTGATCGTGGATATTTTCGGTGCTGATCACCATGCGACCTATCCTGATGTAGAGAGCGGCCTGAAGGCCATGGGTCTGGACACCGGCAGCATCCGGGTTCTCATTCACCAGTTCGTGACCCTGACGCGGGACGGCGAGAAGGTGAAAATGAGCACGCGGAAGGCCAATTTTGTGACTCTGGATGAGCTGGCGGACATAACAGGAACGGATGTGGTGCGGTTTTTCTATCTTATGCGCAGTATGGACAGCCACCTGAATTTCGATCTGGGTCTGGCGGAGAAGGAAGGGGATGAGAATCCTGTATTCTACATACAGTATGCTCATGCCCGCATATCCAATATACTGCTGCACAGCAGGGAGAAGGGTATCGACAGCTGGGCTGAGGGTAATCTGGCACTTCTGACTGAGCCGGAGGAGCTGGAGCTGCTGAAAGTGATGGATGAATACGGGGAGGTGATGGATCTGGCCTATCAGACTCTGGAACCGGTGAATATCACCAACTATGCCACGGCTTCAGCCACCGCTTTTCACAAATTCTATGCCCGTCACAGGGTTGTGAGTGAGGACATCCCTCTGTCCCGGGCGCGGCTGAAACTCATTTCTGCGGTAAAGCAGCATTTTGCCAATCTTCTGGGTCTGCTGGGTATACACGCACCGGACTCCATGTAGCTGTTCCGCTGAGTCCGGCTACCGGCACAGGGCAGCTTAGGGCGAGGCAGGACAAGCTTTTCCTTAACACAAATCCAATATACTCATCATCATTTTCTAACAGATCTCAAATCTGCTCCTCAAGAATCCATGCTAATATTCCGGCATGGAAATTGGGGAAACACTATGGATAAGCTGATGCAGTATGATCTTCTGCTCATTTCGAAGGTGATGAAGCTGCGGAGACAGGTTCTGAACAGGCTTTTTCGAACCGTCTCGTTCACCGGGGACGGATATTTCTACCCTCTGCTGCTTCTGATCATGCTGCTGCAGGGCGGTTTATCTGAATCTGCGGCATTGATACAGGCAGTGACCCTTGCATTCGCTGTGGAGCTNAGTGCCTATAAACTTATCAAGACCAATGTGAAGAGACTTCGGCCCTTTGCGGGTCCTCTGAAGATCATGAACCAGGTGATTCCCAGTGATGAATTCAGTTTTCCCAGCGGTCATACGGCGGCTGCATTTCTGATGGCCGTCTTCCTGGGAACGGTTTTCCAGGCTCTGATCTGGCTCATCATGCTCTGGGCCCTGGCGGTGGGTTTTTCACGTGTCTATCTGGGGGTTCATTATCCCAGTGACATACTGGCGGGGATGCTTCTGGGCAGTACATCGGCCTTACTGGCCCTTTATCTCGTCCCGGGAATATAGCAGAGCTGCATGAAAATATTATACGGTGTTCAGGCAACCGGGAACGGCCATATCAGCCGCAGCCGGGAAATGGTCCGGGAATTGAGGGACAGAGGTCATGAGCTGCAGGTGCTTTTCAGCGGTCGCAGTGCGGAGGAACTCTGGGATGTAGAGGATTTTCGGCCCTATGAGGTGAGGCGGGGATTCAGCTTTTCGGTGAACCGGGGGAAGATACGTTTTCTGAAAACGGCATTGAATCTGCGTCCACTGACCTTTCTGAGAGATCTGAAGAGTATTGACCCGAAGGGAATTGATCTGGTCATCTCCGATTATGAGCCGGTATCTGCCTATTTTGCCAGGAAAAATAACATATTCAGCATTGGAGTGGGGCATCAGTACGCCTTTGCGCACCCGGTGCCGATCAGGGCTTCGGATCCGGGCAGCCGGGCGATCCTGAAATACTTTGCACCGGTGGATCTGGGAATCGGCCTGCACTGGCATCATTTCAACGCGCCGGTGCTGCCGCCGATCGTGCCTGCACATCTGGATATACATGAGCAGGTGGCTGCGGAGGAACCCTTCCATCTGGTTTATCTGGGATTTGAAAAAAGCAGTGACTACGAAAAAATACTGCTTCAGTTTCCCCTTCATCAGTTTGTGGTCTACAGCTCTGAAAAGGGTGTTATGAGTAAGGGCAATGTCCGTTACAAGGGTTTCAGCCGTCATGGATTTCTTCAGGACCTGCTGCGCTGTGAAGGTGTGATCTGCAATGCGGGTTTTGAGCTGCCCAGCGAGGCATTGCACCTTGGAAAGAAACTGCTGGTCAAACCGCTGCAGTATCAGATGGAGCAGGAAAGCAATGCTGCTGCTCTGGAAAAACTGGGTCTTGGGATCAGCATGCAGAGACTTTCCACGGAAAAAGTCGGTGCATACCTCAAGTCTGAGCGTCCCCCTGCGAAGAACTGGCCGAATATTGCCGGAATCATCGCTGAATGGATCACAGAAAATGATTTTTCAGATTTTGACACACTGCTTAGACGCGCCTGGCAGGAGGCCTGAACTGGTCTGAGGGAGGGTTCAGACGGCGGAATGCGAATTGCGGACCTGATGAGTCCGGAGCAGGGATACTGTCCCCCGGATTCCACCGAATTTGTATAAAATACACAAAAAAGACCGGCTTTTTTGAGATATTGTCGTAAATTGTGGAGAGAAGAGTGCGCTGTACTTCTGTCAGGAAGTATTGACCGGCATGCATGGGAGACAGTGGTGAGGGCAGACAGCGACTGCCCGGACTGATTGACCCGGGAGCGCACAGAACACAAGCAAACACAGGAAGACGAATACAATGAGTGCATTTTCATCTGCCCACAGTTTCCATATTCCCGTCATGGGCATCGCTTTCAGCATTGATGCGCCGTACCGGGTGGCACCTTATGGAATACATTCGGTGATCTCACTGGTCGACGATATACTCATAGAGAACATGCGGGAGCACTACAGCCGTCTCTTCGAACTCCCCTTTCAGCCGATAGGTCAGGGAGAAGAGGATTTTCGGGCGCGGAGGATCACCGCGTATCTGGACCTTATGGACAGACTTGTGAAGAAAAAGTTCGAGGATCTGAAAAAGAGTGCTCTGGAGGCAGGGGAGGAGATCCGCAAGTTCATGGAACTTCTGCCGGACAGAAGCACACTGCGCCGGGAACTTCAGGACATATTATCGCAGCCGGCTGAACTCGGTGAAAAGATACAGGCGTGGCTTCATGAACATCTTCCCATGGGGCGTATTGATGTGAATATCATGACCAAACTGGACCGTATCAATTTCCGGGGCAGGGAAGCTCTGCCGGTGGAGTACAATGACGCACATGCTGCACTGAGAGGTTTTGCACAGTCGGGGGTGGACGGAGCCGTTGTACTCTCGGCGGGCATGAATCCCCGGCTTTACGGGTACATTGAGCAATTCAGCGACTTCTTTCCTGACGAGGCCGGATACATACGCAAGAAGATCATCCTCAAGGTCAGCGACTACCGTTCTGCGATCATACAGAGTAAATTCCTGGCAAAAAAGGGCCTGTGGGTGAGTGAATTCAGAGTGGAGAGCGGTCTCAACTGCGGGGGGCATGCCTTTGCATCCGACGGATACCTGATGGGTCCTATTCTGGAGGAATTCAAGGCACAACGGGAGGAGCTGAGCGACAGTCAGTGGGCCGTCTGTTCCGCAGCCTGGGAAAAGAAGGACCGTCTCATCCCCCGGAAGGCGCCTGCAATACTTTTTACAGCCCAGGGCGGTGTCGGTACCGCCGATGAACACAGCATGCTGCTGGATTACTACGAACTGGATTCCGTCGGCTGGGGCACACCCTTCCTCACCTGTCCGGAAGTCACCGTAGTGGATCCCGCCACCCGGGACATGCTCTTTAAAGCCCGAGAGGAGGACCTGTATCTCAGTGATGTATCTCCTCTGGGGGTCCCTTTTAACAATATTCGCAACAACAGCAAGGATCTGGAGCGGGACCAGCGCATCGCTGAAGGACGTCCCGGTTCCGCCTGCCCCAACAAATTCATCGAACTCAACACTGAACTGACGGAAAAACCGGTCTGCCGTGCTTCGAGGCAGTATCAGCATCTGAAGATCAGGGAGCTGGAAGCATCGGGTCTGAAAGGGTCTGATCTGCAGAAAGCCGTAGATAAGGTAACCGAAGTCTCCTGTATTTGTGTGGGACTGGGAACACCGGCCTATCTGGAGAAGGGTCTGGACACAAAGCGCATTGGTCCGGGCGTCAGCATTTGCCCGGGTCCCAATATGGCCTATTTTGACCGGAGGACCACCCTCAGGGAGATGGCGGATCACATTTACGGCCGTGCTTCTGTGATCAGCCGCGAGGACCGTCCCCACATGTTCATCAAGGAACTCGGTCTTTATGTGAGCTACCTGAAGAATAAAATTGCCGAACACCATGAGACCGTCACTGAAAAGCAGGCGGGTTACCTTGAAAGTTTCCGTGAGAACCTGCGTTCCGGCATTGCCTATTACAGAGACTTTTTCAACCGTGTGGACAAATATGTTCAGGACCGCCGGCAGGAGATACAGAAAGAACTGCAGGATGCGGATATAAAACTGTCCAGACTCTTCATAGCGAAAAGCAGTTCCGAAGTAAGCAGGACGGACTGACGGGAGTCGAGGGACCTCGTCGACAGTCAGAACAGGCAGACAGCAGTCAATAATCAGCGGCCGGTTCCAGCCGGGCAAAAAATGCAGTAGGGATACTGAATCCTTGATAATCTGCGGCAGTGGGGCTATATTCACGCGAAAAAAACAAGCAGGTACATGATGATACTAGGACGAGTGACAGGGACGGTATGGGCCACCAAGAAGGACGAGAAGCTGGAGGGGGCCAAGTTTCTGATAGTGCAGCATTACAATATGGACCTCAGTCCTCAGGACAAATTCACGGTGGCTGTGGACTCAGTAGGAGCCGGAGCCGGTGAGTACGTGCTGTTTGCGGCCGGTTCTTCGGCTCGGCAGACGGAGCAGACCAAGGACAGGCCGGTGGATGCGGTCATCATGGCCATTATCGATGAAGTGGACTTGAAAAAGTGAGATTCGGCAGGGTGACAGGTCGGCTCTGGGCCACACAGAAACCGGACAGTCTGCGGGGCAAGAAACTGCTGATCGTGCAGCCTGTAGACATGGAGACCCTGGAGGACAGGGGTGAGGCTCTGGTGGCTGTGGACACAGTGGAGGCGGGTGTGGACACCTGGGTGTTCTATGTGCTGAGCCGGGAGGCGACACTTACGCTGGCAAATGCCTTTAATCCGGTGGATGCTGCGATCGTGGGCATCGTGGACCGCATCGATCTCAGGAGCGGACAGTTCAGACTTGAATAAATGCAGTGAATTTTTAGAGATATAGCAAAAACAGGGTGTTGAGTACGACATGAAGACCATAGTTCTGGCAACGAAGAATCGTGACAAGGTACGGGAAATACAGGCGAAGATCGGGCTGCAGGTCAAGCTTCTGACCCTACATGACATCCCGGACATGCCGGATGTTGTGGAGGACAGCGAGACCCTCGAGGGCAACGCGGTTAAGAAAAGCCTTGAGATATATGAATATACGGGGATACCGGCTCTGGCGGATGACACGGGCCTGAGTGTGGATGCTCTGAACGGGGCCCCCGGGGTCTACAGTGCGCGATATGCAGGCGTGAATGCAAGTTATGACGACAATGTGAATAAACTTCTGGATGAGATGCTTGCAGTGGACGAGGAACAAAGAGGTGCCGAGTTTCGTACAGTAATGGCGTACACTGACGGGGACGGCACACTGACAGCAGTGGGGGCGACCCGGGGAAGGATTACGATGGACAAACGCGGTCTGGGTGGATTTGGATACGACCCGGTCTTTCTGCCGGAGGCATCGGAGCTGACCTATTCACAGCTGGATCTGGCGGAGAAAAACAGGATCAGCCACCGCGGGAAGGCGGTTTCGGCCATCATTTCATTACTCAAAGACAATAAAAAACTGTAAATTCAGAGCTTGGAAAAAGGGAGGAGAGATACTGGAGAGTTTGCTACCGGGATAGAATGAAAGGAACCGCTTGAAGGTCAGATCTGTCAGATATCTGAAACATATCGCCCTCATCTCCAGCTTCACATTACTCCAACTGTCCTCACTGCAGGCGCAGGCTGTGGCGCATGGTATCGCTTTTAACTATCAGTGGCGTCCTGCGGGGCAGATGGCGGGGGATTATGTGCCGCCGGTGGGGCTTGACGCATTGAGGCCGGATCCTGCTGCACCGCTTTCCCTGAGCTATCCGGTGAAGATCGAGGGGCTGCAGCTCAGGCATGAGAGCAGCGCCGACGGATCTCTGTTCATACAGTACGAAACGCTGAATGACCAGCTGTTGAGAATGCCTTATGTGTCCACATTCAGTGATTATTATGCACTTCAGAAGGATTTGAGGAAGCAGTCTCTGTGGAAGGAGAAGGTGACGACGAACCTCAGCGGTGAGGAGACACAGAGCAAGGAGACCAGTATTGAGCTGATCGGGGCGGATATTGCGGGGCAGCGGGTGAGTCTGCGGGTGATGGGGAACATTTCCATCAGCGGGCGGCTGAACAATCAGACGCAGGCAACGCAGATCACCAATTACAATCAGGCCAACACCAGCAATTTCATACTGGACCAGACCCAGAATTTCAATATTGAGGGTCGGATAGGGGACCGTCTCAGCATCAAGGTGGATCAGGATTCTGAGCGGGATTTTAATTTCGAGAACACGCTGAAGGTATTTTATACCGGGGACGAGGACGAGATCGTGCAGCGGGTGGACGCGGGAAATATCGATCTGAGTCTGCCGGGGACGCAGTTTGTGACGGGTAAGGCCAATACCAGCGGGCTCTTCGGTATCAAGGCGCTCTTAAAGGTGGGGCCGCTGGATATCACCACCATTGCCTCGGTGGAGGAGGGACAGAACAAGAAGACCTCCTGGGGGGGCGGCAGTGAGAGTGAGCCGCTGATGATCAAGGACCATCAATATGTGCGCAATAAGTATTTCTTTGTGAACGAGGCNTTTCGGCGCAGCATGTATCCTCTGGATGACAAGGGGCGTTTTCTGATCCGCCGGCAGGTTGTGGACTTTGAGCTGTACAAGAACGCCCTGGAGACGGAGACCGGTGCCTTCAGTGGGACGGCCTGGATCGATCCCAACGACACGACGGCCTCTTCGGAGCGGGCGGAGCGGAATCTCTTTTTCAAGCGTCTGGAGAGAGACATTGATTACGTGCTTAATGAGAACCTGGGCTATTTCAAGATGCTCAGTTTTATCAACGAGGGGGACGTACTGGCCATCGCCTATCGCGATCAGAGCCTGAATCCCGATGACATATTTCCCACGCTGAAGGAGGGGGATATTCTGGGTGAGGATGTGCAGGTGCGGAATCTGAAGCTGGTCAAGCCTATGAACCCTCTGCCGGATCACCCCACCTGGGATCTGGAGTTCAAGAATGTGTACAGTCTGGGAACCACCAATATCAACCCGGAGGGTTTCGAACTGAAGATCTTCAACTCTTCGGTGGCATCACCTATCGACCGGGACAGTCAGGGAAAGAGCTGGCTGCAGCGTTTCGGGCTGGACAATCAGGATGCCAACGGGGTCAGCGGTGTACAGGATGAGGTCATTGACAACAATCCTGCGGTACTGCGGATGATTGACGGTGAGCTTTGGTTTCCCTATCTGAGGCCCTTTACTTCTGAGGTCGGCAGCGAGTCGGAAGCATTTCCGGGGCTTTACAACCCGGATCTGCCGGAGGCCCTGAGTTCCTTTTTTCTCTATGATACGACGATACAGAGTGTGATCAATTCCGATTCAAAATTCTATATCGAGGTGAAATACAGCAATCGTAGTTCTGAGATACAGCTGCAGGATTTCATGATCATCGAGGGCTCGGAGGAGATCACGGCGGGAGGGGCCCTGCTGACCCGAGGTGTGGACTACAACATCGACTATTTCAGCGGGCGGGTGACGCTTTTGAGTGAAACGGCCCTGAACCCCAGTGCAGAGCTGAATATTTCCTACAACGCCCGTCAGCTTTTCCAGCTGGACAAGAAAACCGTGGCCGGCATGAGGGCGGAATACAAATTCGGCAAGAGCAATTTTCTGGGCGGCACCTTCATGTACTACAGTCAGAGCAGTATTGACGACCAGGTCCGTGTGGGCGAGGAGCCTTTCCGCAATATGATCTGGGATATCAACGGCAATATCGGCTATGACATGGACTGGCTGACCCGGGCCATCAACGCCCTGCCTCTGATCGAGACCAACGACCCCTCCTCCATCAAGGTCAGCGGTGAGATCGCGCAGATCCTGCCGAATCCGAANACCATCAACAANCCGGATACCGGNGACCCCAATGGTGTGGCCAATATCGATGATTTTGAGGGGGCCAAGCAGACCACGCCCATGGGAGTGGAGAAAAACGGCTGGTACCCGGCTTCCCGACCGGTGAACGACAGCCTGTCCTACTCAGAACAGGGATATCTTTTCTGGTTCAATATCTGGGGTGATGTCCCCACGGCGCAGATCTGGCCGGACAAGGAGACCTCCTCCACCATGAACAACGATGTGACGCGGGTGCTGAGCCTGGTTCTGGATCCCCGTGTCAACGGTGTGACGGGACGCGAGGTGGAGGAAATGGAAACCCGTACAATCTGGGGAGGTGTCATGCGGCCTCTCTATTCCGGTGCCTGGGACCAGAGCGAGAGCAAGTATATCGAAGTCTGGGCCCGCGGGGAAAAAGGTGTGCTGCGTATGGATCTGGGTAAGATCAGTGAAGATCTGGACCTGTTTGACACAACCTCTCTGAGCATCCGGGCCAATCGCAAGCTGGACACTGAGGACAAACCCAGTCCCGGTTCGGGTATGACCACTGGAAACACCATTCTGGAGGAATCCGAGAATATCGGAATCAACGGCCTGACAGATGAACAGGAGAGCGCTTTCGGACTGGATCCTCAGATCGACAACTGGGAATATGAGACGGCCTCCCGTGAGTACCGCTGGGCAAACGGAACCGAGTTCAACCGGGATTATTTCTACCCCAACACCGAGGATATCAACAACAACAATCGTCTCGACCTGTTCAACGACTATTTTACCTACGAGATCGATCTGGAGAACAGTCCCTGGTACGTGACGGAGACCCGTTTCCGGGACGGCGAAAGCACGGGCTGGAAACTCTACCGCATTCCGCTCAGCGAGTTTGTTGAGAAAACAAATTCCCCCACGATGACGGAGATACAGACCTTCCGGCTGCTCTATACCGGGGTGGACGACCAGGACTCAGTGCACATTGCCGGCGTAGGTCTGGTGGGCAACGAGTGGCAGGAAATCGGTGTGGCACCTGACAGCTCTGAAAACTATATTCTCAACGACGACATTTTCAAGATCTCGGTGGTCAATACCGAAGACAATCCTGAATACGAGAGCCCCCGGGGTGTTCTGGGCAAGCTGGATCCGGTCTACAATATCAGGGCAAAGGAGCAGTCCCTCAGTCTGAACGTGGCCGATCTTCCAGCCGGGCACAGGACAGCGGCAAAAAAGTCTCTCTGGGACTATGAGAACTACATGATGTACGAGACCATGAAGATGTTCGTGCACGGGGATCCGAATTACAGCAGTGATACTGCGCAGGTCAAATTCTATATCCGCATGGGAAACATCAGCGGAACCACACTCAATGATTATTACGAGATTGTGACTCCTGTCTACGCAGGTTGGGACGAGAGGAACTTCATCGAACTCCGTTTCGAGGACATTACGGCCCTGAAGCAGCTGGTGACGGGCGATTCTGTCTACACCTTTGTCAGTTCTGACGGAAACTACCGGGAGATGCATCTGGCGGACCGGGAGGGCGTGAAAACCGGCCGGAAGTACAAGGTAGTCGGCAACCCCTCCTTTTCCCGTGTGAATTTCTTTGTGATCGGTCTGCTCAACGAGACCGATGATTATTACACGGGTAATGTCTGGGTCAACGAGCTGCGGGTCAGTGATCCGCTGAGAGAAAAGGGTATCGCCTTCCGCGGGGCGGTGGACCTGAACTTGGCGGGAATCACCAGCATCAATGTGAACGGTGAGTACAGGGACGCCTCATTTCATCAGGTGAACCAGCAGCATGCCAGCACCGGGTCCACAGACAATCTTCTGGACAGCCGTTCCCTGAATATGAGTGTTCGCTTCAACCCCCACAAATTCCTCCCCAAGGAATGGTCCGTATCCATGCCGGTGTCCGTCGTGGTCGGTGAGAGCCGGAAGATCCCGACCTATGTGCCGGGATCAGATATCCGTCTCAGCGAAGTGCCGGACAGTATTCTGCAGAAAAACAACCGGATCGGTGTGTCCACCTCCTTTAAAAAAGGTTCGAAAAGTGATTTCTGGCTGACAAAATACACTCTGGATAAACTGGGAGCAAATTTTTCAGCGGACCAGAGCACCCGTTCCGACCGGAACATCGCGGAGAACAGTTCCATGGTCTACAAGGGCGCGCTGTCCTACGGTCTGAGCTTTCAAAAGGGCGAGGGTCTGAGCTTTCTGAAGTGGGTACCCTTCTACGGAGAGAAGCTGGCGGCGAAGAAATTCTATTACACACCCTCGAACCTCAATTTCAGCGTAAATATGACCGAGGACAACAAATTTAATCAGCCCCGGATCGGCGAGTCCACACAGACCTATCGATTGACCATGAACCAGAATATGAGTGCCGGCTACAATCCCTTTGATGCGGTGTCCCTGAGCTACAAACGCGGGACGAATCATAATCTGGACAGTCTCCGCACCCGTAAACTGGATATCCTGAAAAAGGGGGATACCGGATTCAAGGCCACGGAAAACGAGAACTACAGTGCGAATTTCACCCCCAGAATCACGTCCTGGCTGGCGCCGAAATTCAATTACAGCTCTGATTTCAGTGTCAATCACCGGCTGGATCTGCCCTACTCCAGCACCAGCAACCGGCGGAATATCGGCGGGAACTTTGACCTGGATCCCGGCAAGATCCTGGACAGCATATTTAAGAAGAAAAGCGGTCCCGCTGCATCGAAACCCGGAGCGCCCGGTCCTTCACGGCCCCGGCCGAATGCCCGCCCCCGACCTGGAGAAAAGGAGGAGCAGGGGGAAGAGAAAGAGGAGAAGAAAAAGCGGATCTCCATTCTCGGTCTGCTGCGCGCCGGGATCAATAAGATACAGCCTTTCAATTTTTCTGTCAGCGAGAGCCGCACCCTTGCCAATGCCGGTGTGATGCTGGGAGACAGCACCGGTTATGAACGGGATCCGGTGAATTTCCTCTACCGCCTCGGACTGGATGATCTACCGGCAGACAGTATCGCCACCTCCGTCGTGGGAAATAATGCCTCCACCGTCAATACCAAGAACAGCTTCTCCGTCCGCAGCGGAATCAAGTTCACAAACTCCCTGACATCCAGTTTCAATTACAAGAACGACATCACTGAAAACAATAACGGGACCACCGTCAATATCAACCGCAGCCGGGGCTATCTGCCTCTGGGCGAGACGGGCAGCGAGGGAATTCCCATGTTCAACTGGTCCCTGAAATGGTCGGGTCTAAACCGGATCAAGTATATCGAGAAATATGTTAAGAATATGAGTCTGGACCATGCCTACAGCGGTTCGGAAACAGTCAGCGAACAGAACGGTGAGATCAAGAGTTACAGTTATTCCATGAATTTTCAGCCCCTGATCGGCGTGGCCATGCTCTTCAACAACGGAATCAAGGCCGATGCCCGCTACACCACCAGTCAGGATATCGTCAATCAGAACAGCGATACCCGTAAGACCATGGCAGACAACGGTTCCTTCACCCTGACCTACTCGAAAAAGGGCGGTATGCACATCCCTCTGCCTTTTCTGAAGGACCTGAACATGCAGAACACCATCGATTTTTCACTCAACCTCACCTATAGCGAGCGGGACGTCTACATGAGGAAGATCGAGGGGGGCACCTTCGACAATACAGACTGGAACCGCAGCTGGAAGCTCAAACCGGTTATCAATTACCAGTTCTCAAAGAACATCAACGGCAGCCTGTTCTATGAATACGGCGAGACCAGTACGCCGCTGAATCCCCGAAGGATCAATCGTGACTTCGGTGTGAGTGCTAAGATCAGGATCAGCGGATGATGAGCGTGATGGCTGCGAACATTTTACGTATAAGGCCGGCCACATGTCCGACCCAGGTCGGACATGTGGCCGGCCTGGGCCGGACCGCGCTGCTGATTTTCCTTCCCCTTCTCCTCTTTTCTCAGCCCCGTTTTAATGAGCAGAGAGCCTTTGATTATCTGCAGACACAGGTGGATTTCGGTCCCCGCTATTATAACACAGCCGGTTATCAGCAGATGACCCTCTGGCTGCATGAAGGTCTCAGGAGCATGGCGGACACAGTTCATGTACAGACATTCAGTGCAGTGAATCCCTACAGCGGTGAGAGGGGACAGTACAGAAATTTCATAGCCCGGCTGAATCCTGAAAAGACGCCCCGCCTCATGATCATGGCCCATTACGACACTCGTCCGGTGGCGGACATGGATCCGGACCCGCAGCGGCAGAATGAACCCATTCTCGGAGCCAATGACGGCGGCAGCGGTGTTGCGGTACTTCTGGAGATTCTCCATGCGCTGCATGAAGCCGGCATGAAACCTGCGCTGGATATTGCCTTTTGGGATGCAGAGGATATGGGCCGTTCCGGCAATAATGAAGAATACTGCCTCGGCAGCAGTCATTACGCCCGAAATCCTGTGCTGCCCAAGCCGGATCGCGCGATACTTCTGGACATGGTGGGCGATGCCGAGCTGCAGTTCTACATGGAGGGCTATTCCCTCACCTATGCACCGGGGCTGACGGTGGCTCTCTGGAAAACGGCCGAATCCCTGGGTTACAGCGATGTCTTCATTCCCCAGCGCCGGGGCTTCGTCTACGATGACCATGTACCTCTGAACCGAATCGCTAAGATTCCCTCTATTGACATCATTGATTTCGACTATCCATACGAGGGGGATAATTTCTGGCATACCCATGAGGACACAGCGGACAAATGCAGCCCGGGCAGTCTGGGCATCACCGGACAGGTCGTCCTGTCATATATCCTGGAGAATGATTAAGTTCTGATATGCCTGCACTGAGAGTACATCTGCCCTACAGCACCGAGAACCGGGACCGACTTGATCAGCTGATGGAACTCGGTTTGATCAACGGCTATGAGAACTTTCTGGACCGTCTAGCTGTTCTCGACGATGCGGTGGAGCTCGAGGGCGTCCTGAAGATTCTCGACGAATATCTCCCCGGCATAGATCTCCATACTGAGATCCTGCCCGATCAGGACTGGAATGTACGCTGGCGGGAGAATTTCAAGCCGCTGGCAGTGGCAGACAGCTTTTTTGTCTGCGCTCCCTGGCATCGAGAGGAAAAAGTACCGGCCGGCAGGATGCGCATGATCATCAATCCCGGACAGGCCTTCGGCACCGGCACACATGAAAGCACGCAGCTGGTCATGGGCCTTCTGGAAAAATATCCTCCCCGCGATGGAGATGTTATTGACATCGGCTGCGGCAGCGGCATACTCAGCATTGCCGCCGAAATGCTGGGCGCCCGGTCAGTCTATGCCGTGGACTATGACCCGGTCTTTCTCGACAATATGCAGGAGAACCTGGAGCTGAACAGAATGCGGAACATCCGCTTTGAAACTGGCAATGTCTTTGAAATGACGGAATTTCCCGGCAGCGTCTGCCTGATGAATATTGAAAAACACATTATCAAACCTGCTCTGAAACGCCTTCACGGGATGGGTCTGCATTTTCCGAGGCTCTTCCTCAGCGGACTGCTGGCCACCGACCTGCAGGAAGTCACGGACTTCTGTGCCGCCCTCGGCTGGAAACGAATGGAATACGCCGAAAAAGGCGAATGGATCGGAGTATATCTGGAATATGAACATGTTTAAACATCTTATTCAAATGTTGAATATCCCAAAAACCCACAGCCTTCACAGCACGGCCCCAGTCCTGCTGCTTCTTTTTACGGTTCTGCTGCTGGGTTCCTGGTCCTGCGGCCCTGAGCTGCCCACGGAGGAGGAGCAGGTGCTCACCCTCAGCGGCGGAGGTCTGGATTATTACCACTATGTCCGCAGTCTCAACCTCCACGTAGAGGCGGAAGGTCCGGAGCCCATCGTCCGAGTCAGCGCAGAATTTGTGGATCCTCTGGACACACTGCGCAGTTTCACGCTCAATGACAGCGGTCTCCACGGGGATATCATGGCTTTCGACGGGATCTGGGCCAGAACATTTTTTTACGGTGAGCTATACGACAGTGTGGACACGGAGCTGACAGTGACCTTCAATGCCGATGATTCTGCAGGAAACCGGGCCGAAGCCCTGCGGATCAGCACACGCTTCAAAGTCCTTAATCTGCCTCCGGTGATCGTAGAGATCGATGCCCCGGACTCTGTTCAGCTTCCGGTGAGCGGGTCCAAACTCCTTCTGCTGAAAGCCTGGGTCAATGATCCCGACGGCGTTCAGGACATTCAGAGCCTGACCTATGAGGTNTTCAGTGTCAGCGATTCCACCTGGATCTCCAATCCTGCATTCACGCTGCTGGATGCAGATCCGGATGCCTCTGCGGGCAATCCGGATGTGGACGGCTTTTTCACGGGGACCGTTGCAGTGTTCAGCACCAACCGGCCCCTGACCAATTACTTCCGATACAGCGCCCGCGATCTGTACGGAAACCTGTCCGAAACCGTTCTGGACAGTATCACCCTGTATCGTTGAGGATGTTTATGCTGAAAATTTCAATATCGAAGTTCAAAGCGGAGTGGGGCCCCCTGCGGGGCGTTCTCAACGGTCTGCGCCCGGCGGTTGAGGCTGTTATTCTGTCTTTTCTTATCCTTCTTCCGGGGACCGCACTTGAGGCACAGGGGCGGCTGTTCAAGGCTCATGCCTTTGATCTGACGGAGCTGGAGCAGGGTTATGAAGGGATTGCATCCAATGCTGTGTCAGATATTTACGCACTGAATGATTCGGTGATCCTGGCGGCCACGTCCAACGGCCTGAGCATCAGTCAGGACGGGGGTCTCAGTTTTCAAAGTTACTACAGCGGCGAGGTCGGACAGGGTTACGGCGGGGTGGCGGCTGTGACTGCGCTGGGTCAGCATATCTGGTTTTCGACGGTTTTTGACAGTGCCGGAGTGGAGGAGGTGACGGGGACAGGATCCGGGATTTCCTATTCGGCCGACGGGGGTCTGAGCTGGACGCATATTCCGCAGATGCTGGATCATCCGGACAGCAATGTGGTCCGGGTCTTTGGTCAGGACATCGATGCGCTGCCGGTGACAGTGCCCATTGACAATATCACTTTTGACCTGGCGGTGCATGTGAACAGCGCCGGGGATACGCTGCTCTGGGCCGCCAGTTTTGCCGGCGGGACGCGGGTGAGCCGGGACCTGGGACAGAGTTGGCGACGGGTGGTTCTGCCGCCGGATGATGAGCGGACGCTGGATGAGAATACGGTGATGGATTTTGACTATACGCCTGTGACGCGGGAGGATCTGGGACTGGCCGGGAACTACAATCATGAGAGTTTTTCAGTGCTGGCCTACGGCGACACCATTGTGGTGGGAACGGCGGCTGGTATCAATATCAGTCAGGACTGCGGCAGGACATGGACAAAATACAATCATCAGAGTGACGGGATCAGCGGAAATTTTGTAGTGGACCTGCACCTTGCGGAGGACGGCACGGTTTACGCCGCCTGCCTGCCGGCTCTGGGCAGTTCAGAGATTCAGGGTCTGAGCTACAGCCGTCGCGGTGTGAAGGGGGCCCGGGTCTGGGAACACAGTCTGGACAATGTGAGGCTCTACAGTGTGGGATCAGCCGGAGACAGAATCTATGCCGGCAGCCGGGACGGAGGCTGGCTGAGCCGGGACGGCTGGAACTGGATACAGATGAACTATCCGATGGATCTTCAGACCGGCAATCAGCTTTACAGCGATGAGATCTACGCTCTGGTGCCGGACCTCAGCGGACGGGTCTGGGCCGGAACCCGGGACGGTCTGGCCTACACCCTCAATGACGGTCTGGACTGGACCCTGATCCGACGCACCGCCGGTCTGGGCCGGAGTTCGGACATTCTCTGCTCCGCCTATCCCAATCCCTTTTCTCCCACGCGCATGAATGTGCTGCAGGGAACGGGGCATGTGCGTATCTTTATCGATTTTCCGGCAGCCGGTGAAGCCGAGGTACAGGTTTTTGACTTCTCCATGAGCCCGGTGATCCGTCTGGCCCGGGATGCCATGGTCTCCTCCGCTGCCTATGAATTTGTCTGGGACGGCCGCAACAACCTGGGTGATCTCTGTGCCAACGGTGTATATTTTATCCGTGTCCTGCATAAGGATGACAATGGGAAGCAGCGTGTCGGCTGGACCAAACTGATTATTCTGGAGTAGGCATGAGAAAAGAAAGACATTCATATTTTCCTACTATCCTGGCGGTCTTCACTGCTTTTCTAAGCCTCAACACCCTGTTCAGCACGGATCTGAAGGCGGAGGATTATTTCAGCGGGGGTTATGCCGGTGCCTATCAGCGCATGCCTCAGGATGCCCGGGGGGCGGCTCTCGGCCACAGCAGCGCTGCCCTGACCGACGATATCAGCGCTGTTACGGAAAATCCGGCTTTGGCCTCAACCCTTGTTTCAAAACAGTTTGCCTCCAATGTACAGTTCCTGAGTCTGGACCGCAGTATGCACAGTCTGATCTACGGGTTTCCGGTGAAGCCTACGGCGGGTCTGGTCTTCACCTGGCAGCACGCAGGGGTGGACAATATTCAGGGACGGGATTTCTCGAATAATCCCACCGAGATCTACAGCAGCAGTCAGGATGCATTCTACGTCAGCTTTGCCAATCATTTCAATCCCTACATTTCTGTGGGTCTCAGCACCAAGATCCTGATGGACAGACTCCCGGAAACCTCTGCCACAGGCCTTGGTCTGGAGGCCGGCCTGCTTCTGCGGCCGCTGCTCAATCTGGATCTGGCATTTGTGTTCAGGGACATGAAATCGGATATCACCTGGGACACGCAGGATCTCTATGAGTTTGGCGGACGACGGGTGGATACTCTGCCACAGCGATTTATCTTTTCTGCTGTGTACCGGCCGACTGAGCAGCTGCTGCTGACCCTGAGTTTCAAGGGCAGCCGGCAGCTCTATCCCACACTTCATGCCGGGGCGGAATTTACCGTTCACCCCCTGCTCAGGATCCGCGGCGGTTTCGATGACGGCATGCCTGCCTTCGGTCTGTCGACAGATTACACGGTGTACGGCAATGTGAAAAGCAGGATGGATTATGCCTTTCTTTACGGACGGGCCATGGAAGGCAGCGGGCACCTTTTCAGCCTGTCCTTTTATTTTTAGCACAAGGGACATTTTTATGAAAGTTATTCAAAAATTGAATCAATATTTTCGTGGCGCAGCTGTCCTGACCCTGCTTATCTATTCAGGACTGCAGGCGGAGACAGGATTTATTCTGAATGAACTTCCTTCGGTGAATGAGGGTGGTTTCTATCGTCTTTACACCCCCTCTGCTTCTGAGGACGGTACAGCGGATCTGCATCTGCAGCACGGATTCTGGTATTACAGCGCGGCCCTGTCCTCAGCAGCTTACAGCGGAAGGGTATGGCGCAGCGGTTTCCGCTATCTGTCCATCGGGGATATCGAGGTCAGGGGGGATCAGCCCAGTGATGAGCCTCTTGGGGAAACGGGTTACTATGCGGCAGATCTCTGGCTCGGGCGGAGCCTTGAACTGGCCGGCGGAATGCTTGACCTGCGGGGCAGTCTGCTCTTCGAGCGTCTCTATTATGCATCGGCCCGGGGTCTGAGTCTGGATCTGCATTACCGAAGGGAACTGTCTGAAACACTCAAGCTGCAGCTTGCCCTGGATAATCTCGGCAGCATGGAGGCACTGGAAACTGAAGAAAGCTCGCTGCCCCTGGCAATGAGGGCCGGCCTGCACTATGATCTTTCCGGCCTGAATACCCAGATCGCATTTGCCGCAGGCTACCATGCGGCCGGAGAAACATTTGCCGAACTCTATGCCTGCTACCGTTACGGGCAGAACGCAGCTGTCCACGGCAGTTACAGCAGTCTGTACCGCGCCTTTCATATCGCTCCCAGCCTCCGTTTCGGCAAATACTCTTTCGGGTTGGGAAAATATTTTTACACTGCCGGTTTCGATTCACCCAGCATGCTGAACGTCGCGGTTCAGCTGGGGGAGTGAGCGCGGCAGCAGTTCGACAGATGCCGCACTGAAATGTGGGTCCCTGCGGCCGGGAAAAGAGGACAGAGGGGACAAGGGTTCACAGCAGATCGCAGGAAGAAATGGTAAAAAAGATGGGAAGAGGGCATAGAAGCTTGAGGTCAGTGCGGAGCATGCTCCGAAGAAATAACGTGCTCCTGCTTTTATTTACAATGTTTGTCAGTGTCGGCTGCGGCGATCTTCTGGGTTTGAGGGACATCGAGGATCCGGATGTGAAGGGTGGCGGAGCATGGGTGCCTGCAACGCAGGCGGAGACGATATTCTCCAATCTGGAGAAGGTGTTCGAAGAGCGGAACAAGGAGTACTACCTGTATAATTTTGTTGAGGCGGACAGCAGTGCCTTCCGTTTTGAGCCCTCGCCGGCGGCGGCGGCCCTGTATCCCGGGCTTTTCACGGCCTGGGATCTGCAGGATGAATATGCCTATTTTGCTTCGCTGGTTTCATCGGTACATGCCGATTCCGTCCTGACACTGGAATTCAGTGAGATCACCCTGAACCGTGACATGGGCGACAGCGCGGATTATGAGCTGCGCTACAGGATCGAGGCGGGGCACCGACTTGAAAACACGGCTTCGCTATTCAGCGGCAGGTCCTATTTCCGCTGTGTCCGCACGGGTACGGGCACCTGGGTCATACAGAACTGGGAGGACATCAACAGTACAGGAGAGTCGGATTGGTCGGTTTTAAAGGCATCCTTCTGACGGCATTGCTGCTGACAGTGGGCTGCAACAATATCTTTGCACCCCGGTTGGGGGACATTGAGGACGGGGACGGTCTCTACAAACGGGATATGCTCTCGCCAGCCGATGTACTTCACAATTTCCGCTATGCCTACAGCTACCGTGACAGTCTGATCTACAGCACGATCATCGACAGCCAGTTCATTTTTCTGTATTACGAGGCCCAGGATGAGGGCGGAAGCGGACATTATGCGAGTTGGGGCCGTGATATCGACCTGCGCACCACCGGCGGTCTCTTCCGTGCCTTCAGCTATATCAACCTGGTCTGGAATGCCGGTCTGGACAGTCAGTTCTATCAGCTCGACGGCGAGGAGATCCTTCAGCAGGAGGAAAGCTACTTCGACAGCTGCAATTTCGCTGAAATGTCTCGCGGTTTCCAGCTGAACCTGGGTGAAAACATCTACCTTCAGGGCACGGCCCGCTTTGAATTCCGAAAAAGCCCTTATGACCGGCAGTGGCGTCTTTCAGCCTGGCGCGATGAATCATTCTGATCAAGCAATTTAAGGAAATCCATGTCCCCATCGAAAGACAGTAAACGCCTCAACACCGTCCTTGTCATCATTGCAGCCCTTTCGCTTCTGCTGCTTATGCTCAACTACCTCAAACACGAGATCAGCCGGGAAGGGAAGGAGCTGCGGACCAACCGGATCCTGGAGACGCGGATCGTCCCGCTGCTTCAGAGCCGGCATTTCAATTTTGAGATCAGTGAACCCCTGGTTTTCACCCGCAACTATCTTTATGGGGCCTTCCGCTATCCACATGGGCTGGATATCGACTTCAAACTGCGACAGCTCAATTACCATCTTCAGCGTTATGATATGGAAGGCAGTTACAGCTTTGAAGCGGAGCGGCAGCGTCACACCTACCGGATCCGCTCCCGCGGTGAACAGGTGGCTATGTTTCATCTCGTTGAGAAAGCAAAAAACTATCTGGGCAAACTCGCCATCGTACTGGATGATTTCGGTTACAACTACAATGCTGCGACACAGGGATTTCTGGCCATGGATAAAGTGCTGAACATCTCCATTATTCCGGGTCATGACTACAGCCGGCAGATCGCGGCGGATGCGGCTCGGAGAGGGCATGCGGTGATGCTGCACATGCCCATGGAACCTTTTGACTATGCAGGCGGTGAGGAGAATTACATTCTCAAACCCGGCATGCGGATCCCAGAAGTGCAGCGGCGCCTGACGTCGGCAAGGCAATCCGTTCCCAACGCCGTCGCCATGAACAACCACATGGGGAGTCGGGCCACCAGCGACGAAAAGCTGATGCATGCGCTGGCCAATGTCATGCTGAAGGAGGATCTGCCCTTTCTGGACAGCTATACCTACGGCGGCTCGGTGGTGGAAAAAGTGTTCCGGCACTATCGTCTGCCCAGCCTGAAAAGGGACATATTCCTCGACAATGTGAATGAAGCCGAAGCGATCCGCACGCAGATCCGGCAGGCAGTGAAGATCGCGCTCAAGCACGGTGAGGCCATCGCCATCGGACACGACCGGCCGGTGACCTACGAGGTGCTGGAGGAGATGCTGGAGGAGATCGATGACGCGGGAGTGGAGCTGGTGAGGATCACGGAGTTCTTCCCGGGGGACCGCAGATGAGCTTGAACCACAGATGCCGCGGATACATCAGGACCGCAGATGCCGCGGATACATCAGGACCGCAGATGCCGCGGATACATCAGGACCGCAGATGCCGCGGATACGGCTTTACCACAGATTGCGCGGATGGGCGCGGATGAGCACTGATAAGAATTTTTATTTTTTAACGGCGCTGGCGCAGATGAACGCGGATGGGCGCGGATGAACGCGGATGGCGCAGATGAACGCGGATGGCGCAGATGAACGCGGATGGGCGCAGATGAACGCAGATGGCGCAGATGGACGCGGATGGCGCAGATGAACGCGGATGGGCACAGATGAATGCAGATGAATGCAGAGAAGATGATGATAATTAGAGAAGTACGGTCGTTTAACGAGATTTGGAATAAAGGGGGTTTGTCATGCGGAACACTGGTTTGAATTATATGCTGAGGATTATACTTACAGCTGCTGTGGTG
>JGI11705J14877_10000253_pt1 | contig 34316 bp, 32 predicted proteins | sample Etolaghawater15m_FD_14877 | JGI IMG/M metagenome (IMG submission 14877) | reverse complement strand
TGAAGTGTAAGGACTTGGGTGACGTATGGGATTATTTGGGGATATAAAACGAAAACATTTTGAGAAAAATCTACAATAGCAACAGAGGACATCTTGTCATTAATATGATACACAAGACATGATGCATCATTATCGTTATCATGTGTAATATGCTTTAACTCATGTAAAGCAGAAAGTGTTGTAGTGATGACAAAAAGTATTGCGAGTAATATTCTGAGTTTCATTGGCGGAATTATAGCGTATTTAGTTTTATGCATAAAAACAATTAGAGTAGTAACAAGTAAATTTAAGATGAACATCAAAGATATATTACTTACTTGCTTACAAAAAATCAATAATACTATTGTACTAAGATGTTACCCCTGGGGTGTGTGTGATAGCTCAAAAAAATATTGGAAATCGAGCAGGACGTATAGAACCTAGACTCATTAAAAAACGTAGTAATGCTTATCGTTTAATGATGAAATCACAACTTACACCCCAGGGGCGACATATCCACTTTTCACAACTTTTGAGACAAGCGATTTCGATATACTAGATAATTAGAAATTTCTGCTTGTGTATCCACATCTTAAGTAAGCGTTTATGCTAACGAAGCTTTTGTATTATTTTATAGTTTATAAAAAGTGGAGATATGACCCCTGGAGCGTATTTCTCATTAAGTTTTAAATATAGAAAATCATTTCTTAAATACTTTACTATCTCTCAAAGAATATGGTTTGACACAAAATTTCTAACACTTTCTAGTCTAGTAATCTACTTTCTGAATCTTTTATAGATGGACTTTGAATGATGTGTTTTTATATACATTTACATATCAAAAATAGGGGTACTATGGTACCTTATATAACTCTATAATATCTTTATGTAAAAATTCTATCATTTCATTAACATCATTTGTTATATTCATAAATTCATCTTTATTCACGACTTTTTCAAAATGAAAAATCCTATTTCTAAACTTTCTTATATGGTTGAGTTTGGATGAAATAATTTTTCTGTCTATAAATTGAATATCTTTATTTGGTAAATTTGAAAAAATCCCCTTCATTGTTTGGAGTCGCATAGTCTTATCATAAGGTTTTTGGAATAATGAAGTCCAAAAACCTAATGTTAATTCTGCTGTAAGTTTATGATGAGTTATATCTTCTTTTCTGTTTTTTAATTTTGATTTGGCATGAGATATTTTTTCTAAGGCATCCCTTTGTAAAAATTGTGCCTCATTGAGTAACCAATTTTGACCATAAAACACTTTAAATTGGGAATCTATAGCATTTCTAAGTGATACTTCTAAGATAGATAAAGGAGTATAGAATTCTTGTGAAACTTGTATATTCTTTTTATACTCCTCTAATGAGTCATATTTACTAAAACGTGCTTCACTAATATATTTATTGATTAAAAATTCATCCATTCATTTTCTCTATTTATTTTCTTGTGCTATAATAATAGTCGAAATTCCCTTGTAAGTCTATATCCTGGAGGTATAGCCAAGGGTTCTGAACTTCAATATTATAACTAAAATCCAATTTATTAGTCTCTTTTATTATCTACACTTATATAAACAAGCAGTTCTTTTTGGAACAAAAAAACTCCATAGAAGCACACCTAAGTTAATGTTTTCTGACACTCTTGCTTTATAATCTCAGGAGCATTTTTAGAATCATTTATGTAATTCTCAAAAGGTGCTACAACTTCTATCTCTTCTTCAAAAGTTGTTTTATCCAAGTTCTCCAATGAAGTTTTTAACTCTTTCAAGTCTAGTTCATTAATCAAGCCTCTCTCAAGCATATTTTGCAGGATGCCATCTTTTGACTTTATAGCTATAGCAATATCTATAATGTCTCTTGTAAGATTATCATTTCGTCTATAAACTATTTTNTTANNAATAATATCTTCTATACTCTCAACATATACATCACNGGAAAAAATAACTTTTGAATTNTCAAGTAAATACTCAGGTGAAGNATTTTGAGAAACCAANACNTCGACTTTTATATTATTCTTTTTCTCTAATACCCTTATGTGGTTTGATAGATCAATATACTTGTCTTGATTTGGTAAAAAACTGTAAGCATCTTCGATGAAACTGTTTAAAGCATGTATCTGTTCAGCGTAATGTTCTTTTATAAATGCAACATTTTTCATAATGAAGCCAATACTGTTTCAATTCTCTTAGGAGATATTCTATAGTAGTTTCTAAAATCAACTATCTCTTCTTCTAATGCTTCATTCTTTATAGTTTTAAGTGCATATATATCATACACATCTAAAGGCTCTTTTTTATAAAACAGATTCTTTAGACTAGTCAAGGTGAAATGCTTTTTTTTATTCCCTATGGAACAGTTTACTGTTGATAAAAGCATAACTGGTTTTGATTGTGTCTTAGGTTGTTTAGATAAAATATGTTTAACTTCATCTATGCTCATATTTTTAAGTAACTTCGCTAGAGTATGTTTTTTGTTATCTTCCTTACTCCAGTCAGACAATGTAGATGGAGCAATACCAAACACATCAAATATATCTTTAGTTTTCATAAGTACGCTCCTTCTTTTATAATTATACGATATTCGGATTAAAATAGCAAATAAGTACTAATTTACAAAACCTTATAGTGAATCTATTCAAATTACACCTCAGGGCTGTGTATTTTGCAACTTGTTTTTGTATCGCTACGAAATATGTTAGTGAAAAGATTAAGCTGAATCTTCTTTTATCGAGTCGATATAAAGAAACCACCATTAAAATCAGGAGTTTATCTACATAAAAGACATAAACATATATAATCTTCTTTATGAAAAAGAAAGAACAGATAAAACAGATAATCAGAGATTTTCATATTAATGATAATTTTGATGTAAAAACCAGAGCCCTACAACCACCAATTGACACTAAGAAGATAATTACGCTTATAGGTGTAAGAAGATGCGGTAAGACATCAATCCTTTATGATATGATAAATCAACTCTCACTTACTATTGAAAAAACTAAGATTTTATTTTTAAACTTTGAAGATGAAAGACTTGAATTAGAACTTGATGAACTCGATTTAGTTTTACAAAGTTTTAGTGAACTCTATCCAAAGCAAGATTTAAAAGAGTGTTATTTTTTCTTTGATGAAATTCAAAACATTACAGGGTGGGAAAAGTTTGTAAGACGAATTTATGATAGTATCAGTAAAAATATATTTATTACTGGTTCAAACTCAAAACTTTTAAGTAGTGAAATTGCTACAAGTTTAAGAGGTCGTACTTTATCCTATGAAGTGTATCCATTATCGTTTAGTGAATATCTGTCATTTAAAGATATTGAAGTTGATTTATACTCATCAAAAAGTTTAGCACATATTAAAAACGCCCAAGAGAGTTTTTTGAAAAATGGTGCATTTCCTGAAACACTATTTTTAGAAGAACAATATGTGATCCAAACCTTGCAAGAATATTTCAATGTACTACTCTACAAAGATTTAGCTGAGAGATACAGTATTACAAATACTGTTGCGTTAAAGTTCTTTTTAAAACGAATTATTGCAACATCCACTAAGCAAATATCAATTAATAAAATATACAATGAGCTCAAATCAGCTGGTATAAAAATAGGGAAAAACACTCTATATGATTTTTTAGATTATATTCAAAATATTTATTTAGCACTTACATTACATAAGTATGATAATTCTCTAGTAAATAAAGAGCTTGGTGAGAAAAAAGTTTATAGTATTGATATAGGTCTCAATAATGCAACTGAGTTTAAATTTTCAGATGATATAGGTAAATCTTTAGAAAATGCGGTCTTTCTTGAACTCAAAAGAAACTATAATGAAATATATTATTACAAAGATACAAATAGCGAATGTGATTTTATCGTTAATGAGCAAAATAGCATTGCACAAGCTATTCAAGTGACCTATGATATGAGTAATGAAAATACAAGAAATAGAGAAATCAAAGGCTTAGTAAACGCTTGTAAAAATTTCCATTTACAAAATGGTGTGATTGTCACTTATGATAGTGAAGAAGAAATCTTGCACGATAACATTACAATTAATCTTGTGCCGTTTTATAAGTGGGTTGTATTTAAAAATTGTAGCAAATAATTTATCAGTCTCTTTTGCTAAACTTTCATTATCTAAATTTAAATAATCTTGTGTTTGTGATGAACTACATCTGCTTTTCTTCATATTTCCTCCATAGTTCTTACGTAGAATATATAATCTAAAAATATAAAGGATAAGTGATGGAACAAGCACTAAAAGAAAAACTCGAAAACGTTGTAAAACTTGTGAACAATCTTATGGTGGATCCAGATATAGATATTGAGTACTATATAACGGATGTGCCAGCTACATCTAATAGTCGTGATGTGGCAAATGTTCCATACATCCTGGTGAAATATGCTGAAGATAAATATGTAGAGCGAAAGATCCGCTTAACTGATAGGTATATGGCAAAATCAGCTGAAGAGATTGCTAATCTAGTTACATTCTCCATCGAGCAATTTAAAGAAGAGGTTGACTCGATTCCAATGGCTTAAATCTAACCTTTACTAGAGTGGCGAATTAAACTTCCGCTGCATGGCATAAACAACAAATCAATTCCCATATGAAATATGGGAACTAGCAGAAGATACTCTCTCTACCACCAATACTCAAGTTGCACGCCGAGGTTGCTGCCTGAAGTTTTATCTGCGTAATAGTCTGTTCCTATCAAACCTTTTGCGTTCTCGCTCCATGATGCGTGAGTGTAAAAGAGTCGCAGCACTGGACGTTTCCAAATCCCTTTGTCCAAGGCAAACTCTAAAGCTCCGCCTGTTTTTAGAAGATTGTATGTTTCATTCTTCACCTTGTCATCCACAGTGTCGTATCCAAGTTCCACCAAGGCTCTCATGTTTTTATGAAAAAACCAATAAGGTCTTGCTCCGATGGAGAACCATGCTTGTTTGGTGTTTGAAAAACTTGCATCATCTTTGTATTCGTAGACAATATTACTCATAACTCCCAAATCAGTGCTTTGAAAGTCATTGTAGTTGATAAACCTATAAGCTTTTGAATCTTCTATGGCATTGCCTTTATTTATCATGTCTTCTATGAGTGGTTCTTGTAAATAAGGTGTGTAGGTTCCAAGCCCGCGGGCCAAGCCTTCACCATAAAAAAGACCGGCTATATTTGTGCCTTCAAGACCGAGCAAGTCTTTAAATATTTGCGTATCTTTATACATCAAACCAATCGCATAACCATCTACGGCGTTGATTTTTTCACCACTATGAAAGTTGTGTCCATCAAGCTGCATATAGTTTAAGAACAGAGTGAGTTCCCCGCATTCAAATTCTTTAAGCAAACGAAGATCATGACTTGTGAAAAGCGTGTCTTCACCTTCAGATATTGTTGCAGGGTCTATCTTGTTGAACATGAAGCTGTAGGAAAGTTTCACTTCACCCAAGTCGAGTTTGTTCATACCAAATCCATCCCCGCTCATAGCAAAAAAGAAGTAATCTGTTATATGACTGTCAAATCTTTGATGCCAGCGGCGACCCACCCAAAAAGAGACACTGTTCTCAAAAAGATTGAAAACTTCACTGTAAAGCTGATCTGTTCTGAAGTAATCTATGGTTTTGTTGTTGGGAGCAGAAAAAACAGGCATGAACTCATTATGAATCACAACACCGTTATCTAGTTTAATATCTTGAAATAATGATAATTCACCCCATGTCTCGCACTCATTCCCGAGTCTATACTTGGTGTTTGCACCTGGTGCTTTGAAGCATATATTTTCTTTTTGATCTTGCAATGAAGTCTGAATCCTAAGATAACCATGGGTTCCAAAAGTGTTTTCAAAAGCAAATGCTAGATTACAAATAAAAAGTAACAAAATTATGATTTTTTTCATATAACTCTCCATCTCAGTATTGAAATGATTGTATCAAAACTGAACATAATCTAAAGACTTAAAAGACAATTTCAGCTATAATCATACAAAAAATAGGCCTGCAAGATGAAAATCATAATAAAAATTTTATTAGTCTCACTAATGTTTGTTGGCACTTTGTGCAGTGATGAAAAGATCAGTGTTATAGCCTTTGCCCAGGATGATATGGCAAATGATTTTCGTAAAGCACAGGTGAATGAAGTGCGTGATGCAGCCAAAAAACACCAAAATTTGAAGTTTGTTTATTCAGATGCCAAAGGGAAAACTTCAAAGTTGATTTATCAGATTGACAACTTCATAAAAGAGAAGGTGGATGTGATAATACTTGGGACAAATGACGCGAATGCAGTTGTTCCCGTAGTCGCAAAAGCGTATAAAAGCGGTATACATGTGATAATTTTAGACAGAGGTATCAACTCCTCAGAGTATACAACTTTTATCAACTCTGACAATATAAAGATAGGCTCCATAGGTGCAAAATTTATAGCAAAAGAGTTGCACTACAAAGGAGTCGTTTTACTTTTTGAAGGTCTTTTAAAAGCAGATGTCACAAAACTTAGAACAAAAGGTTTTGTGGATGAGATGAGTCAATATAAAGATATAAAAATCATCAAAAGAACGGGGAACTACCTCAGACGTGACGCTATAAAAGAGATGGAAAAACTCATCAAAGAAGATGTGAAAATAGATGCAATCTTTTCTGAGAGTGACAGTATGCTTAGCGGTGTGAGAAGTGCAATGCAAAGATTTAAACAAGACCCTGCATCCATCATCATGGTGGGCTGTGATTATACAAGCGAAGCGCAAACTGAGATTCGCAAAGGAAATCAAACTGCCTCTGTTAAGTTTCCCTTAGGTGGAAAGCAAGCTCTTTCTTATGCTATTGACTTACTCGAAGGAAAAAGTTTGGCCAAACATATTTTTATTCCGGTCGAGTTGGTAACGAAAAACAATGTAGAAAAAGTAGCACCTATTTTTTAAGGATACAAGATAAAACTTAGCACAAAAATATCTCTTATTAGCATTATAACGCTCGTAACATCCACTATTACGCTGAGTGTTTATTTTGATGAATTTTTAAAGAGCAGCTATTTAAAGCAAAGCAAAAATAAAATATCTCATGCAAGAGGCAGAGTTGTTGCAGACTTTAAACATGCTCAAAAAGAGTTGGTGGAGGGTATCGGTTTTCTTAAAACCGATGAAGACGTTATGGCTTCTGTCGAGTTGATAGCTAATTATCAAGACAAAAATAATTATAACGCAGCTTTACTCGATGAAGAAAAAAAAGAACTCACAAACTATTTACTTACAAAGGTAAAATCATCATTCAATGAAAACATAAGGCTCTATGATAAAAATGCGGAACTCATTGCTTATATTTATAAAGACAGCAATGAGTATAAACTAAATTTTGTATCTTATGAAAACGCGAAAAAAATTTTATACTCAAAATATGAAAGCGAAGACTCCTATCATAAACAGAAATTTAAAGAGAGTGAAGAGGCTCCTTTTAAACATGAAGATTACTATACGCAGCCCAAATTAAAAGCAGGAGCAATCACAACTTACCATTACAAAGATAATAATATTTATATATCTTCCCATGGAAGTATTTTTTCTCAAGATGACTTAGAAGAGAACCTAGTACATATTGAGATGACAAAGCTCTTTGATGACTCCTACTTTAAAAAAATATCTAATGATTTAGATATTAAATTTTCCCTATCAGGTGAAAACACTTATAAAAAAGAGTCTATAAAGTTATTTGAGAAAAAATCAATAGGAGACAATAATCTTATAGAAAGCTCCGATGCCTACATGAGCCCTTTTTTAATTTCCACCGTAAATAAGCCTGTTTTTATATTGGCTTCTCTTGATAAACAGAACTTAAAAGATGCATTGAACAAAAACAGGCAACAATTGTTGGGCTTCATACTTATTGCAATCATTATTATTTTTATTATATTCAATGTTTTAATACATTTTGGAATCTCTAAACCGCTTAAAAAGCTGATGGAGCAAATAAGCATGATTAAAGAGGGGCACTATGATGCCGTGAGTATAGTGAAAACGGCAGATGAACTAGAAGAGATTTCTAAAAATGTAAACATGCTTGCAATAGCCGTTAACAATAGAGAAACTTCTCTGAAAAATTCTCAAAATCAACTAGAATACCTTTCAACCCATGACGAGCTTACCGAGCTTTATAACAGAAGAAGTTTTTCCATGAAACTTGAGTACGCTTTGCAAATGGCACAAAGACACAAAACTAAACTAGCAGTTATATTTTTAGATTTAGATGAGTTTAAACAGGTAAATGACACTTTGGGGCACACTATAGGAGATAGACTCTTGCAGGCTGTGGCACACAGACTTCACTCATCTCTTAGAGAAAGCGATGTACTTGCCAGAGTCGGAGGAGATGAGTTTAATATTTTTGTCAACGGTTTTAAAAATATTACAGAGTTACAGATTTTTGCCCAAAAAATATTAGATGATTTTCAAGAACCTTTTGTGGATGCTGAAAATGAAATTATGACTTCTGCAAGCATAGGTATAGCTATTTATCCCGATGATGGTGAAGACACTGAGAGTTTGATTAAAAATGCCGACTTGGCTATGTATAGAGCAAAAGAGATAGGTAAAAATGCTTTTAGTTTTTACTCAATGGAACTCTCAAATGACTTACAAAAAAGAATGGGTATTGTTCAAGCACTCAAATCAGCCATTAAAAACCAAAATGAATTTCTACTTCATTATCAGCCGAAAATCTCTATAAAAACCAATAAAATACTCGGAGTGGAAGCTCTTATCCGATGGAAAAGCCCAGAACTTGGATTTGTGAGACCTGATGAGTTTATATCTATAGCAGAAGACACACATATGATTATCGACATTGGGCACTGGGTTTTACATCAGGCATGTCAGGATTTTGTAGCACTCAAAGATGCAGGTTATGATGTAGGACAGATGAGTGTGAATGTCTCAGGCGTGCAGCTTCAATACAGCGATATGTATCAAACGGTGAAAGACGCTATCGCTTCGAGCGGTATTAAGACGCACGAACTTGAACTAGAGGTCACTGAGAGCTATATCGCCACCAATGAAAAAAGTGCAGTTGCAACTTTAATGAAGTTTAGAAACATGGGTATAGAGATAGCAATTGACGATTTTGGCACAGGCTATTCATCTATGAGCCATCTTCATAAACTTCCGATATCCCGCTTAAAGATTGACAAAGTTTTTGTGGATGATTTACCAGACTCTAAAGAAAGTGTCGCAGTGGTGAATGCGATTATAGCCCTAGCTCAGGCATTTGAGCTCAAAATCACTGTGGAGGGCGTTGAACTTGAAGCGCAGGTAAATTTTTTTAAAGACAAATATTGTGATGATATTCAAGGCTATTATTATTCAAAACCACTAACGATTCAAGAACTCAAAGAGTTTATAAATAAAACTTCATAAACCAATTTTTATTTCTTGGTTTTTTAATGTGGGTGTTAGAGTTTAAAATGTACAATCTAAAGTACTTAGGTATCTTCTATATTACTCTTAATACAAGGGGGAGTGTTTGCAAAAAAAGAATTTTATACTACTTGTTTTACTTCTTATAAGTATCAATATATCTGCCAAAGATGTTGGCAAAATCAATAATAACCATTGGGCACAGCTAAATCTTTATAAAGGGATACAACAAAGAGGTGGGCCTTATTCATTTGATGATACATACCTTGAACTAGAATTCGGTGGCAGGTACAAATGCTTACAACTTTATGGGTATATTGATTATCTGGATGTTCTCAATGATTCTGGCAGTGATAAGCACGGTCAAGATAATTTTTTTGTTGATATAGAGCCTAGAATTTCTTTAGATTATTTGTTTAATAAAGATCTTTCTTATGGCGCAGTGAAAGAATTGTATTTGGCATTTGATATTTATTATGCGGATACGCCTCCAGGTTTAGACAAAGGGCTTAAAGTACTATGGATGGGGCTGGGAAGTGATATAGATATTCCTTGGCTTGGACTTAGTGGCGTGAATGTGTATGCAAGATACATAGAAGAAAACTATGGTGCAAACAATGAGCATAGTTTTGATGGTTATGTTGCGCATATCAATTGGTTCAAGCCTTTAAAGTTTTTCCCCAATGATACCTTTGTAGCTTTTCAAGGCTACGCGGATTATGAGTTTTTAAGCAATTTAGAAGATGCTTATAGAACAAATGATTCTTTTCAAGCCTACCTTGGAGTATGGTTTCATGCTAAAAAATACGCACTTGGTTATGGACTCAAAGGATATAAAAATATGACTCAGTGGAAAGATGATATAAATTTAGGTGCGAATATGACAGATACAACAGGATTCGCCCACTACTTTAACATCACATATAAATTTTAACAAAAGAGAAAATTATGAAAAAATCAATAGCTATTATCTTTCTTTTCTTAGCCTCTTTTAGCCTTGCCAAAGATATAAAACCGATTATGGTGTATGACACAAAAGTGATACTCGATAAATCATGGAATGAAGCAATCCATAAAGGAATTTTAAAGTTTGAAAAAAAGACAAATATCAACGTCGAAGAAGAGATTCTTATTGATATAACAGTTTTTAAAAAGCAGGTGTCCACTTATGCACAAAATGGGTTTAACCCTATTATGCTCAACAATGTAGATGATGCTAAAACAGAAGCGCTTAAAAAAATAATGTCAGAATACCCTAAAGCAAGGTTTATTATTTTCAATGGAACTTTTAATATACCAAACGCACAGTATTTTGTTTTTTCAAATCAAGAATCATCATTTGTTGCCGGTTATTTGGCAAGTAAGAAAAGCCAAACAAAGAAACTTGGGTTTATAGGCGGTATGGATATTCCTCTTATCAAAAACTTTTTATGTGGCTATATTAAAGGGGCTAAACATGCGAATCCAAAAACTGAAGTTCTTTATGATTTTATAGCAACTGATTTCAGCGCTTGGAGCAATCCAGAAAAAGCCTATACTCTAGCAACAGCGCAGATAAACGATGGTGCAGATGTGATATTTGGACCTGCTGGTGGAAGCTCTTTAGGTGTTCATAAAGCAGCAAACGAGAAAAATGTATACAGTATAGGAGTGGATAGTAATCAGAACAATCTTTACCCAGGGACTGTACTCACCTCCACTATGGTGCGAGTGGATAATGCAGCATTTCGAGCGCTCATGGCAATGCAAAAAAATATATGGGGTGAAATGAAGGTTATGGGTTTTCAAGAAAATGGTGTTGCACTTGCATTTGATGAGCACAATGAAGCTCTTGTATCTCATGAACTTAGAAATGAACTCGATAACTTAAAAGCAGATATTATTTTAAAGAATATACAACTCCTTGATTATATGTTTCATAAGGAATGTATAGTGAACGGGGAACTTCTTTTTTGAAAAAAATCTCTATCTCAATTAAGAGCTCTATTTTTTTAGCGCTTCTTATCGGTATCTCTTTTCCTATTTTCATTGCTGGAAATTACATACTCTATTCTGATAAAGAAAAGGCGCATGTAGGCTTTGCAAAATATAGGCAAGAGATGGTGAAGAACATAGCACTGGCTATGTCAGACCCATTAGATAAGTTTTCTCCAAATAGTGCGAGTCTAGTACTTGAAATCATCAAACAAGATTCAAGAATTGCCAAAATAGAGGTGTATGATAATCTTAGCGAGATGTCTTTTATTGAAATAGATATTCCCAAAAGAAACATTGGTGCCATATTTATAAATAAAGAGAAAATTTTTAAAAATAAAGAAGAGATAGGTTATGTTCAAATACATTTTAGTGATCAAGCTATCACTAAAGATTTAGAAGATAAAAAATATCTTTTAATTCAAGTCTCTGTTTTCACCTTTATAGCCCTAATCTTCATAATGTTTCCATTGCTTTACATGAAAATATTATCACCTTTAGAAAGGTTGCTTATGCAGTCCATAGAATTGAGCAACAATAAGCTAGAAAATAAATTTATTTGGTCTGGAAATGATGAAATAAGCACTTTAGGACGTAGTTTTGAGTTGGCAAGAGCGTCTATCTTAAATCTTATAAATAAACTCAAAGAAAAAAATGATGAATTAGAAGTTTTATATATTACAGACAGGTTGACAGGTTTGTTTAACAGACATAAATTAGACAGTGTTGTATCAGATGAGTTGAATCGAGCCAAAAGATACAATCATACTTTTGGCATCATACTTATTGATATTGATTATTTTAAAAGCGTGAATGATACATTTGGTCATCAAGTGGGCGATACTGTTTTAGTGGAAATAGCAAATATCTTAAAAGCAAATACAAGAAACACAGACACCGTTGGAAGATGGGGTGGTGAAGAGTTCCTTATTGTTGTTCCCCAGACAGATGAGTTAAAAATAAAAAAGATTGCAGAAGCGTTAAGAAGCGCTATAGAATCTCATACTTTTACAACTGTTGGCAAAAAAACAGCTAGCTTTGGAGTGACTGTTTTTCAAAAAAATGACACTATAGAGTTAATGCTCAATAGAGCCGATGAAGCTCTGTATAAAGTGAAATCAAGCGGTAGAAATCAAGTTTGTTTAGTTTGAAAACTTAATAGTTTTTAGAAAATGAGTGTTTAAAATTCCGTGTCGATCTGATAAAACACTATAAAGACTCTCTCGTTCAATGTCCACATTGGGAATTCAGACAAACATAAACTGTAAAGTGATAAGTTTATTTTAATAGACTATATGTTAATCTTAATTTACATATTTAATAAAAAGGTATAGTTATGGATTTACAGAATATGTTTGAAGAGCAGGATAAACTTTTACAAAAAATTTCACTTAAAACAAAAAGATATCTTTACGATAAGATAAATTGGGAGCTTAAAACTATAGGAATTTTGGGACAAAGAGGTCTAGGTAAAACTACTATGATGCTTCAATATATCAAAGAAAACTACTCTAAAGATAATATAAAAGCTTTATATGTAAGTTTAGATAACCCTTTTATGCAATCAGTTAGTTTAATAGAGTTTGCGAAAGAGTTTGAGCAATATGGTGGAGAGATACTTTTTGTAGATGAAGTTCACAAATATAATGACTGGTCAACACATATAAAAAATATATATGATAGCTTGGATATCAAAGTTGTATTTTCTGGTTCGTCTATATTACAAATAGAGAAACAAAATGCAGATCTTTCAAGAAGAGCTATCATATATCATCTTGAAAATCTATCTTTTAGAGAGTATCTTGAACTAACAAATGTAAAAAAATATGAGCCAAGAAGTATAGAAGATATTTTATCAAATCATGAAACTATAGCTAGTGATATAAGAGCAGATATAAAACCACTCATGCATTTTAAAGAGTATTTAGAGTATGGAGTTTATCCATTTATACTAGAAGATAAAACAAGCTATCATCAAAAAATTATCCAAATCATCAATCTTATATTGGAAACTGATTTGCCATATATAAATAAAATAGAAATAGCCCAAATAACAAAGCTAAAAAAACTACTTTATATGCTAGCTATAAATGTACCATTTGTGCCAAATATCACAGATATATCAAAAGCTACAAATATTTCAAGACCAAAAGTGTATGAGTATCTAGAACATCTTGAAAAAGCTAAAATCATAAATAGCATAAGAAGTAAAGAAAAAGGGTATAACATCATGGCAAAACCTCAAAAAATATTTATGCAAAATACAAATATTTCTTATGCTCTAACTAGTGAAGCCAATATAGGAAGTTTAAGAGAATCATTTTTTGTCAATCAAATAAAAAACTGTTATATAAATGAAGTAAAACTTTTGGATGATACTATTTTTACCTCTAAAGATGGAGATTTTTTAGTTAAAAGTAAATATATATTTGAAATAGGTGGTAAAAATAAATCTTTTAACCAAATAAAAGATATAAAAAACTCTTATGTAGTAAGTGATGATATTGAGATGGGATTTAAAAATAAAATACCTCTATGGTTATTTGGATTTTTGTATTAAGAGGAATCTTGTAAATGAAAAATATAATATTCAAAATATATTATATATTAAGGCGATAAATTGATAGGAAGAGATAAAGAACTTGAACTTTTAAACTCACTTTGTGAAGAAGATAAAAGTAAATTAGTAGTAATCCGTAAAGATATAGATGATTTATTGCCTTGGAATGTTGCGCTAAGCTAAAAACTGTTTACTTTGGTAGATGGGGTTTACTTGGTGGTTACAAATAAATCAATATTACAATCAAGTACCAATAGCCAAAGATGTGAAGCTAGCTGATTTAATATAAAAAAGTTTAGCACTCAACCAGCTAAATATATCTTTTCATTGGAATCCTTATCTCTTTAATGTAATATTTTAACGTATTCTCTAAAATGGATAATAAAGAAAACACCTAATCTAAAAAGGGTTATAATGCTGTTATGAAAATATTACTTCTTGAGGAAGTGTACTTGGAGAGCCCGAGATGCTGAAAATATTACTTCTTGAGGACGACACCGTCCTAGCCAACATCCTAGTCGATTACCTAGAAGAAGACTATGAAGTTTCTCACACCTACAGCATAAGAGAAGCGCTTTACCTTACAGAAAACAACTCTTACGATTTATATATCTTTGATATCAATGTTCCCGATGGGGATGGCATATCTTTACTCAAAGAACTTCGCAGCTTCTCTGATACAACACCGACTATATTTATAACAGCCTTTCATGATACAAAGTATCTTAAATCCGCTTTTGAATCAGGTGCGAATGACTTTATAAAAAAACCTTTTGACTTAGAAGAGTTGGGGCAGAGGATAGAAAATATTAAAAGGCATTTCGGGCTTAATTCTATCATCTGCTTAGGGCAATCTACAGAGTTTGACACACAAACGCATATTTTAAAGAATGGTGAAGTGACTAAAACACTTAGGGCTAAAGAAAGCGATTGTTTGCAATATCTTTATAGAAACAGACATAGAGTGGTCAGTGCAGATGAGATGCTTCAAAATATTTGGGAGTTTGATGAGATGCCAACAGATGATGCAATCCGTACTATCGTAAAAGAGCTTCGAAAAATTCTTGGAAAAGAGCATATTATTAACGTGCGCGGTGAAGGATACCGTTTTGAATGAGATAGAGAAGAGATCCTTTTACTCCTTTTTATTTTTATATCTTGGTTCTTCGCTTGTATTTGTTTTACTGTCGGGGTATTGGTATTATTCTGCGCAAAAAAGTGCCTTGGAAAAGACAACGTATTATAAACTACAGCATCTTACAGATAATATTTCAAGTTTAATTATAAATGCACATATGATGGGAGAAAAACTTGTTTTACCTAATGTTGAAGATGGTTATGAGTATATTTTGATTCCCACAAAAGAGCACAAGGTCTACAAAGAAACATACTTTGAAAAAGACGGTTTTAAAACATTGGTCTCTTCAGCACCCCAAGAACATTTGATGATAGAGTATGTTGTTGCAAGAACAGATATGTATCATAAAAATGTACTCACATTGCAAAAAAAAGTGAGTACGATTCTTGTACTGGTTTTTTTGGCTATTGCAATTATCTCTTGGATTTTATCCAAACTTTTTATGCGTCCAGTACGTCAAAAGATGATACAAATCGAGCAGTTCATCCAAGATATCTCTCATGAATTAAACACTCCCATCACAGCCTTAACCATGAGTTCAAAGCGTGCTATGCAAAAACAAGTCTATGATGAAAAAATTTTAAGAAATATCTCCATCAGCACAAAGCAGCTTTACAGTATTTATAAGTCTCTTGCCTATTTAAACTTTTCATCTAAAGAACAAAATCCAGAATATTTAGAACTAAAACCGCTTTTAGAACAAAGCATAGAGTACTACGCAGAGTTAAGTATGGCAAAGAATATAAAAATACATACTACTCTAGAAAATGCAAGTATTGTAGCAGTTGATTCTAGGATGGAGTTGCTTTTTTCAAATTTAATCTCAAATGCCATCAAGTACTCTATGCCAGATACTACAATAACGATTGAACTAAAAAAAGGGCGTTTTCTTATTAAAGATGAGGGTGTTGGAATACAAGCACAAAAGATAAAAGATATATTTAAACCTTATGAGAGAAACTCAAACCTTGCAGGCGGATTTGGCGTGGGGTTGAGTATTGTAAAAGATATTTGTGACACTTACGGCATAGATATTGAAGTTGCATCTGAACTTGGAGTGGGAAGCAGTTTTATTTTAAGCTGGAAATAACTTTTAAAGTTATTTTTCTTTGATTGCTTTAGCTATAGCATCTTTAAGTTCTTGAAGGGTAAAAGGTTTTCTAATATAACTACTAACATTAAGTTCTTTGGCTATTTTTAATTGATGATCTTCATTATGTGCAGAAATAATTATAATAGGAACACTAGGGTTCTCTTCACGAATGATTTCAGCTACTTTAAGACCATTTATCTTAGGGATATTTATGTCAGAAACAACAATATCAGGCTGTTTTTCTTTATAAACCTTTAAAGCTTCTTCACCATTTGTAGCAGTGAAAACTTCATTCGTATATCTACTTAACAAAAAAGAAACATTTTCTAAAATCTCTGGGTCATCTTCAATATAAAGTATATTTAAATTATTCATAATAACATCTTCCTATATGAGAATTATAGCGAGATAAAGATTTAATAGGAGCTAAGTTAGAAAATTTAAGGAATTATCTTTGCTATAAATGATATATGGGCTGGAAAAATCCCTATACTTTAGGCTAATCAGAGATGGGAGCTAAAGCCTAGTTAAAAGAGGAAAAGATTATGAAAGTACAAACACATGAGATTGCTATGCACTCAAAGCACGTAGAATATAAAAGTATGATTGAATCAGAACTTAACTTTTCTAGTTTTATTACAGAGGAGCCTACGAAAGATTTTAAACCATCAGCTAAGCTTTTTGAAGTAGAAGCTATACATACAGATTGTGATTCTTACTTTACGCAACAATCTAGAACATTAGAAGGTATCATACGAAACTTAATAAAAATGATACAAGAGCAAGTTGGATCTGTAAATAAAGCTGAAGAATCTCAACAAGAGCTTGTCGGATATACACATTATTCTCTAAGAGAAAAATATGAAGAACACGAAAGTATTAGTTTTTCAACTACGGGTCATGTTGTAACAGATAAAGGGAGTATAGATTTAAATCTTAACTTTTCAATGAGTAGAAGTTTTATACTGGAAAATAAAATTGACATCTACACAACTTTTGACCCTCTTGTGATTAACCTTGATGGTACTATACCGGATTTAACAAGTGATACTTTTTCTTTTGATTTAGACAATGATGGTACGAGTGATCAGATATCAAGACTAGGAAGTGGGAGCGGTTTTTTAGCACTGGATAAAAACAAAGATGGTGAAGTAAACCGGGGAAGTGAACTGTTTGGAACGATAACAGGCGATGGCTTTGGTGAACTAAGGGAGTATGACGAAGATAAAAACTCTTGGATTGATGAGAATGACTCTATATTTAATAGTTTGCAAATTTGGCTTAAGAATGAAGATAAAAACGAAAAGGAATTAGTTGCAATTGGTGAAGTTGGTATTGGCGCTATTTATTTAGATTCAGAGTCCAGTAAGTTTACATATAAGACTATAGCAAATAATGTTCTCGGCGAAATGAAATCTTCTGGAGTCTTTTTATATGAAGATGGTAAAGTTGGGAATATATCTCAAGTAGACTTTGTCGCGACAAATGAAAAAAATAAAGAGCCTCTCGCGAGCCTTTTGCAGGGATAATTAGATTGTGAGAATAGATATACATATGGTGTATATTAAAAACCCCACAATTACATCACAATTATATGCTACAATTTCGCATATAAAAATAAGGAGATTATATGTTAAATATAATTAAAATTTCTGCAATAGCAGCAACTTTTGCTTTACTAGCTACAGGTTGTGCAACGAAAGAGGATTTAAAAGCAGTGTCGCAGACTCAGTTTTTTTACACAACTCACCACTGTCCAGTATATTCTGGCGATAGTGTATGTCCAATGCCACAAGCGAAAGAAGCTTCAATAGTAGATGGCGATGATGATAATGATGGTGTTTTAAATTCTCTTGATAAATGCCCAGGAACTGTAGCATATCAAAAAGTTGATGCATCGGGATGTGCTATAGTAGATGGCGATGATGATAATGATGGTGTTTTAAATTCTGCTGATAAATGCCCAGGAACTCCTGCTGGAGCAAAAGTAGATACTTTTGGATGTAAAGTAGCAGTTGATGGCGATAGCGATAAAGATGGGGTTAAAGATTCTATGGATAAATGTCCTGGAACTAATTCAAATGTAAAAAAAGTAGATGCCGATGGTTGTGCTGCTGAAGTACATTTAAATGTTAACTTTGAGTTCAATTCTTCTGATGTGAAAGAAGGATCTTTGGCAGATATTTTAAGTTTTGGTTATTTTATGAATGAGCATAAATCGTATAAAGCAAATATTGAAGGTCATACTGATTCATCAGGTCCTGCTGAGTACAATCAAATGTTATCTCAAAAAAGAGCACAGGCTGTTACAGACCTTATTGTAAGTAAAGGGAATGTAGATGTTTCAAGACTACAAGCTATTGGTAAAGGCGAATCTTCTCCTATTGCAGATAATGCTACAAAAGCTGGTCGTTCTGAAAATAGAAGAACAGAAGCGCATATTATTAAATAATAGTTCTTTGTTCAAGATTTAAGAATCAGTTCCTTTTAAAGTAACTGATTTTTAACAAACTCATTGTAGTGACCTTCTTCCTCTTCCAGCTCTTCATGCGTTCCACTTTGCACTATAGTTCCATGCTCTAAAACATAAATAGTATCTGCATTTTTTACTGTACTTAATCTATGCGCAATTGTTATAACTGTCTTATCTTTTAAGATTTGTATGAGTGCTGCTTGAAGCTTTGCCTCTGTATGCACATCGAGTGCTGAGGTGGATTCATCAAAAATAACAACACTGGGATTGGCTATAATCATCCTAGCGATGCTTAGACGTTGTCTTTGACCTCCTGAGAGTCTTATGCCGTGACGTCCGACGATTGTTTGGAGTCCATCTTGCATATCATCTATCATCTCATGAAGTTGTGCGATTTTCAGCGCTTTATGAATTTGCTCATCACTGATATTTTCTTCACCCATTGTAATGTTAAAACGCAAAGTGGAGTTGAATAAAATCGGCATCTGTAAGACTAAAAATATTTTCTCACGCAGAGATTTTTTATCTATTTCTTCTGTATTGATTCCATTGTATTTAAGTGTTCCTGCTGTTTTTTCATAAAATCCTGAAAGAACTTGGGCAAGTGTGGTTTTTCCGCTTCCGCTGGCTCCGATAAGAGCTATTTTAGAGCCGTGGCTTATCTTGAGTGAAACGTTTTTAAGTATGGGTTTGTTGTTTGAGTAAGAGAAATCAAGATTTTTTAAATCAATTTCCACCGCTTGAGTCTCTATGACTTTTTCACCTGTGTTTTCAGTTTGAAGTGCAAGAACTTTGTTGATTCGAGAGAGTGCAGCCATAGCAGAAGCGTAACTGTACTGAATGGACAACATCTCTTGAATGGGTGTCATAATGAACCAAATATACCCAAACATCGCAAACATCATACCGATGCTCAAGTCACTGTAAACGACGAGTAAAAAACCAGATGCACGAAGAACTTCAAACATGGAAAGAGAGATGGCATTGGAGAGTTTTTCATAAATAACGCTTTTGAAACTATACTCATTGGAAGTTTTTTGGATTGTATCTGCACGTTTAATGGCTTCTGAAAAAAAGTAATCTTCTTTGTTGGATGCTTTGATTTGTCCATAGAGTTCTAGTGTTTCACCAACGCTCTCTTGAAATTTTTCTATGGAGTTATTTTCATTTTTTTTTAAAACACCAACAGCTTTTGACATCTTTTTACTTAGTAATACATTGAGAGGTTGGATAATTAGGATTAAAAGCCCTAAAATAGGATTGAGCATAATCATAACAACACTTACAGCCAAAAGTGTAAGTGTAGCAGAGAAAAGTTTTGATGTCGTGTTCATTATAAACGAATCAAAAGTGTTTATGTCGGTAATGAGATTAGATGTAATCGCACCGGAGCCAAGTGTTTCATACTCATTCATGGAGGTGATTTTAAGATGCTCAATGAGCCTTTTTCTAATCATAAAAGTGACGTATTTGGATATTTTGGTAAATATTTTTGTAATGATGGCACCAAGTAAATAGTAGCTCACACGCAAAAAGATGACAGATAAGGTTACGATGGCCACATACACAAAAGGATTTGTCTCGCCGATAAAATAATTAATAGTTTCAACAAAACCTGCAGGTTTTTCTAAAAGAACTTCATCCACCATCATTGGTAAGATCAAAGGAATCGGCACACTGACTAAAACTGCCAGCATAGTTATGATTTGGCCATAAATTAAGGCTGGCTTTTTATCCAAAATGAGTTGAAATATTGTTTTAAGTGTAATTGTATTTGTATCCATTTTATATTTTTTAAGCCTTTTTCAAATACGGTTTTACTATAAAATATAGAATCAAAGCCCAAAGAATGATTGAGCTAAGTATTTCAATAAGACCTACCTCTTCATGCATATGAATAAGTTTACTAGCATCAATCGAATTAGAATCAAAAATATAATCAAGTCCTAAACCAAAGAGCATGCTTCCTATAATGATAGTTCCAAGGTAGATGTATAGTGAAGTTACTCCAAGCATCGACTTCACCACTCCTATAGTCACGGTGTTTGTAGCAGGTCCTGCTGTTAAAAACACAAAGGCAGCTCCCGGACTCACACCTGCCAACATCAAAGCTGCGGCAATCGGCAAGGAAGCAGTTGCACAAACATAAAGAGGAACAGCTATGGCAATGGCGATAAGATATGATGCCCAAGCATTATCCATAATAATTGCACTTAAGTCTTGGGGAATTGCTATAGTAATTAAAGCACCTAAAATAAGACCATAGAACAAAGGTTTCGCGATATCTTTAAATAATGTTCCAAAAGAGTAAGTAAATACTTGTTTGATGGAGAAAGCATTTTTTTCTTGGTTTGTGTTAGAACAGCAACTTGCAGGCCCTTGCACTTTTTTTGTGTTCATACTAAAATTGTTGACCTTATTTAAAGGGTTTTGCTGCGGAGCAAAAGTGCTAAAAGCGGGCTTTGGTTTTTGCACCTCTTTGTCTAAAAAGTTTGTAAGTATCCCTGCGATTGTCGCGATTATCATAGAAGTGAAGACTCTGTAAATGGTAAAAATCCATCCAAACATTCCGTAGGTTGCAAGAATGGAATCAACCCCTGTAATAGGTGTTGAGATTAAAAAAGAGAGTGTTGCACCTTTACTCGCACCGCTTTTTTTGATACTCGATGCTAGCGGAATAACACCGCAAGAACATACAGGCAAGGGAATTCCAAAAAGGGTTGATTTTACAACTGAAAGTATATTTTCATTTCCAAGATGTTTCGTGACAATGCTATCGGGAACAAGTTCATGTAAAATACCTGCAAAAACAAGACCAAATAAAATATAAGGGCTCATCGCATGAGAGAGTTCAATGAGAGAGGTGAAAAAAAGTGTTAAATACTCCATAATAGCAACCTTTTGGCTTTAAATAAACTTCTTGCAAAACTGCTATGAGTGTATCAAACACTCACTTAAATAAAGAATATTTTTTTTATGATTTAAATTTTGTAAAGAATTCAGATTAGATTGAATTATCAGATTCTCCATACTTTCTCCATAGTAGCCATGTACAATATCTAATATCAATACAAAGGGTTAATATGAAAAAAAGTTTAGTTTTAGCTGGCTTACTGCTAGCAGGCAGTTCAGTGATGGCAATGGATTCACAATGGTTCATAGGGGTGGATGCTTCGTACTCTGACCTAGATGCAAAACTTGGTTTCACTGGTACGGCAGCCATAGACGGGGTTGATTACAGTAATTTATCTACAGGTGTGAGTGATGAGGATACCGCTTTAGGTTTAAAAGCAGGTGTCATTCTACACAAAGATCACAGAATTTCATTGAATTATACTGAGTATGACCCTAGCAAACATGGAGTGGATTTAGATTTAGATGTAATCACTTTAAACTATGATTACCTGTTTAACATGTCTGATAACTTCACTCCGTTCATTGGTGTGCATCTCGGTCAAGCTGAAATGGAGACTTTGGGTTATGATGACACATCTTTAGTGCATGGTTTGCAAGGTGGTGTCATCTATTCGGTAACAAATAATGTTGCAGTTGAATTTGGACTTTCTTACAGTAGAACAGATGTGAAACCGACCACTCCAACTGCAAGTGGGAGTTACGGTTCCCTAACACTAACAAATGCAAGTGCTTATGTTGAAGCTGAAGATATGACTAAAGCATATGTGGGACTGAACTATAGATTCTAAATTGAGATTTTTTCTCGTTTAGATTTAAGAATGCGCTGTGATTGCGTTTGCGATTCTAAGCATTGTTTCATTTTTACCGAGTATTGCCATTACGCTGTCAAGTCCCGGTCCGCTCATTTTTCCAAGGAGTGCCACTCGAAGAGGTTGACCAATTTTTCCGAAACCTATATCCATCTCCTTTACCACTTCTTCCATAATATGATGGTAATCACTTGGAAGGTGAAGTTCATCTGCAACGGATATTTTAGCGCCAAAAGTGTTAAGAACTTCTATGGCATTTCCTTTAAAAGCCTTCTTTATAGCTTTCTCATCATAAAATGAAGGAGTTGTTAAAATCTCTTTTGTCAATTCTGCTAACTCTTTTAAGGTCTTTGCACGGTCTTTAAGCTCATCTAGTAAAATCTCTTTTTTATCATGAGAAGTGAGAACCAAATCATACTGCGTTAAAAGTTCTGCCAACTCTGGGTTTGAAGTGTTTTTGATATAGTGAGCATTGAGCCAGTCAAGTTTTTCTGTGTTATAGATAGAAGCTGATTTGTTGATATCTTTAGGGTTGAAAAGATTTTGCATCTCCTCCATTGAAAATATCTCTTGATCGCCATGACTCCAGCCAAGACGTACTAGAAAGTTTAGAAGTGCCTGCGGTGTGTAACCCATCTCTTTATAAGCCATAACATCAGTCGCGCCGTCACGTTTAGAAAGCTTTTTACCAGCAGAGTTGTGAATCATCGGAACATGGTAAAACTTAGGAATATCAAATCCAAGTGCTTCGTAGACCACGATTTGTTTTGGAGTGTTTGAGAGGTGGTCATCACCGCGAATCACTTCGTTTATTCCCATTAAGTGATCATCAACCGCCACAACAAAGTTATACGTGGGAGCTCCATCACCGCGAGCAATTACAAAGTCATCTAAAATATCTTCAGCTTGAAAACTGATGTCACCTTTGACGCCATCACGAACAAGAATTTCGCCACTTAGGGGTGCCTTGATTCTTATGACAGGTTCAATTCCCTCAGGTATTTTACCGGTGAAGTCACGGTACTTTCCATTGTATTTTGTACGTTCATTATTTGCCATTTGTGTCTCACGAAGTTCGGTGAGTTCTTCTTTTGACATGTAGCATTTATATGCTTTTCCTTCATCTAAAAGTTGCTTTATATATTTTGCATAAATTGCATCACGTTGTGATTGGTAAGTGATGGAACCATCATGTTGTAGGCCTAGCCATTTGAATGCTTCTAAAATTGCATCTGCAGCTTCTTGGGAGTTTCTGGCCTTATCTGTGTCTTCTATACGAAGAACAAATTTTCCACCGTTTTTTTTAGCCCAAAGGTATGAAAAAAGAGCAGTTCTAAGACCGCCAATATGAAGGTAGCCTGTCGGAGAAGGAGCAAAACGTGTAACAACCATGAAAAAGCCTTTAAGTATATTATTATGGTAGGGACATTAGTCCCTACAACCCTCTAAAGCTACAAAAAATTTGATTTTTTGAGAAGTGAGAAGATTTCCATTTTATTTTAATTAATCGGATTTTAGACAAAAATTGGTTAAAAAAGGGTAAAATAGAAACTTAAATTCAACAAACTGGATAGATATGTATAAATATTTAATAACTTTAGTATCGGGTGTGGCTTTGAGTGCAAATATGGTCGCAGGTGTGGCGATAGTGGTAAAAGATGAAGCTATAACACTTTACGATATTAAAAAAGAGATGCGAGTTTCTAATGTAAGTAAAGAGATGGCTATAAATACGCTTATTCGTCAAAAACTTGAAGAAGCTGAAATCAAAACACGAAATATAAGTGTTAGTAACACAGAAGTGTATGACGATATAAAACAAACAGCCCAAAGAAACAATATGAGTGTTGGACAACTTTATGAAGCTGCTCTTAATTCAAATGGAATTAGTTCAAATGAACTTAAAATTAAAGTAAAACAAAAACTTCTAGCACAGAAGCTTTATAATTCTATTGCTTATTCTAAGGCTACAAGACCAACAGAAAGTGAACTTAAAGAATACTACGATTTAAACAAAGAGAGTTTTTCACATCCTTCTTCTTTTACGACTGTGATTTATCAAACAACAGATCAGTATGCACTTACAAAAAAAATAGAAAATCCAATGTTCTATGCGCCTCAAATTCAGACACAAGAACAAGAATTACAATATAACAGAATATCTCCAGAGTTAGCAAACCTTTTGCAAAAGACAGCTGTAAATACTTTTACACCTGTAGTTCCTGATGCAAATGGTGGATATATGAGTTTTTATATAAAGGCCATTAAGGGAGTCGAAGATCTTGGGTTTGAAAAAATGCGAGGTCAAATAGAAAATGAGATCTTAAGTAAAAAACGTGAACAAGTTCTTGGAGACTATTTTGCAAGACTCAAAGAAAATGCTGAGATAAATGTTTTAAGAGATGTTGAATAATTATTACGAATAAGTCTAATGTGAGAGGTAATGTGTGAATCTTAATAAGAATCGTTTATTTACATATCAAAATATTGTTATTCTTGCCTCTATCCTTCCCATAATTGTATTTGGTATCTTAACCTACAATAGTTCTAAAAGAGAAGCTATAGAAGCTACTTTTACCTATATTGAAAATATAAATTATCAAAAAAAGAAAATTATTCAAGACTATTTTCAAGAATTAGAGTTTAATATGTATGAGTTAATTAAAACTATTTCTTTTTTGGAACGCCAGGCAAAAAACAATATTAAAAATATTCAAATCCTACAAAAAAATAATATACAAGACCATTTTAGCACAGTAGAAAAAGATTTAGTCTCTCTTTCTAAAAAAGATATTTTTCAGTATATCTATAGTTTTTTACAAAGAGGTAAGACTGTTGATAATGTTTATTTTGAAAATATAAAAGCTTATAAAGATGGGCTTGGATTAAAAAATATTTTAATGATAGATTTAAATGGAAAAATTCTTTATTCTAGTGATAACAAGAAGCTTACCAACACATATGCCAAAGATTTTTCAAATACAAATGAAAGTATTTTTAGTGTAATGAGGCTTAAGAAAAATTTTAAAGAAATTTATTTTGTAAATTTTAGTTTAAAAAATTTATCTAATAATCAAAATCATACCCAATATGCTATTGCTAAATTTGAAAGTGTAAATGGTTATATAGCTATGGAGATAAACCAAAATGATTTACAAAAGAGTATAGATAATGTCGCATCACTTGGAGAAACAGCAGAGACATACTTGACTTATAAGCTTGGTCAAAAAACATACTTAGCGACAAACAGATTTAAAAAAGAGGGTAAGGTTGGAGATGAAAAGTCAGGACTTTATATCGATAAAGGTTTTACATCTGCAGGAACAGATGTAAAATACGGAAGTTTAGGTGATGTAGAACTTGTAGGATATATGCCTGTAAATATTAAAAACATTAACTTAAGTATGCAAACGACAGTTGCGTATACAGATATTATTTCACCAATTATAAAAGGCTCTGATTATTTTGAACAGTTTGTAAAAGATTACAATTATCATAACATTATGATTGTTGGTCTTAAGGGAGATATTTTTTATTCCGTGACGAAAGAAGATGATTATAAAACAAATATCTATTCACAAAAATATGCTAATACTCACCTTTTAAAAGCAATAAAAGAAACTATTCGAACAAAGAAATTTGTCTTGAGTGATTTAGATTTATATAGTTCATGCAGTAGCGGTTTTGCACAGTTTGGACTTGCTCCTATATTCAAAGAAGATGGTAGTGTACATTCTGTTGTTATAATACAGTTAACTACAAATCATCTCACAAAACTACTAGAAAATACAAATACCTTATATAAGTCTTATGAAACATACCTAGTAGCAAAAGATAGAAAGCTTCGCTCGGACACAATGCTCTCAGTAAGCACCCATAATGTTAAAAAATCTTTTAATGAGAATATTTTGATGAATTCTGAAGTAATAGAAAATGCATTGATGTATGCTTCTGGCGTAGCTATGTTAAAAGATTATAGGGCTATAGATGTGCTTGCTAGTTATAGTACACTTAAATACCCAAATCTTGAGTGGGTAGTTGTGACAGAGGTGGATGCAAAGGAAATTGAGGAGATGTTGAGTGGATTAAAAGAAAATATTTTTCTTTTTATCTTAATATCTTCTATTGTTGCACTTTTTGTTATGCTTGTTATTACAAATGAAAAAAAGAAACAAGATATAAAGCTTCACCATACAGCGACACACGATGCTTTAACTGGTTTACCAAATAGAAAGTTTGCATTAGAATTTTTATCCTATATGTTAGCAAATCAAAAAAGACGTAAAACACAAGGAGCTGTACTCTTTATAGATTTGGATAAATTTAAAATTATTAATGATAGTTATGGGCATGATGCAGGAGATAAAGTTCTCATCGAAATAGCAACACGACTTAGAAAAATGTTACGCGAAGAAGATTTGATCGCAAGACTTGGAGGAGATGAATTTATAGTGATTATAAATAATTTTCACTCACTTTCAGATATCGATAAGCTATGCAATAAATTAATCCAAACAGTTTCTCAGACGATTCAAGATAAAAAACGTGCATATGAAGTTGGAATAAGCATAGGCATAGCAACTTTTCCTCAAGATAGTAGTACTGCTGAAGAGTTACTACAGTTTGCTGATACTGCAATGTTTAGAACAAAAGATAATGGACGTAATGGATATACTTACTATAATAAAGAGATGACACAAATATCCCTTCAAGTTTCTCGTGTAGAAGAAGAATTGAAATATGCGATAGTAAATAATGAACTAGAACTTTACTTTCAACCTCAAATTGATATAAAAAATACAAGACTTATTGCAGTCGAAGCCCTGATTCGTTGGAATCATCCTCGTGATGGACTCATTATGCCTAATGATTTTATAACTATTGCAGAAGAAAGTAATTTAATTGTAGATTTAGGATATTGGGTTATAAGGCAAGCTTGTATAAAATTTCAATTATGGAAAAAAAATGGTGTTGCTATTGAATATATTGCAGTTAACATGTCTACAAAGCAACTCCAAGATGTTCAATGTGTAGACAATATTTCTAGGATATTAGAAGAGTTGAATTTTAATCCAGAGTGCTTAGAACTAGAGATTACCGAGAGTACACTTATTTTAAATTTAGAGAATACTCTTTCTAATATCAATACCTTTAAAGAGATGGGGATTAAATTCTCTATTGATGATTTTGGAACTGGTTACTCTTCTCTTTCTTACCTTAAATCTTTACGTATATCTACATTAAAAATTGACAGAGAGTTTGTAAAAGATATTCTTAATGATAAAGATGACCGTAGTATTGTAACGGCTATCATAAGAATGGGACATACAATGAATTATAAAATTGTTGCAGAAGGTGCAGAAAATAAAGAAGAAGTGCAGCTGCTTAAAAAACTTGGATGTGACATTATTCAAGGTTATTATTATTCTAGACCATTAAGAGATGTGGATTTACTCTCATATATTAAACATGAGGAATGGATAAAGTAAATGTTAAGTGATCAAAATTTTATAAATATTGCAACAGAGTTGGCTTGTGCTTCAAAATGTGTTTCTAAGCAAGTGGGTGCAGTTATCGTAAAAGATGGAAGAATACTCAGCACCGGCTACAACGGCACTCCGGCAGGCTACAATAACTGTGTCGATTATTGGGATGGTAAATACACTAGCGAGCATCATGAATGGTCTAAAACCTATGAGATTCACGCGGAGATGAATGCTATTATTTGGGCGGCGCGAAAAGGGATATCTATAGAAGGTGCAACTATATATGTAACACTTGAACCATGCAGCGAGTGCAGTAAAAACCTGATTGCAAGCGGGATTAAAAGGATAGTGTACGCTAAAGAGTACGAGCATACTCACTCAGGCACTATCTCTAAATTTTTAAAAGATAATGGAGTGAGTATAGAACGCTTAAGCGTTTAAAAAGTCAGCTATCAGCGAAGCAGGTCTGGCTATAATGGCTTTGGAACCTTTAATGACGATAGGTCTTTGAATAAGTTTTGGATTTTGCACCATCGCTTCTATAAGCTTTTCTTCATCTTCTTCATTTTTTAAGTTCAACTCTTTATAAATAGCTTCTGTTGTTCGCATTAGTTCTCTAGCAGAGATTCCTAGCATTTTAAGAATAGACTTGATTTTATTCACATCAAGAGAAGTATCCAGATATTTAATCACTTCCGCATCGATGTGTAATTCCTCTAAAGTTTTGACAGCTTCACGTGATTTTCCACATCTTGGGTTGTGCCAGACTTTAATATTATTTGATTCCATAGGGGTGCCTTTAACTTGTTTTTTGAATTATAACTTACAATGTATAACACTCAGAATCATAATTAATAGATATATAAATTATTTGTATAATTAGAGAAATATTGCAAAAGTTTGCATTTTTTATATAGCTTTTATATAAGTTTGATAGAATGTAGACTTAAGCAAAGGGTACTCTATGAATAAAAAAAATATGATTAAATTAGCTGTTTCAACGGCATCTGTGTGTTTACTGGCAAGTTCAGTTCAAGCCACTGAAAATAAACCAAAACGTCAATTGAAAAACAACATGATGATTCAAACGAATCTTTCACCTAAAAGTGTGGATAGTATCACTGAAATGTTTACCGAGGGTATGCTCTATGGTAGACTAAGGTCAAATACTTTTAAATGGGATTGGAAAAATGATGATGTCGCCGCAACGGGGAATAAAGACAACAAAGCATTTGGTTTAGGCGGAAGCTTAATCTATAAAACTGCTTCATTAAGCGGTGTAAGCGCTATGGCAGGATTATACTATACAACTAGTCCATTCTCAGGTTTACGTATGGATGATGCAGATGTTGGAAAAGTAAAAGCCGGTAAAGACACCTATAGCCGTTATCAGGTGGCAAACGGTGGGGCTTGGTCGTACGCAGTCTTAGCAGAAGCGGCACTTCAGTATAAAATGGCAGATACAACATTTCTAGCAGGTCGTCAAATATTTGAATCTTTCTTAACAAAATCAAATGATACAAAAATGATTCCAAACACTTTTGAGGGTTACACTTTAACAACAAAAGCAGTACCTAATACTAGAATACGTGGAGCATACTTTACCGCTCAGAAGTTACGTGATCATACAACTTTTCATGATGTGATTACCTATGGAACCAGCGTTGATGCAAACTCTTCTGCAAGCACTAATTTTCGTAACTGGGACGGTAATGATGATTCCGGTGTGCATAAAGGTCTTTCATATAAAAACCTAGCTCCGGTTGGAAAAACAAACAATGCTTTGATTATCGCTGATATACGTAACACCTCACTTGAGAACCTTCAAGTGGATGTAACCTATGGTTCAGTCCCAGGTCTTTTTTCATCACTAACCGGTGAAGTAAACTATAAGATTGCCATGGGTGGATTCTCATTGACACCGGGTGTGCGTTATATGAAACAAATGGATAATGGTGGTGGAGCAATCGGTGGTGCAGGTTTAAGTGGAACCATCAATGCAACAAACGCAAGTGCTATGGGTTATACCGATGGTGATTCCCTTGACACTTCACTTGCAATGGCTCGCTTGGTGCTTAAAAAAGGTCCTTTAAAACTACAAGTTGGATACTCTGCTGTTGCTGATGAAGCCGACATTGTCACTCCATGGAGGGGTTTTCCAACTGGTGGATACACTCGTGCAATGGCACAATACAACTGGAGAGCAAACACAAAAACAAGTGCTGCGGAAATATATTATGACTTTGATAAAGCCGGTATGATTTCAGGATTTAACGCTTTAGCCCGTTATGCAATGCAAAACTTTGATGAAGCAAAACAAGCTGGCGGCGTTCAAGCGGATAGCAATATCCTGCATGTGGATTTACGTAAAAACTTTGCAAAAACTTTATATGCCATAGTCCGTATAGGTTTAGTAGATGCTGACACTAGGTTAAATGGCACCGAAAAAGATTCTTATAACGAATACCGTTTTGAATTGAACTATCTGTTTTAAAAACTCTTAATCTTTTTCGATAAAGATCTCCATACCAGTGTGTTCTTGGAACACCTGCCCCATCTTAAATGTTTTGATAGCCGTATTTGCTTCTAGCTTATTATCAAACACTTTAAGCTCTTCACCGAGCTTCACCTGATATTTTAACTCTCCATTGACTTCTTTTTCTTGTATTTTATAATTTTCTTTTGTCTCAAGCATATTGGTTCCTTGTTTGGTAAATTTATTTTATATTGTATTTAAATTGGTGTTGGCCTCCCTACATGGACTCGAACCATGAGCTATCCCTTAGGAGGGGACTGCTTTATCCAGTTAAGCGATAAGGAGAAATAAGCATCTTTTAGAGATGCTTAAGAAGTTTTTTTTAAGCGAAACGCTCACTTAATTCAGGATGTTTTTCTTGGTATTTTACAATATAAGAGCATTGCGCAACCACTTTTTTACCAGCTTTATGAAACACTTCCATAACATCTTCTAAAAGAGTTCTTGCAAGACCTTTTCCCGCAAGTGCATCAGGAACAATAGTGTGCGTAAGATGCATATTTCCCTCTTTGTCTTCATCGTAAGTGATATATGCGATGTGTCCGTCAATATGGTATTCGTATTTAGATTCTGCTTCATTATGTATAAGTGTATATGACATAAAATTCCTTTTTTATTTTTCTTATTCTATCATTTTTTAAAGAGAATACGGAAAATTACAAAAAAATAATGGAGAAAATCTATGAGTGTTTAAAAAAATAGGAAGTTGTTTAGAGTGGGGTAGAAAAATTATGAGCGGAAAATCCGCTCATGTGAAAAATTACAGACCTGTAACGTTTTCTGCTTGAGGGCCTTTTTCGCCTTCACCGATTTCGAAAGTTACTTTTTGACCTTCGTTTAGTGAAACACGTCCGTGTCCTGAGTTATTCACTTGACGAAAATGTACAAATACATCTTTCCCGCCATTTTCTTGTTCGATAAATCCGAAACCTTTGTCTTCGTTAAACCATTTGATAGTTCCGTTTACTAAATCTGCCATTGTCTTACCTTTGTGTTTGAGTACACCACATTTCTGAGGTGGTTTAAAATCTAATATGAAGCTTTATTTTAGGCAGATTAGACTGTTGACCGGAAGCCATCAATGTAAAGCAGACTAAAGATGTAACTCGAATCATCTTTTATTAACAGAATTATAGCTAAATAATTTGTCATAAGATGAAACTCTTTGGAAAAATTAATAAATTTATTGAATTTTCAGAAAAAATAAATTATACTAATCGATTTTTTAACATATAAAACAATGTATTACGAGGAATACAAATTGAATTATCACTATACTACAGATCGACTGATTGTTAAAGAGTGGCATTCTTTTGGGTCTAAAGAGCTGCATCAGCCGAATTTAGAAAATATTGTCGAAGAGATGTTAGTCCCTGAGGTTACAAAGAGGTTTCCTATAATGTGGCGAGGAGATTATGATAAAAAAAGAGCTAAGTTTTGGATTCAAGAGAGAGATAGTGAATCAAAAACATTACTTGCGGTAGAAAAAGAGACCAAAAAAGCACTTGGATATATTAATTTTTTTAAAGAAGGTAGTCGCAGTCATGGCACTTATCTACGTTTGGGATACCTAGTTTCTAGGGCAATGTGGAACAATGGTCTAGCGACAGAACTTGTTGAAGGCTTTATTGAGTGGTGCAAAGAAAATAATATTGCAACTATAGTAGCTGGAGTAGATCCTGATAATAAGGCTTCTATCCGAGTTCTTGAAAAAAATAATTTTTTAACACAAACAACTGATGCAAATGGGATTAGACTTTTGTTTGAGTATGACCTACTTAACTAGAGAGTTATAAAAATAGGTATAATCTAATATAATTATTTATTATTGTATAATTAAAAAAAATATAAATATGAGTTTAAATTTTCTTAAAGGAAATCTAGTGTTATTTGATAAACAATCTATACGCAGAGATGCTGAAGCTGAGGTAAACTCTAAAAATCTTCAAAAATTACAAGCACCAAAAACACTTTCTTTTGATGAAATACAAGAAAATATACATGAACTAGAAGTACATCAAGTTGAACTTGAGATGCAAAATGAAGAACTCCTCAGCATTCAAGAAGAACTTAGAAGAACAGAACAACGTTATTTTGATCTTTACGAGCTTGCTCCCTTAGGCTATTGTACATTAAATGAAGATGGACTTATAGAAGAGTTAAACCTCACTTTCTCAAATCAGTTAAAAACAACTAAAAGCAAGTTACTACAAGTTGCTTTTAGTCAATTTATATTTCCTGAAGATCAGGATATATATTATTTTTTTAGTAAAAAGTTTTTTGTTATAGATGAATTGCATGAATGTGAACTACGTATGATAAAAGAAGATAAAACACTTTTTTGGGTTCTTTTAAGCGCTATTCTAGAAACAAGTAGTTCTAAAAAACCTTTAGTTCGATTAGTTATACATGATATAAGTGAAAGAAAAAAGATACAAGAGGAACTTAAAGAAAAAGAAGAGATGATGCTCATGCAATCAAAGCAGGCAGCCATGGGTGAAATGATTGCTATGATTGCTCATCAGTGGAAACAACCACTTAGTGTGATAAGTCTGAGTATAACTAATTTGATAGTTCGCATAGGGCTTGGTAAGGAAATAACAACAGGAGAATTCACAAAACATGCAGAAGTTGTCACTACACAAATACATCAACTCTCTGAAACTGTAGATGATTTTAGAAACTTTTTTACGCAAGATCAATCAAGTCAAGAAATAAAGATAGAAGAAGCATTGTACAGCACTATGAGTATTCTCGATGGATCTTTAATAAGTAATAAAATAAGTTTAAATATCAAAGATAACTCTACACACTATTTATCTGTCAATAAATCCTCATTAGTACAAGTTTTGCTTAACATTATAGGTAATGCCATAGATGCACTTTCTCAAAAGAAGATACCAAAAGGAAAAATTGATATAAATATTGATGAGAATGATAAAGAGATTATAATATCTATCCATGACAATGCTGGCGGAATACCGGAGTCAATAATACAGCAAATTGATCAGCCTTACTTTAGTACAAAAGAATCAAAAGTAGGTACGGGATATGGTCTATATATATCCCGTATGATTATGGATAAACATCTTTTTGGAACTCTTTCGTGGCATAATGAAGCTGAGGGTGCATGTTTTGTGATTACACTCAACAAGAAAGAGGAGAATTTCGGAAAATAAATTTAGTGCTATAATTGTTTATGAGCAAATTTATCACTATATTGTTATTATTTTCATCACTATTGTTCTCCAATGAAGCACAAGAGATCATCAAAAAGCTTGATGCCAATATGAGAGGTCAGAATATTTCTATAAAACTGAGTATGCGGGTCGTGTCTTTAGGTCATGAGCGCACTATGAAGATAGAGTCTTACTCGCAAGGCACTAAAAAAAGCTTCACCAAAATCCTTTTCCCTCCCAAAGACAGAGGTATAACCTTCTTAAGTTTAGATAATCAGATGTGGCAGTATGTGCCCAAAATCGAGAGAATTATAAAAATCCCGCCATCTATGATGCTTCAAAACTGGATGGGAAGCGATATCACCAATGATGATATGGTGAAACAAAGTTCCATTGTGGAAGATTATGAGCCTAAGCTACTCGAAAAAAACGGGGATATCGTCACTATAGAACTTATCCCTAAAGAAGATGCAGCTGTTGTTTGGGGAAAGATAATCATCAACATTGACACTGCAACATACACGTCTGTAAAAGATATTTTTTATGATGAAGACGGTGAAGAGGTTCGATACTTTATATATAAGAACGTGAAAAAATTCGGGAAGTATTATATTCCAACCTATTGGAGAGTGCAATCAAGTGACAAACACCAAAACTTCACCGAGATACTATTAGAAGAGGTGAAGTATGACACAAAAATATCGCAGCAGTACTTTAAAAAAAGTGCTTTAAAAAGATTTTCCAGGTAAATCGCTATGTTTCA
>JGI11705J14877_10000252_pt1 | contig 34325 bp, 37 predicted proteins | sample Etolaghawater15m_FD_14877 | JGI IMG/M metagenome (IMG submission 14877) | reverse complement strand
AGTCTCCATGTACTTAGTGGAACTTCATTTTCCACTTTACATGCGATCTCACAACCTTTACAACCCATACACAGGTGTAAATCAACTAGGAAACCTAATTGCATATATTCTCCTTTGGCTTTTTAAAGCTTATTTAGATTTATAACTACTACTAATATTTTTCAAAACAATCCCTTATGCAAGGCATTTTAGGGTTATTTTACTGTGAAAATAATAGCTAAGAAAACTTAACCAGTTATAAATATAGTCATAATTTTTTGATAATTTCTTAGAGGTGGGTAATTTTGATTAATTGATTATTTTTTGATATTACTAAATAAAATAAGCTGAGAAATTATTGCTAGGATACTCTTTCACTAGCAATAATAATTTTGATACTTACTCTTTAATTCTAACACGTACAGATTGCTCATGTGCCGTAAGACCTTCTGTATTTGCAATAAGTGCACAAGCCTCACCTACTGTGTTGATAGCTGTTTGACTAAATGCGATGATTGAAGTTTTCTTCATAAAGTTCTCTACTCCTAATGGAGAGTAGAACTTTGCAGTTCCTCCTGTGGGTAATGTATGATTCGGACCTGCGACATAATCACCAATTGCTTCAGGAGTATTGTGTCCTAGAAAAATTGCACCTGCATGTTTAATAAGTGGAAGCAGTTCAAACGGGGAGTCTGTTGCAACCTCTAAGTGTTCTGGTGCAATCTCATTCATCAACCCTATGGCCTCTTGCATTGATTTACTCACAATAATTGCACCGCGCTCTTCTATTGATTTTCTTGCTATCTTCTCACGAGAAAGCTTAACAAGCCAGTTTTCAATCTCTACTTTTACTTCATCTGCGAACTTCTGTGATGGCGTTATAAGTATAGAGCTTGCCATCTCATCATGTTCAGATTGAGAGAGTAAATCTATTGCAATATGATTGGCATTGGCACTATCATCTGCCAAGATACCAATTTCGCTTGGTCCTGCAATCATATCAATATTCACATCTCCATAAACCATCTTTTTTGCAGTCGCAACAAAGATATTTCCAGGACCAGTTATCACATCAACTTTTGGAATTGTCTGTGTTCCATAAGCCATAGCAGCAATAGCACTCGCTCCTCCAACTTTGTAAACTTCTTTTACACCACATAGGTGGCATGCTGCTAGTAAAAGAGGGTTAGGTTCGTTATCTGGTGTTGGAGTACAAACAACAATATTTTGCACACCTGCAACTTGTGCCGGAATCACATTCATTAAAAGAGAAGATGGGTATGCAGCTTTCCCGCCAGGAATATAAAGCCCTGCACTATCTACAGCAGTAACTCTTTGACCTAAAATCGTGCCATTAGGCTCATCATCAAACCAAGATTTTGGCTTCTGTTTTTCATGGTAAACTTTAATGCGATCATATGCTAAATGAAGTGCTGATTTAAGTTTTTCATCTAGTTTATCATAAGCTTCGCTCATAGATTCTAGAGATATTTTTAAATCTTCATCTTTAACAGGAGTCCATTTATCAAACTTAGTAATATGTTTCTTTAAAGCCACATTTTTGTCTGTTTTTATCTCTTGTATTATACCGCCAACTATTGTGCTGACATCTGCCATATCCATTTTTCCACGCTGCAGAAGTTCTTCAAACTCAATTTGAAACGTAGGGGAGTCAGTTGTAGTAAATATCATTAAAATTCCTATAGTTTATTAAATAATTCGCAATTATATCTAAAATTATTACTCTTATTTTTCGCTAGTTTTTTGATTTTTGTCAAACTCAGTTTTGACTATATCTAATGCTCTTAAAAAATTCACCTCATCCACAGCTCCCATTAAAGGCTGATACATTGCTTGTCCATCCGGATAAAGAAACCATAAGGTTGGAGTACCTGGTCTCCACAACTCTCTTGGAGTATAATCATTTTCATCACTATAAGAGATTATAGATACGAACTCCTTATTAAGAGCCTCTATGACATCTTTATTTGCAAAAGTAGTTTCTTCTAAAATTACACAGTACTTACAAGAGTGTCTTGAGAAAACAAATAGAACTGGTTTATTTTGCTTTGTCGCGTTTTCTATACCACTTTTAAAATCTTTTTCCCATTTTATCTCGTTTGCCAGAAGCGAAGTTGCACATAAAAGCAGTAGATATATTAAAATTTTACGCATTTTTCTTTACCTTTTTTAAGAGTTCTTTAGCACAAGCTTGTGCACTTTTTTGTGTTACATCCACAACAATGTCTGCAAGTTTTAAATACTCTGGACGTCTTGCATCATAAAGCTTTTGAGCCTCTTTCAAATCTTTTAAAAGTGGGCGTTTCTTGAGCTTTTTAACAGCGTTTGGATGCGCTTTGATTCTTTTGATTATCTCATCAAAAGGAGAATCAAGAAGTACTATTGTACCTATTTTTTTTAAATTTTTTTGTTTGTAAAATCCTCCGCCTGTGGAAATAAGTGTATTTTTCACACTCTCTTCAAGCCAAGTAGCCACACTTTTTTCCAAACTTCTAAAGTATGTTTCCCCCTCAGACTCAAATATTGATTTAATGCGTCTATTCTCCATACTCTCGATTAAATCATCTGTATCAATTGCCATATATTGGGAGTTTTTTACCACTTCTCTTGCAACACTCCCTTTTCCAACACCCATAAAACCTATCAAGATTATATTTTTCATTTTCTTTTCTCCATCTCTCTTTTGGGCACCTCTAAAATTCTAGTTTACTTCAGAGCTGCATTTCATAATTTACATAAATTAAATAACCGTTATTATATTGTATTATAAGACAATCTTGCTTCATATGCAGACCACAAAAAACAAAAAGCAGTATATTTTACACATAGAATTCAAAATAAACTAGCTATTAGTAGGGTATCTAGAGCAGCTTTAAGTTCTAAGTTAAACCAAAGTTTTAAAAGCATCTATAAACAGAAAATTATTTTTGTACTCTATAAATACAAAGCAAATCTCTTATTTAACCTAGTGTTTAATAAGCAAAGGTATAATACATTTTAAAAAAATAGATAGGTTTTACATAATGAAAAATAAAAAAATTATAACTCTGGGATTTAGTTGTGTTGCTGTTGCAATGGGTCTTCTCTTCTCTTCTTCTTTGTTTGCACAAGCACCATCAAAAGAGACACAGACAACACGTTTAGAGGCCCTTGCAAAATTCACTAAAGTAATCAGTATAGTTGAACAGTATAATGTTGATGATATCACTATAGAAGAACTAATGGATAAATCACTTGATGGGATGATGAAAAATCTTGATGCTCACTCAAACTACCTCTCTCAAAAAGACTACAAACACTTAAAGGTTCAAACAGACGGTGAATTTGGAGGGCTAGGCATTACCGTCGGTATGAAAGATGGTGCATTGACAGTTATTTCACCTATTGATGATACTCCTGCTGACAAGGCTGGTCTAAAAGCTGGAGATATTATCTTAAAAATTAACGATGAATCTACTCTTAATATGACAATTGATGAAGCAGTTGCCATTATGCGTGGAAAAGTTGGCGATCCTATTGACATTACCATTGTTAGAAAAGGCGAAAATAAACCTTTAGACATTCATATAGTTCGTGGTAACATAACTATAGAGTCTGTGCGCACTAAGATAATTGGCGAAAATGTTCTCTACATCAGAGTTGCAAGTTTTGATAAAAAAGTAGCAGAAGATGTTGCAAAAGAGATAAACAAACACAAGGCAATGACACAAGGAATTGTTCTTGACTTAAGAAACAATCCAGGTGGACTTCTTGATCAAGCTGTAGAGCTAGTGGATATCTTTGTTGATTCGGGAACTATAGTATCTCAAAAAGGTCGCAAAGAGGTTGAAACAAAAGTATTTTCTGCAACAAAGGGTGCAACACTAACAAAAGTACCACTAGTTGTTCTCATAAATGGAGGGAGTGCAAGTGCTTCTGAAATTGTAAGTGGTGCTATTCAGGACCATAAACGCGGCATTCTTTTGGGCGAAAATACATTTGGTAAAGGGAGTGTTCAAGTTGTACTTCCTATTACAGAAACAGAGGCTATCAAACTCACAATAGCAAGATACTATCTACCAAGTGGAAGAACTATACAGGCTGTTGGTGTCAAGCCTGACATCACTGTAGCACCAGGAGAAGTTCCAAACCTAACAAACGAGTTTTCTCTAAAAGAGGCTGATCTTAAAAAGCACCTTGAAGAAGAGCTTGAAAAAGTTGAACCAAAAAAACCTAAAACTAAAGAAGATAAAAAAGTAAATAAAGATATAATTGCGCCTGAAATGTTAAATAAAGATATTCAGCTCAAAGAAGCTGTTGATATTCTCAAAGCACTAATTATAATTAAAGGATAAAAAGTAATGGAAAAACGTGAATTACTTTATGAAGGCAAGGCAAAGAAACTCTTTTTGACTGATGATGAAAACCTAGTAATCTCAGAATTTAAAGATGACTTAACAGCTTTTAACGGTGAAAAGAAATCAAGTGAAGCAGGTAAAGGTGCACTAAACAATAAAATTTCCACTGAACTTTTTAAACTTTTAGAAGCAAATGGAATTCAAACACACTTTGTAAAAATGCTAGATGACAACCATATGCTCCACAAAAAAGTAGATGTCATTCTTATAGAGGTGATTGTTAGAAATATCGCGACAGGTTCACTCACTCGAAACCTTGGCATAGCAGATGGCACACCACTTCCTTTTACACTTGTAGAATTTGACTATAAAAATGATGCCTTAGGCGATCCAAAACTCAATGACCAACATGCTCTTATTTTAGGTCTGGTTGAGCATCAAGATGAACTTGACAAACTTCGTCGTATGGCACGCCAAGTAAACGATATACTCAAACCATACTTTGCACAAAAAGGTCTCAATCTTGTTGATTTTAAACTAGAGTTTGGAAAAGACATGAATGGCAACATTATCCTCATAGATGAAATTTCACCCGACAACTGTCGTTTTTGGGATATGCAGAGTGGAGAAAAAATGGACAAAGATAGATTTCGTCAAGGTCTTGGTGGATTAACAGTAGCTTACGAGCAAGTTTTAAATAGAATATTAGGAAAATAAAAAATGAAAGCAATAGTAAATATATCTCTTAAAGCAGGTGTTTTAGACTCTCAAGGGAAAGCTGTGCACCATGCACTTGACTCTCTACACTTCGAGGGTGTAAATGATGTACGTGTTGGAAAACAAATAGTTTTACAACTTAGTGAGAACGACAAAGATAAGGCAATGGCAGAAGTTACTAAGATGTGTGAAGAGATTTTAGCAAATACTGTAATCGAAGATTATGAGATAGAGCTCGTTTAATGAAAGTATCAATCCTACAGTTTCCTGGAACAAATTGTGACTATGACACACAATATGCATTTGAAAGACTAGGTGCACAGACTGAGATTATATGGCATAAATCTGAGACAATTCCTGAGGAGACTAATCTTTTAGTCGTAGCAGGTGGTTTTTCTTATGGAGACTATCTAAGAAGTGGTGCTATTGCAAAGTTTTCTCCTGTTATGAAAGCTGTCATTGCATATGCTAATGATGGTGGAAAAGTTTTAGGAATATGTAACGGTTTTCAAATTTTAACCGAAGCTGGTTTATTGCCAGGTGCACTTAAGCGCAACGATGGGCTTCATTTTCTCTCCAAACACCATAGACTTAAAGTTGAAAATACAGATAACGATTTCTTAAAAAAACTACAGGGTGGCGATATAGTCAATATTCCTATAGCTCACCATGATGGAAACTACTTCATAGATCCTAAAGGACTTGAGGAACTCTATGCTAACAAACAGATACTTTTGACATACTGTGATGAAAATGGCAGTGTAAAAAATCCAAATGGTAGTATTGATTCTATTGCTGGCATTTGTAACACAACAAAAAATGTCTTTGGTCTTATGCCTCACCCCGAGCGTGCAATGGAGACAATGCTAGGTTCAGATGATGGCGTTAAGATGCTACAAGGGTTTTTAGAGTCGTGATAAAACTCCTTGTACTAACTCTACTCTTTTTCTCCTCTTTATATGCAAATAAGGTCATTTACCTAAGCTACGAAAAAGTTCCCACCAGAGTTATACAAGGTGAAATCTTTCCCGTAACCATAAAAGCACTCTCAACTCTGAGAAACTCTCAAGATATCAAGTATAGTTTCTCAAATGTAAGTGGTTTAAAGATTTTAAATGAGATTCCAGTTCGAGAGAGAAAGGGAAAATACTTTTACGATACTTTTAACTTTTTAAGCACAACCAGCTATGCTAGTTTACCAGATATAGAAGCTTCTCTTATAGGTTCTACAGAGCATAATAGCACCATTTTAAAAGGTGAAAAACTAAATGTTATAAAACTCAATCCAAGACAAAACTTCTCTAATATCATTGCAAATAATTTTGAACTCGTAAAATATAAAACTACCACTTATGATAAAGAGCACAATATTATTGTTTTTGTTGCTTCAGCTGCAAACTCAGATATAACTGCAATGGAGTTTCAAAATGTTTATAAACAGGGAAGTGAATCTGTTACTGAATCTTACCAAGAATCTAGAATCACTTACTTTGTTGTTGTAGATAAAAAGCTGGAGAACTTCTCTTTTTCTTACTTTAATCTTTTAAAAAACAACTTCGCTTTAGTCAATATTCCTATCGTAGTCATAGAAGATAGTGTAACAACACAGAGCGATTTAAAGCCAAAAGACCAATCAAAAGAGAGACTTAAAGTAACTATTGCTGGAGTAGTAGCAATAGTTATTTTTATTTTTATTCTTATAAGAAAAAAATATATATATTTTACTTTTATTCTTGTTCCTCTTGGATATATGGCTTATGTAGTCATACCAGATAGGATAGTCTGCATAAAAGAGGGAACACAGATACGACTTCTTCCTGTTGAAAATGGTACTATTTTTGAAACAACTTCGGAAGTCTTGCATCTACACAAAGAGGGAAGCGCTCTTAAATTTACAAAAGTGAAACTACAAAATGAAAAAATTGGATGGGTGAAGAATGAAGATATTTGCTCATATTAATTGGTTTTTTGCTACTCTAATCATCTTCACATCCTTAGTTTTGATGATGCTTCTCTACCCTATTGTACCTAGACCATACTCAAGAAAAATATCTGCATGGTTTGTGCGTCTCGCTACATTTTTCTCTACTGATGTCAAAGGTGAGGAAGATCCTGCTACACAAATGTTTCTCATTAACCATCAGAGTGATTTAGATATAGCTATCATGGAGACTATCTCAAAAAAAGACCTCTCTTGGGTTGCAAAAAAAGAGCTTTTTGATGTTCCATTTTTTGGACTTGCTATGAGTATGCCAGAGGATATTCCAATAGAACGTAAAAGCAAGACTTCTCTTTTAAAACTTCTTAAAAATGCAAAAGACAGACTTAATAAAGGAAGAGTAATTACGATGTTTCCAGAGGGGACACGCTCAAGTACTCAAAATATGCTCCCTTTTAAAAGTGGTGCAAAAGTTGTCGCTGATATGTACAAACTTAGAGTACAACCAGTTGTTTTAATACAAACAGCGAAATACTATAATATTAAAAAATTTTTCTATATGCCAGGAACAATTAAAGTAGTTTTCTTAGACTCTTTTATAGCTGACAAAGAGAATGAAAACTGGTTAAAAGAGTTAAAAGAGAAGATGCAGGAGGTTTATGATGATGAGTTGGCAAACAATCCTAGCGATAGGTAGTGGTGGTTTCTTAGGAGCAGTTCTACGTGCCTATCTCAATGGAGTAATATCACATAAACTTCCTCACGACTTACCATATGGTACACTTGGTGTAAATCTCATAGGTAGCTTTATCATGGGAGTACTCATCGCTTATTTTATGTATACAACAATCTTTAGCTTGCACATGAAATCTTTTTTAACTACTGGAATTCTTGGAGCACTAACAACATACTCTACTTTTGCTATAGAGAGCTTTTTGCTTATTAAAGGGGGCAGTATGAGTTTAGCACTCTTAAACATCTCTTTAAATGCTTTTGGTTCTATTTTAATGGCTGGCAGTGGTTACTACCTCATCCACTCTCTCTTTAAATCTCAATAATTTTATTGGCACACCAATTTGCTAACTCTATGTCATGTGTGATTAACAGCATCCCCATAGACCCCAAATGCTTCATCAACATACTCATAACTTCAAACTGAATAACATTATCAAGAGCCGAAGTGGGCTCATCAAGGAGAAGCAAGTCTGGTTTCATAAGCATAGCTCTTAAAATAGAAGCACGTTGAAGTTGTCCTCCAGAGAGTTCATGCGGTAATTTTTCTAAGAGTGTATACTCTAAGTTTATACTCTTAAGATAATACTCAATCTCATCCAGAGGTGCGACATCTTTGATTTGGTTTAGTAGCGAATAGCTTGGATGAAAAGAGCTGTAAGGGTCTTGAAAAACTTGAGAGAGAGAACTTACTTTAATCTCCCCACTCAGAGGTTTTAAGTTTTCAAGGATGAGCTCAAATAGAGTACTTTTTCCAGCACCACTCTCGCCTACAACTGCTACAACCTCACCCTTGAAGAGCCTAAGAGTCAACTCCTTGATAAGTATCTTCTCTTTTGTGTACCCAAAAGAGAGATTAGATATCTCAAGAATAGGATTATTCACACTTTTATGACCTGCTCAAAGAGAGGTATATTTTTGTCAACTCTTTGTAGAGAGTGTCTGGTTTAATGTCACCATTTTCTTGCCAAATACGTTTCATCACAATGTTGTCCTCTTCACCATTCCAAACTTTGATATATGTTGAGTCTTTATAACCATTATCTTGGCGAAACTGGTTTAAAATATTTTTTCCAACATAAAGTCTGTAGAGAGACTGAATATCAAGTCCACTCATGATAACTAGTTCAAAAAAGTCTTCAATCAACTCTTCAAGCTTTAAATCATCTGTAGCTAAAGATAAACGCATTATGCTCTCTACTTTAGCTATAACATTCTCTTGGCTATCATAGTTATCACTCTGTACATCTAGTTTAGTAAATGCTATAGAGTTGGAGATGTTTAATGCTAACTCTTCAACACCACCTTTTAGATTTTTAGAATAATCTTCAATAGCAAGACTAATAATAAAGTGCCAAACATCCACAACTTCTATCTGCAAGTTATCCCAATCAGTCTCTTGGTTTAAACTCTTCCAATGCTTCCAAGAGAAGCTGTCTATCATCTCAGCACACTCCATATAGATACAGCGTCTCCAGTTGATTGCTCTACCATTTTTAGTAGTACCTTTTGTCCACTCTTCACCATTTGTAGCATCATTGAGTTGGTTTTGCAGTTGCAACATTAGTAAGATTTTGTCCATTAATGTCCTTTTAATTTATTCGATGTTTTGTTTATTTATTGTATCCAATTATGCTAAAATCCGAACATGAAAAGAATAAACTGTAGAAGATGTCAGTACTACTTTGTAACCTGGGAAAAACATAAGCCTCATGGTTGTAAAGCTTATGGCTTTAAATCGCCTCAAATTCCCTCACTTGTAGTTTTTCAAAGCAGCGGCAGTGATTGTTCTATGTTTGTCCAGAAGATGCTTCCCAAATAATTTTTTTTCCAAAACCCAAACGGTTGTCTGTCATTTTGAACCACTCTACTTCTATACTCCACAGTTTAGGATTTAATGCCAAAGCATATGGATATGCTTTAAAATAGAGTTTTTTTAACTCTTTTTGAGTCAACTCTATAAATATACCGCGAAACTGCAAACCCTGAATCTTACCTACACTCTTTGTTTCTAGAAGAATATTTCCCGCTACTTTAGAGTTTTGCTTTATGTGTTTAATATGTGTTGTATCATCAGAACTAGCAACAATAAATCTACGACTTTGCACATCATAGACATAAAAAAGACTACAAACACTTAGCTCTTTTTCATAAGATGTAGCAAGACTCATAACATGGTGCTCACTCAAAAATCTTATTATTTTCTGTAAATTATCCATCAAAACTTATATAAAAATTCTTCTAGATCCTGAGCATCACTTATCTGGCGTTTTGAAAGCATCATCTGTGCTATATCGTCTTCAATTAATGTTTCAAATATCTCTGTTGAATGGGAAAGATTATAGTAACTCTTTAAAAAGTCCAAAAGTACCTCAAAGTTGTCATCTCTCACACTATACTGCTTGAACTCTTTATATTCATCCCAATCAATGTTAACCAAGTTTTTTCCTTTGCATCTCAAGTGCGTTTTTTAGTCTTGAAATTATTTCCAACATTTTAGCAGATGAAACTGCAAAATTCAACCTCATAAAACCACTTCCCTCTCGTCCAAAACTAATGCCTGCGTTTAAGCCAAGTCTAGCATCATTGACAAAAAAATCTCGTAGCTCTTTATCTTTTAGTTGCATAGCCCTACAATCTAACCAAGCTAAATATGTCGCTTCTATAGAAATAACTTTTATAAGCTGTTCATACTCGCTTGTTAATTTCTCAAGGCTTTTATAGTTCTTATACAAATGAGTTTTTAACTCCTGTGTCCACTCTTTTCCATTTCTGTAAGCACTCTCAAACGCCACATGAGATAAAACATTTCCTTGAGCAAAGTGAACTCGACTATATACTTTTTGGAATCTCTCTCTTAGCTCTGCATTTTGTATGATGAGCGTACTCATAGCAAAGCCAGCCATGTTAAAAGTTTTTCCTACACCTACAGCTGTCACTGTCATATCTGCCGCTTTTTGACTTATTGATGCAAATGGGATGTGCTTATTTGGTGCATAAACTATATCAGAGTGTATCTCATCACTAAAGACGACTATATTGTTCTCATAGCATATATCTGCTATCTGAGTAAGCTCTTCTTTGCTCCAAACGCGACCAACAGGATTATGAGGCGAGCATAAGAGCAAGAGCTTTGTCTCTTTTGTTATTTTTGATTTTAAATCTTCTATGTCAAAAACATACCTACCCTCTGTGTTTTGCTTCAAAGGGTTTTTGATAAGCTTTCTCTCGTGCTCCATCACACTATGAAAAAATGGAGGATAGACTGGTGTTTGCACTACAACACCCTCACCATTTTGGCTAAATGCCTCAATAGCCACAGACATAGAAGCCACAACAGAGTGAGAGTGAAACATCTCATCTATCTTAGCTTCAAAACCATGCTCGCGTTTGAGCCATTGTATTTGTGCCTCGTAAGCAGAGTCAGGTACATCTTCATAACCCACTATAGGATGTTTGAGTCTTTTCGCCACAGCTTCAAGAACAAAGTCAGGAGTATTTATGTCCATGTCAGCCACCCAGACAGGCTCTACATCTTCTGTCCCAAAGAGCTTTTCTCTAAGTGTATACTTCTCTGCGTTTGAATCTTCTCTATTTGCCGCACTGCTGAAGTCGTAACTCATTTTTTCTTCCATACACTCACTTGTGAAATTGTATGTTGGTACTTTCTTCGCGTTTCTTTTATAACAAACTCCAAGTCTTGAACATGTATAAGCTCAAACTTCTCACCAAGCACACTTTTGAGTGTCTCTAAAGTCTCTATCTCTTTGCCATTCTCATCCACAAAACCACCAAGCCAAAGCTCTTGTTTTGTAGAGCTCTCTTGCCAAGTGTAAGGAGAAGTTATCATTAAAACACCATCACTATTTAAACGCTCATCTACACTCTCTAAGAAAAGTTTTGGCTCATAAAGTCTGTCTATAAGGTTTGTTGCCATAATGAAATCATAAGAGTTAAAATTAGGCTTCATATTACAAGCATCGCCTTGCCAAAAAGAGACTTTATCTTTTAAGTTTTCATAGCCAAACTCTTCTATGCTAACTCTTTTTTTAGAGACTAAATCCCCCTCTTCTCTTGATGTAAACGCGAGGTATCCATCATTTTTTAGTTTTACACCAGCTTGAACAAAGCGAGCTGAAAAGTCTATACCCTCAACTTCATCAAAAATTTTTGCAAGCTCAAATGTAGCACGACCAGTCGCACAACCTAAATCAAGTGCTTTAGTTTTGTTTGTAGCAAATTTTGCCGCCACTTTTGCACAGGCAGTTGCAAAGTTTTCTACTCCAAAATGTGTATCACCATACTGGAACTCACAGTACTGTGAAACCAACTCATCACTCTCATAAATGTCTACCATATCTTCTTCTTCCTTATTTGAAACTACATATCTAAAACCAGCATTCTGATAAAAATGTTTTCTAAATGCATAACGCGAATGTTTTGTAATGATATTTCCACTACTCGCCCACGAAGAGCCAAGGATAAGTGCATGTTTTTCATCAAAGGTTGGCACTGAAAAATCATCATAAGCCTTGTGAACTTCAAAGCCTTCAAAAGCTCGTATCGGCGTTTTACTCCACTGCCAAACATTTCCTACCACATCATAGATACCATTAAACGCGAAGGTGTTTACAGGCACAGATGAAGAGTGATGAGCAAAGTTAAGATTTGCCGTCTTTTCATCAAACGCAGGTATATCTTCAACTCCAGCTTGTTTATAGATAGCTGCATACTCACTCTCACTTGGCAAGCTATATGTGATGCCCTCTTTTTCACTCTTGTATCTACAAAATGCTTCAGCTTCAAGGGCATTTACTTCTACGGGCCAATCAAGTGGCATCTCCATCTCGTTTGTAAGTGCTCGGTATCTATAAACACCATCTTCATAAATCCAAAATGCAGGATGTTTTGCCCCAGAGTTTTGAAGATATGCCAGTCCCTCTTTATCCCAAAACTTCTCATTTTCATAGCCACCATCTTCTACAAATGCCATATACTCGCCATTACTAACCAAGTACTTTGAAGTCTCAAACGCGGCTACATCTTCTTCGTAAACGCCGTACTCATTATCCCATCCATAGAGATGATGTGATTTATATTTACCTAGTTTAACACTGCTGGCATTTATCTTTATCATCTCATTTTTTGGTGCATTTGCACTCTTTAGACATAATGAAAATGCTTCAATATCTTGAACAAATTCAAGTGGCATTTGTCGGTGGAGCACTAAAGATGTCTCTATGTGAATCTTCTCATGCTCAATCCCCATAAGTATAATCCACAAAGGAGAATCTTCTTGGATAGGAAGTGTAAACTCTAAAGTGTCAATAAGCTTTTCAACTAACTCTTTAACTCTATTTCTGTACTCACGAACTTCCTCGACCTTTGGCCATTTATAGTTAGAACTTTCTAAATCATCCCACTCCATCTCATCCACACCAATGGCAAAAATAGACTCAAAGTCTGCGTTTATACGCTCCTCAATCACTTGCATATATATAAGTTTATTTATATAAAAAGTTGCCGTGTGACCAAAGTAAAAAATCATAGGATGGCGTGTTAGTTCTGATTGTTTATAAAAGACAGTCTCATCTTTTAAGACCTCAAAAACCCTCTCAAAAAGGGAAAATGTACTTCTAAAGTACTCTTTAATCTCTTGGCGTTTAGACTCAATACTCTCTCCACCAAGTGTAATCGGATACATGCTTAATCTGCTCAAAAAAAATAACCTTTATTTTTGTTATAATCATTATATGAAATTTAATCAAAGTAATTTATTAAAACAATTTTCAAATATCACATCTGCGTTTACGACTAAGAAAAGTGGCAACTTAGCGTTTCATATTGGCGATGTCGTGGACAATGTAATCAAAAATCATAAACTTTTAGCAAACGAACTCGCATACTCTGTGCAAAGAGTTGTTCATATGAAGCAAATTCACTCAGACAGAGTACATAAAGTCACTTCCAAAGACGATTTTTCAAACCCTCCAACCTGTGATGCACTTATCACGGATGAGAAAAACACTCCCCTTATGGTTATGGTGGCTGATTGTGCTCCTATACTTTTTTATGATGCCAAACAAGAGGTGATAGCCGTAGCACATGCAGGTCGAGCTGGTGCTTTTAGCAATATTGTGCAAAATGTTATTGACTCTTTTGTCAGTGAATACAATTCAAATATTGACGAAATTTATGTCAGTATTGGAGCAAATATAAAGGCATGTTGTTATGAGGTTGGAAGTGAAATAAATACCCAAGCACAAGCACTAGGTCTTGAGTATGCCATTGCAAAAAGAGATACATCTTACTATCTTGATATCTCAGCAATTTTACTCAAACAGCTCCAAAACGCTGGTATAAAAGAGAAAAATATAGAACTATCTTTGGAATGCAGTGCCTGCAGCACAGACAAGCACTACTCATATAGAGTAGAAAAAGAGACAGGAAGGTTTGCAGGTCTTATTTGCATAAATGCCTAAAGAGCAGCTTCAACTCTTTTAGCAAGTTGCTTAGGCAAAAGTTGCAGTGACTCTTCGACAAGTTTAGTATTTCCATGTGTTATAAAGGCATCGCTGTACTCAAAACTAACAAGAGAGACATCTAATATCTTCTCATCTGCTAAGAACTCTAGAAGTGCAGAACCAACTCCACCCATCTTTGCACTATCTGAAAATATAAACCATTTTTTATGTTTTTGTGCCATTTTTTTGAGCATCTGTGCATCCAGTGGTTTTACAAAACGCAGGTCTAAGATACTCACATCTTTATCTAAAAATGAATCTGTCTCATAAGCACGACCAACTCCGTTTCCATATCCTATAAAAAGTGTATCGGAGTCTCTCTCTTGTAGGAGTTGTGAAACGCCAAGCTCAAAAGGAATGGAGTCTGGCAACTCAGTAGCAGTAAATGCTCCTCTTGGATAGCGTAGAGAACATGGATGCTCATACTCACTAGCAAACGCCATCGCATGATAAAAACTCTTCTCATCTCTTGGAGCAAAAAGTGCCATGTTAGGGATAGCTCTTAAGTAACTAATATCAAAAACACCCTGATGAGTCTCTCCATCTTCACCAACTATTCCAGCACGATCGAGTGCGAACACAACTGGTAAGTCCATCAAACAAGTATCATGAATCACTTGATCATAGGCACGCTGCAAAAATGTTGAGTAGATTGTACAAAAAGGCTTAAAGCCCTCTTTTGCAAGAGCTGCCATAGATGTCACAGCATGCTGCTCTGCAATAGCTACATCCCAAAAACGATTTGGGTACTTCTCTATAAGCTCACTCAGACCGGTACCGCTTGGCATAGCAGCTGTTACCCCTACTATCTTTTCATTTTTTTCACAAAGCTCAAGTAAGCTCTGTGTATATATCTGTGTCGCACTTTTTGCTGAAGATTTTTTAGCACTACTTCCATCACTTAAATCAAAAGGACCAACACCATGCCACTTCTCCTCTTGACCCTCAGCAATCTCATAACCTTTCCCTTTTGTTGTTTGAGCATGAACGATGACAGGCTGTCCCATTTTCTTAGCAGTTTTAAGTATGTCGATAAGCTGTTCTAAATTATGCCCATCTACTGGTCCAATGTAGTTTATGCCCATCTCTTCAAACATAATACCCGGAGTAATAAGCTTGAGCCCCTCTTCCATACGTTTTGCTATATAGTGTGCACCCTCACCAAAGTTATCTACAAAACTCTCTGTTGTTTTTTTAAAACGTTGATAAAATGGAGAAGCCATAGCAGAGCTTAACATTCTACTCATAGCTCCTATTGGTTTTGCTATGCTCATCTCATTATCGTTTAAGATAATCACAAGTGGGTATTTTCTATCTCCAAGCTCATTAAGAGCTTCATAGACCATACCTGCAGTCATCGAACCATCGCCAATCATTACAACAGGAATACGACTCTCTTGTTCACCTTTAAGAGCAATAGCTTTTGCAGCACCAACGCCCAAAGATATCGAAGTAGAACTATGCCCTGCAACAAAATAGTCATCTTCACTCTCGGTTGGTTTTGTATATCCACACAGTCCATCGAACTGACGAAGAGTATCAAAATCTTCCCATCTTCCAGTGAGAAGCTTATGTGCATATGCCTGATGACTCACATCAAAAATAAAAGGATCATTTCTGCTATCAAAGACTTTATGCATAGCTACTATAATTTCGGTTGCACCAAGAGTAGAGCTTAAATGTCCACCATTTTTACTTACAACTCGCAAAATTTCTTCTCTTATCTCAACACAGACACTATTAAGTTCTGATATATTTTTATCTTTGACATTTATTATTTTTTTACTCATCTAACGCAGCCTTTTTTACTCTTTCAAATCTTTTTGATATCTGTGCATCAATATTTCCTGCATCACTTATAACAATAACGCCACCAGAGCTTACAGCACGGTCTGAGATAATTTCTATATGTTCTAATTTTCCAATATGCTCTGAGAGTGAACCGTGGTCTTTTGGATTTACTTTTAGTGTGATTTTTGAAGCACCTTGCAAATCTTTTATAAGTTCATCTGAGAGTAGTTTAGCAACTTCACTTGAGTTTTCTGAAAGTTCTATTTTTATAACCTCTTTAGATATGTCTAATGCAGCAAAAATAAGTTCATTTTTAATCGCCTCTAGTGAGACTTCAAATGTTTTTGCACTCTCATCAAGTGTTTTGACAGAGGATGTAAACTGTTCTAAAATATCTTTCATGCTTATATCTGCACTATTTAATGCCTCTGCTTTTCCTGCTTCGATTCCCTCAGCAAATGCTGCTTCTTTTGCAGCTGCTAAAGAGGAGAGATACTCTTCCTCTTTAGCTTCAAGTTTCATCTGTAATTTTATAAAGTTAGATGACATCTCATCTGTTTTTTGCATTAACGACTCTATAAGAGAATCTTTGGAACTTGTACTTAGTGCACTTGAGTCGACTTCTGTAACTTTTTCTTTTATTATATTGTTTTGAGGAGCTAATAATGTGTTATTATCATCTTCTATTGTCTCAGTTGTTTCTTCACTCTGAGAACCTAGTGCTAGCACCTTAAAGGTGTACTTATCAACTGAGTGTCTCTCTAATGAGTTAAGTGGAATTACAGTTGCCATCTTTTACTCAATCATCTCTTCACTAGAACCCATTTGAATAGTTCCAGCTTCGGCAAGACCATTAACAACTTCAACAATTTTTCTTTGAGCTGTCTCAACATCTTTCATCTTTACAGCCCCTAAGAATTGCATTTCTTCTTCAAAAGCATTACGAGCACGCTCACTCATCGCAGAGAAAAACTTCTCTTTGAGCTCTTCAGGGGATGATTTTAGTGCTAACATCAACTCTCCCTTATCAACTGCTTTGAGTGTCTCAGTGATTGCATTTTTATCTAAACTAACCATATCTTCAAAAGTAAACATCATCTCTTTAATTAGTGTCGCAAGCTCTTCATCAACCTGCTCAATAGTTGCAAGTGTAGCTTTAGAACTTTTAGCTCCAAGACGATTAAAGACATCTGCAACTGCACGCGGTCCACCTACTTCAACCTTGTATGAAGCAAGAGATTCTAGTTTAGACTCCAAAACTGCGGAAACACGTTTAATGACGGATGGAGAGATATCTCCAAGCTTTGCCATTCTCATAGCCACTTCACTGCGTAGATCATCGGGAAAAAATTGCAATGTATCAGCAGCTTCCGTTGCATCCATATGTGCAAGGATAAGTGCTATAGTTTGAGGATGCTCATGAGTAATAAAGTCTGAAAGCTGTTGGGGCTTAATTTTTGAAAGATAAGAAAAATTTTGTGTATTTTGCATACTTTTTGAAAGTTTTTCTAAAATTTTCTTCGCCTCTTCTGGGCCAAGAGTACGGTAAAGTAACTCTCGTGCATACTCCATACCTCCAGATGTCAGATATTGTCCGGACTGAAATATTGCATGGAATTCTTCAAGTACAGCAGTAGCAACACTTCTATCAAGAGTATTGTGTTTTGCGATAAACTTTGAGACTTCAGTAATTGCATCAACGGTCATACTCGAAAATATAGCTGCTGTGACCTCTTCGCCAAGTTGAAGCAATAGTACCGCAATTTTCTCGGCCATTGTCATCTCATCAAAAATTGCTTGTTGTTGTGGAGCTAATGTTGTCATACCTATCCTTTATCTCTCGTTACAGTCGTCTCTTGCTCTTCTGCAAGTAATGCTTGAAGTAATGACGCTACTTCATCTGGAGTATCTTCTGCCATGCTTCTTACTTTTTCAAGAATGACCTCATATTTTAGTTCATCTTCATTAAACCCTGCACCAACACCTAATTGGTCTTCAACTTTTTTACGCATTGCTTGGACCTTCTCAACAAGATCTTCTCCTTCATCGTCTTCTAGGAGTAAAATTGGTGCAGAAGGTGTCTCCTCTTCTTTTGAAACTTCTAACATCTTATCTGCAAATGGAGCAATAACTTTTTTATAAAGAATCAAAAGTAATATAAGTACGAAAATGTATTTAAAGAGTCCTGAAAATGGTGCTAGATATGTTTGAGAGAAATTCAATGCTTGACTTACACTATCCTCACCAACTACAAGCTTACTTCTCTCAAATTGTAAGTTTTGCAAACTCACTTGATCACCGCGGGACTCATCTAAACCTATAGAACGACTTACAAGTGATGTAAGTGCATTAATATCTGTTTCATTAAGAGCCACATACTCTCTTTCGTTCGTTGCATCACCTGCTTCGTTTAGTTTTGTTTTGTACTTTCCATCAACTACAACTGCAGCTGTGATTCTTTTAATACGTGCGAATTGACTTTTTGTTGTACTAACAGTTTTACCCACCTCATAGTTAGTAGTTCCACTGTTCTTTTCGTACTTCTCATTGACTTGATTACTCTGTAGTCCTTGAACTGGTCCTATATTACTGACGGTTCCAGGTACACCACCTACCTCTTGAGGTGAACCACCTTCTCGTTTCTCTTCAGTTATCTGCTCACTTCTTACAACATTTTCAGGGTCATAACTCTCTGAAGTAGAGCTTTTTTGTGAAAAATCAAACTCAATAGTAACCTGAGCAACTACCTTCTCTTTTCCACCCACAAAAGGTGAAATCATATCTACAATTTTTTGTTGGCGTTTTTTCTCTTCTTTGAGTTTATATTTCTGCTGTACCACTGAAAGCTCACTCATTTGAGCCATTTCATCCTCATCCCCAAGTGTTTCACCATCACTACTTACAAGCATAACATTTGTTGGCATCAACTTCGGAACAGCAGCTGCAACAAGATTCTTTATACCTCTAACCTGTTTAGAAGTAAGACTTCTTCCCTCGTACATTTGAAGCATTACTGAAGCTGTGGGAGCTATCTCTTGTGAGACAAAAAGAGACTCTTTTGGAAGTGCTAAACTCACAGATGCATTCTCAATTGGACCAAGAGCATTAATAGTTCTTGAGAGTTCTCCCTCTAAGGCACGTAAGTATTTTACATTTTGGTCAAATCCAGTTGCACCAAATTCTTGTGTATCAAAAAGTTCAAAGCCAACACCACTATCTTTTGGTATTCCCTGAGCTGCTATAGATATACGTTGCTTATAGACTACATCTTTAGGAACTTTAATGATGTTGTTTGCTTCTAGTACATAAGGAATGGACTCTTTTTCAAGCTGTTCAACAACCTTTGCTGCATCACTTGAGCTCAGAGAGTCAAAAAGAACTTCATACTGATTTGCTTCACTTTTTTTCGCAGTAAATACAACTAAAAAAATTAAAAATGCAACGATTCCCATAACCGCTGCTGCAATAATCATTTTTTGTTGATTTGTAAGTTTCGCATATAAAACTACTAATTGTGAAAAAAGTTTCTTAAAATCCATCAGTTTCCCGTTCTAAAGTTTATAGTAGTTCTGTGCAGAGCTCAAAAAAGCGGCTGTTTTGTTCTGGCGTACCAACTGTTACACGAATAGCATTCATTCCATATCCACTCAAGTTTCTAATAATCATCCCCTTTTTAAGAAGTGCATTAGAAATATCTGTAGAGTTTTGATTCTCGTTTAAACACAAAGTCACAAAATTAGTATAACTCTCAATTATATCTATTTTTTGCTCTTTTGCAAACTCTTCATAACGTTTCATCTCTTGGAAGTTTGAAGCGATACAATTGTTTACAAATTCTTCATCTTTAAGTGCACTGCTTGCCGCTTCTAACGTAAGTGTTGTTATATTAAAAGGTGGTCTTAGCTTATACAACTCTTTAATTATCTTTGCATCTGCTAATCCATATCCAACTCTCATGCCCCCAAGTCCATATGCTTTTGAAAAAGTTCCAAGATAGATAACATTATCAAACTTTTCTACTAACTCTTTTGGTGTTATACTTTTACTTATATCCTTGAATGCAGCATACTCCATGTAAGCACCATCAACTACCACAAGTGTATTTTCATCTATTTTTTCTATAAATGCCATCATAGACTCTGCATTTATAGCATCACCCGTTGGATTGTTTGGTGTACACAAGAAAATCACATCTGGTTTCTCTTGTTGGTAAAGTTCATAAAACTCATCTAAGTTATGCTCTTGTGAAGATGACCTTACAACAGATGCTCCTATATGTTTAGCATAAATCTCATACATCGCAAAAGTAACACTATTCATAAGTATTTTAGAATTTGCATTTGCTTTAGCATGCATGATAAACTCTATAACTTGATCGCTTCCACTTCCAATAATTACATTTTCATCTAAGAGTCCAAATTTTTTAGAGAGTCCAGCTTTGAGTTTAAACATACTATCATCTGGATATAGTGCCATTTTGGAGATAATTTCACCTACTGCTTCTTGTACTTTTGGTGAACATCCATAAGGGTTCTCATTTGAAGCAAGTTTGACTATATCTTTTGGGTCAATACCAAAATCACGCACAACTAGTTCTATTGGCTTTCCAGCCTCGTAAGTCTCAATACTCTCTAACTTTTTGTTAAACTTCATTCTTCGCCTTTTACGTAAGAGCCAAGCCATGTCACTTCGCCCTCATGCTTTTTAAGTACATTTTTAATTCTTGGCTCATCAATATGGCCATAAAAATCTATGTAAAACCAATAATCAAACCCACCATCTTTATCTTTTGCAGGACGTGACTCTATCTTAGAGAGATTTATCTTCTCTTTGTCAAAGTCATGTAAAAAATGCACTAAAGCTCCTGCTTCAACTGCATCTTTCAAGCGCACAAGTATAGATGTTTTATCGTTCGCACTCACCGCATTTTTAAAATCACTCAGTATGATAAAGCGTGTCGCATTATCATGTTCATCCTCTATATTTTCAAACATAGTCGGTAGACCATAAAGCTTTGCAGCAATGTGTGAGCAGATTGCTGCAGAACTCTTATCTTTTGCTGCTAAGATTGCAGCTTTTGCAGTTGATTCTACTGGAATAAGCTCTATTTCATTAAAACCATGCTCACTCAAAAACTCTCTACACTGTCCAAAACCCTTATCTTTTGAGTATATTTTCGTGATGTCTTCAAGTCTCTCAGCTTTTGTTGCAAACGCCACATGGATTGGCATATAAAGCTCCGCAACGATTTTTACAGAACTCTTTGCAAGTAGATCAAGTGTTTCGCCTACAATCCCATCACGAGAGTTCTCTATAGGCACAACACCAAACTTTGCACGCTTACTCTCAAGTGTCTTAAAAACAGTTTCAATAGAATTGAGTGAGAGATAATCACTCATCGCACCAAAACGACTCTCCGCAGCCTGATGAGTAAAGCTTCCCTCAGGTCCGAGATAAGCAATACGTTCTGGAAGCTCAAGGTTTCTTGAGACTGCAAAAATCTCCAAATAAATTGCTTCGACGGCATTTTTGTTTAAAAGACCGCCTTTGTCTTTACTAATCTGTGTAAGTCTTTCAATGATGGCTTTTTCACGCTCTGGTCTATAAACAGCTCCACCACTGTCGTGTTTTATCTCTCCAACTCTCTCAACTACTTTCATTCTTTTGTTTAGAAGAGTTAAAATTTCGTTATCAATAATATCTATAGTGTCTCTACAGTCATCTAAGGTTTGCCAGTCACTTTTTTCTTTCATATCTGCTCCAATATCTCTTGCATATCTGCATACACAAAGTCTGGTTTTAAGCTCTCTTGCAAAAAAGGGACAATCTCTTCTTGTGTTTTGTACTTTCCACTTGTTACAAAAATAGTCTTCATGCCCATCTCTTTTGCACCCCCTAAGTCACCTTTTACATCATCGCTTATCATCGTAATGTTCTCAAAACTTGCATCATTGACTTGGAGGGCTAATCGTCTAAGCCCCTCTCCATAAAATGCCACACTTGGTTTTCCTACGACGCTGTAAGATGTACTTGTAGCAAACTCTAGCATCTTGAGTATAGCACCAACACCAGGGTAGCGTTTAGAGTTTTTTGCATAGATTGAAGTCTCATGCATTCCTACTAAAGATGCACCTTGAAGTAAAAACTCTATCATCTGTGCATACTCGTCTGCAGTAAAACCCTCTTTAATAGCCACAAGAACTGTCTTAGGATTTTTGTAGTCAAATATATAGCCCATAACTTTGAGTGTTTTTAAAAACTCCTCTGCACCATATGCTGCGACTCCACTTTTATCTACAGAGGCCTCTAGAAGCATAAGAGGATCAAGATACTTCTCAAAGCCAAAGTTAAAACCCAAAGATATTAAAAAAGCATGAAAATCTTTAGATGCTCTTTTTGTGTTATTTGTCACTACCATGTAGGGAACATTTTGAGAATTCAGCCTCTCTATAAACTCTCTACTACCAGCAATAGGAGATTTATCCTCATCACTAATTAGTGTACCTTGAACATCAATGAAGTACATTTTTATTTTTCCAAAAACTCTTGTTCTAGAGCTATCAAATCTTCAAAAGTCTCACGTTTTCTAATGAGTCTTGACTGATTGCCCTCAAGAGCAACTTCTGCACTTCGTCCACGAGTGTTATAGTTGCTTCCCATACCAAAACCATAAGCCCCAGCACTATAAACCACTACTAAATCATTATGTGCAAGTTCTGGAAGTGCATAATCTTTTGCAAAGAAATCCCCGCTTTCACAAACTGGGCCCACAATATCTACAGCTCTAGCTTCGCCACTGTTTTGTGTGATAGCTTCTATCTTGTGATATGCTTTGTATAAGGCAGGACGAAGAAGGTCATTCATAGCACCATCAATCACTACAAACTTTTTCTCTCCATTTTGTTTTTCATACAAAACTTTAGAGATAAAATAACCCGCGTTTGCTGTTAAGAAACGCCCCGGCTCACATAAAATCGTAAGGTCAAGTCCTTTCATACAGCCTAAAATAGCCTGGGCATAATCATAAGGCTTGATAGTTTTTTCATTATCGTACTTAATCCCTAAGCCTCCACCAATATCAAAGAATTTCAGCTCAATCTTTATGCCAGCAAGTGAACGTACCAAATCAGCTACAATTTCAGCAGACTCATAAATAGGCTTAAGTTCAGTGAGCTGAGAGCCGATGTGAAAATGAATTCCAACGGGGTCTAAATACTCTGAGTTGTTTGCTTTGATATACATACGTTTAGCCGTAGACAAATCAACTCCAAACTTGTTATCATGTAGTCCAGTAGAGATGTAAGGGTGTGTTTGAGGATCTATGTTTGGATTTACACGGATACTTATGCGTGATACTTTTCCTATCTCTTTTGCTATAAGCTCCACACGTCCAAGTTCTGCTTCACTCTCAACATTGATGTAAAGAATATCTTTCTCAATAGCTTCACGAATCTCATGGTCAGTTTTACCAACACCAGAAAAAATTATTTTATAAGCAGGAATTCCTGCGAGAAAAGCACGTCTTACTTCACCGATGGAGACACAATCAGCACCACTTCCCATCTTTGCAAAGTGCTTGACGACACTTAAATTTGAGTTTGCTTTTACAGCATAAGCGATGATTGCTTTTCTTCCACGAAAAGCCTCTTTTAGCTCTTCATATTGTGCTGACATATGGTCAAAATTATAGACATAAAGGGGAGTCTTATACTCATTAGCCAAGGCTTTAAAATCAATCATTCAATCTTCCAAATTCTTTTTTAAATGATTTTATCCAAATTGCGCTTATATTCAACTAAGAAGTTGCATATCGATACTTTCTCCACTGCCATAGAGCGACTAAAAAGAGTACAACAACAGGTAAGATTACACCAATTTCACTTGGAATAGTTTTGTTATTTGAGAGTTCTATAAGCATAAATAAAACACCCCATGTAAGTAGTGTTGCAAGAATTGCTCCAAAACTAAAAAGTGAGACATTTAAAAAACGCACACTTATAGGAACGAAGAAAAATATGATAACAATCAAACAAGGTACAAAAAGCGGATAGATAAAAATCTTGTAAAGTGCACCTTTAATACTACTTGTATTTACATTTTGATCACTTAAAAGGAGTATAGCATCTATGGCATTTGAAATTGTAAAATTTACTTTTCCCTCATAAACTTGATCGAGCATTTTTGGTCTAAAACCCTCTAAAATCTTCAACTCGTTCTCTTTACCTACACTAATGCCCTGCGAATCAAAGCTTAAATCATCTGGTTTTTGTATGACATCTGCCTCTTTTATATTCCAAAACCCATCTCTGTAAATTGCACTTGATGCGACTAAAACCTCTTTAAGGGAGTCGTTTTTTATACTAAAAACACGAATTCCTACTACTTTTTCTTGGAGTGGTAAAAGTTCAGAAAAATAGACATACTCCCCTTTATATGCGAAGAAAAGGTCTCTTGTTGGGTTTAAGTATTGAGAGTTGGACTTAATGTTGTTCGAAAATTCATCTGCACGGGCAAAGTTTGACCAAGAGTGTAGTGATATGAAAAGAAAAATAACTACAGACGAGACAACAACGAAAGGTCGTAAAACATCTACTCTAGAGTAACCCAAAGAGTAAAAAGAGACTAGAGCATTTGAGCGTATAAGAAATATCTTTGTGCTTATCATCGAAAAAACCAAGGCTAAAGGAAGAAGCATATCTACGGCATAAAAAGATTTATAAACAAGATAAATCAAAAGAAGATTTGCAGATTTTGAAAGCTCTTGTGCACTTCCCATATAGTCAAACCCAACAAGAAACATAATCAATGCACCAAGTATAATGAAGAAGTACTTTAAGTAGTGAAATGCAATATACTTAAAAGCTAACATAAAATACTCTTTTGAGAAAATTTTGCACGAGTTTTCTCTAAAGGATGTTCAAGTAAAAAAAGTAGAGCCTCACATGCTTTATTTATCCAATCATTTAGATGTTTTTCCTGCTCTATAGAAAAGTTTGAGAGCACATAGGAGGAGACTTCTGACTTATACTTAGGTTTGCCTATACCCATGCGTATACGTATATACTCACGGCTTATATTTTCATCTATAGATTTGAGTCCATTATGTCCACCATGTCCACCACCCTCTTTAAAACGTAGAGCACCAAACTCTAAATCTAAATCATCATGTATTACAACTACTTTTTGGATTTTATAAAAATTTTTAACCTTTATTACAGAATTTCCTGAGAGATTCATATAGGTCATTGGTTTTAATAAATAATGATTTTCTAAAGAAACATTGGTGTTTTGGAATTTATAACATTCACCTAAAAAAGAGGAGGAGGAGAGATTTGAAGCATTGAACTTTTTGATAAGTTCATCTATTACCATAAAACCAATATTGTGGCGTGTTTGTTCATACTCTGTGCCAGGATTTCCCAGACCAACTATTAGCATAAAATCTCAAAACAAATTTTGTTTTGCAGCTTTAGGGGGTTGTAGGGAGGCTTCTCCCCACCACTATAATGGGCATTGCTCATTATAGTGTGAAACATGGTTTTTATTTCGCTTTGATAATACTTAGTACAGATACACGCTCAGAGTCTGTGTACACTGCATTTTCTAATGTAGGTAAATCACGGATAAGTCTTGAATCACCAACATCCATTGGTGTTACATCAACAGAAATCTCAGCAGGGATGTTCTCTATAGCAGCTTTAATACGTAAACGTTTTTTAGCCACATAAACCATACCTTTGTTTTTAAGACCAATTGCATCCCCTTTAGGAACAACTGGAACATGATAATGAGTTACAACACCTGGTTGTGCTACCATTAAATCAACATGTAAAAGAGTACCAGTAACTGCTTGAGACTCATAAGATTGTACTACAACTTTCATCTCTTTTCCATCAACTTTTACTGGAAATGACAGAGTCTCTTTATTACGAACTGTACGGATATACTCATTCATTTTGAATGCAGCATTAATGTTTTCTAAACCTTTTCCATAAATGTTCGCAATTAGATAACCATCACGGCGAAGTGCTTTTGTGCCCTTTTTGCCAATACTCTCTCTAACGATACCTTCTAACATATGTTTTCCTTGTGTTTTAAAATGGTCGCAATTATACTTAAAAATCTTTAAATATTACTTTAAATCAAATACATCATCAAAACTTTGGCTTGATATTGTTTCTTTTTCAGTCTGTGTATTTACATCTGTATTTATTTGTCCACTTGAGAGTCCATTTATCTTCAGTTCTAAGTCAGAAGCACTTGTGGCATTTTCCATTGCTTGTTCTTTTGAAATAACACCAGAATTGTATAAATCTAATATCGATTGATCAAAACTTTGGGATTTGTAGTGTTCTTTTCCTGCCTCAATAGTATCACGTATCTCATAATCTCGGTTTTCCATTATCAGTTTTTCGATTGTTGGAGTACGCACAAGAATCTCCATAGCAGCACGACGTCCACCATCAACAGTAGGAATAAGCCGTTGGGATATAACACCTTGAAGAACACCAGCAACTGAGAGTCTCACACGGTTTTGCTCATCTGTTGGAAATTGAGCGATGATACGGTTAATAGTCTCTTTAGCATCTATTGTATGTAGAGTTGAGAATACCAAATGTCCCGTATCTGCAGCATGCAGTGCTAGATTAATGGTCTCTTTATCACGCATCTCTCCAACCAAAATGATATCTGGATCTTCTCTAAGTGCCGCTCGTAGTGCAGATCCAAAAGAAATTGTGTCTTGTCCAACCGAGCGCTGATTCACTATACAACCTCTATCTTTATGAACAAATTCAATTGGATCTTCGATTGTAATGATATGCTTTTTCTTTTTAAGGTTAATCTCATTTATAAGTGCTGCTAGTGTCGTTGATTTTCCGCTACCGGTAACCCCTGTTACAAGCACAAGGCCTCTCTCTTTTTTTGTAAAACTTTTTACAACATCTGGAAGATGCAACTCTTCAAATGAAGGGATTTTCACAGGAATTATACGAAAAACAGCAGAAACACCATCCATCTGAAAAAAGATATTTACACGGAAACGGTTGTTCTCATCAAAGGGGTAAACAAGGTCTAATTCCTTATGCTTTATTAGTTCACCGAAACGTCCCTTAAGTAGCTCTTTTGCAAAAGTTAATGCATCTTCTTTAGCGAGAACACCGCCTGAGAACTGAACTATATTTCCATTTATACGCGCACGAACAACTGAATTAGCTTTTATATGAAGGTCACTCCCTCCAACTTCAATCATCTTTTTAAGATATGCTCTTACTTTTTTTAGCTGTTCAAAGGTAAGCTTACTTACATCTACTTCATTCATAATGCCTCCAATATATCTTGAAATGCATCCTTAAATGCGACAAGTCCATCTTCAATCTGTAGTTCTAAAACTTCATCAAGTTTTACTCCTGCATTTTTTACAGCTAAAAAGTGCTCTTCAATAAGAGCTGACTCAATAGGCAAAATAGCCTTTCTTCTGCCATCTCTATCATAAGATTTTATGGTGTCTATAGGTGCTGTGTTTACACTATTGTATGCCAAAAGCCCCTCAATATAATAATGAGCAGGAAGTGAATCATCCTTGACTCCAGTGCTTGCAAAGAGAGTGCGACACCCCTGTAGAGACTCTGCTTCTATAGCACTATAAATATCTGCACTATTGTAAATTCCACAAAGAGCGGTTGGTAGATTTTTTTCTTCAAGTATAGCATCTACAGCACGATCAACACGGCTTACAAAAACACTAATAACAGTATCTACTTTTTTACCATAGCTATCATTTCCTCTTCTAAAAGCCTCCACACAAGCAAGAGCTTGAGATTTTTTGAAAATGAGTGTCGCATTTACGGGAATTCCTATAGCTGTTAGAGCTTCCATTGCCTTATAACCTGCCTTAGTAGCTGGAACTTTTATCATTACATTTGGTCTATTTATAGTTTCAAAAAGGCGTTTGCCCTCAGATATAGTTCCCTCAGCATCATCACAAAGAAAAGGATCAACTTCTATACTTACATAACCATCATCACCTTTATCAAAAAGAGGGCGCAAAATATCTGCTGCCTTGGATATGTCATAAATTGCCACTGCTTCATACTTCTCTTTTGCAGAGATATCACCAAGTGATTCTAGTTGTTTTTTGTATGCTTGGGAGTTTAAGATAGCATTTTTAAATATAGCTGGATTTGATGTTGCACCATTTATAAGACCATTATCTATAAGCTCTTTAAACTCATTATCGAGATAATCTCTCTCAATAAAGTCAGCCCACAAGGAAAATTTCAAACTCTCTATATACATACGATACTCTCTTATAGTAATTTCTTTGGAACTATTATAGCAAAGCTAGAGCCTTTTGATGAACTACTTATTTCAATTTGAGTTCCAAACTGCTTTTGCATAATCATTTGTGACATGTACAGACCAAGTCCTGTTCCATTTTTTCCCTTAGTACTAAAATAGGGCTCAAATATTTTATCTTTATCTTCTTGAGCGATTCCATTTGCATTATCTATAACAGCTACCTTTAAAAACTCTTGAGAGTTTTCTGCTTTTATAATCACTCTCAAATCTTCCCTATCAAGATCTAAAAGTGCATCTATTGCATTATTTACAAGGTTTAGTATAACTTGTACTAGCTCATTTACATATGTTGCTATCTCAATATTATCTTCTACTTTGAGTTCTAGCTCAATCGTAGTCTCTTTAAGTCTTGGCTTGACAAAGTTTACTACTTTTTGAAGAAGTTCTTGTGTCTGTATATTTACTAGTTCTCTATTTGGATGGAAAAAAGTCTGGAAATCATCTATAGTATCAGAAAGATAGACTACTGTTTTACTAATATCCTCAAGTGTTTTATCTACAAGCTCTTCTTCGATTTTTGTTCCTAAAAGTTTTTTTATTTGTAAATTAGAAATACTAAGAGTAACCGTAGAGAGAGGCTGTCGCCACTGATGTGCTATCATCCCTATCATCTCACCCATAATCGCATGTCTAGATTGAATATTCATAATTTTTTGCTGCTCTTTTATGAACTCCTTTGCCTCATCCATCTTCTTTTGGTAAAAATATATAATTACACTCATAACAGCTAAAACAAAGGAGATATAGCTTACTTGATACATCGTGTACTTCACTTCTATAAAGGGCTGCACCGGAGCAATAAGAAGAGCACTTATCATAAAAATCACCCAGTACTTTGCACTCTTTTCACTTTGAAAATAGAGGAGAACTATAGGGTATGTAAAAACCCATACATGCTTCAATGCATCAGGCTCACTCACATAAATAAGGAAAAGAAAAAGCAGTGTAAACTGTAGTGTCTCAATAAGAGCTACATAAAAAAAAGATTTCTTATATCGTCTGAGTATTAAAAAAAGGAGAAGATTTACACCTAAAAGAGTAACTTCAATGGGAATTAGTCCAGAAATATCTCTTACAATATTTCCAATGATTCCATAAATCAAAGAGATAGAAGAGAGAAGTATTGCAATGTTTATCATTTGAAACTTACTTCTAAGATCATTCTCCTCTGTGCTAAACTCCCAGTTGCTTGTAAAAAAATTCTTCGTATGCATCGACTCTTCCCTTATGGTAAATAGACTTTATCTTGATACTCTTGATATTCGGCATTTACATCGCTATCAAGAGTAATCCCTCCGCCACTTTTATAGAGATAACCCTCTGATGTTTTTTCTATAAAACGAATCATAACCCCACTATCCAAACTATTTCCATCGTACAAACCAAATACACCAGAGAAAAAACCTCTCTCAAACTCTTCGACACTCTCTATGATTTCAACTGTACTTTTCTTTGGAGCACCCGTTATGCTTCCTGCTGGAAGTAGTTTAGAAAGTATCTCTCCTAAGTTTTCATGCCAGTTTTGCTGAAGTGTTCCACTAATATGAGAGCTGACTTGCAGAAGCTTTTTCTCCCCTGCTGCTATCTCCTCAACATAACGAAACTTCTCTACTCGCACATCTTTTGCTACTATTGAGAGGTCATTGCGCAGAAGGTCAACAACCATGATATGCTCAGCCAACTCTTTTTTGTCTGCCAAAATTTTCTCTTTAGCATTCTCCACACTCGCATCAATAGTTCCTTTCATAGGAAAAGTATGGATTGTGTTTTGAGCAATTTTTATAAAACACTCAGGAGAAAAACAGACAAACTCATCTTTATAACGCAGCTTGTAATCGGCATTTGCCAAGGAGAAAATTTCTTTTAAACTAAGTGGCGTTTGAATACTACTTGGCTGAGTAAGGTTGAGTATGTATGTTTCACCAGACTTTATCTTCTCTATAATGGCTTCAAACTTTTTTTTGTATTCTCTAAACGCCACAGGAGTAAAATCAAGATAGTGAGAGTGCTGTCTGCTCTTGTAATTTTTTGATATTTTAAACTCTATGTCTTCACTTTGCAAATCTTCGAGTTTTATCACTTTTATCTTCTGTACCTTATAGTCACAAATAAATAAAAAAGGGACTCTCTCTTTAGCAAGAGAGCTTAAAAGCTCAAAACTCATGATGTTTAAGAGCCGATGAGTTTTTTAAGAATCGCCATTCTAATGTTTACACCGTTTGTAACTTGCTCTAGTACCTTGCAGCGTTTATCATCTAAAAGTCCGTCGGTTATATCTATGTTTCTATGAACAGGACCAGGGTGTAAAAGTATGATATCTCTATCGCCTAAAAGCTCTTGTGTGATACAAAAATCACTTGCATAATCTTTAAGAGAAGCATAACTCTGTGAAGAGTGACGCTCTGTCTGTGTTCGCAGACTCATAATAGCATCAACATCATCAACAATTTCGCTCAAATAATGAGAAGTTCTCAGTTTTGTTTTTGGCAAAAAGTGAGGAGGAGCTACAAGAATGACCTCCATACCAAAACGCGAGAGAAGTTCGATGTTTGAGTTTGCAACACGAGAGTTTTTGATATCTCCGACTATTGCAATTTTTTTTCCTCTTACATCTCCAAAATGCTCTTTGAGTGTGTAGAGATCCAAGAGCGATTGCGAAGGGTGTGCATGAGCACCATCCCCTGCGTTTACTATGCTTGCTTTTGTATGGTTTGAAAGGATTTTTGGCACACCTGCGTTTTGATGGCGAACGATAATGGCATGTGGTCCCATCGCATCAAGATTCATAGCAGTATCTACAAGGGTTTCGCCTTTTTTAGTTGAGCTATTTGCAACATCAAGATGCACTATCTCTGCACCAAGGCGTTTTGCAGCTATCTCAAAAGAGCTTCTTGTTCTTGTAGAGTTTTCAAAGAAAAGGGTTATGATTATTTTGTCTTTGAGGACTCTATCAAAACGGCCATCGCTAAACATTTTTGCATCCGCTAAAATCTCTTCTATCTCTTGTATACTAAAATCATCTGTGCGAATCAAGTGCGCCATTTACATCCCTTGTTTAATTTACAAATTATACAAGACATCGCATATTGTGTCAATGTCCTCATTCACTTTTAAAATATCATATTTGTTATTTCTAAAAAAAGGCTCGCTTATAGTGCTAAAGCTTTCATCTTTTTCTCTACAGTTAAACGCGAAGAGTGTGCTAAGATTTTTATTTTTAAGAACTTGTAGACTCAACAGTGTGTCGTTAATACACCCTAATGAGCAGTGGGTTACTAAAAGAGGCGTAGCTCCAAAGTAAGATATTAAATCTACTATCATAAAGTTTGCATCCACAGGAACATAAAGCCCACCAGCACCCTCGATAATAAGCACATCACAGAGCTCTTCAAGTTTGTTTATTGTCCTATCAATAAGTGAAAAATCAAGAGGAGTCCCCTGTGATGCAATATATGGAGCAGCGGGGAGTTCATAAGATATAGGAACAATATCTTGCACACAAAGCTCTTTAAACGCAGGGTTTAACTCTTGCAGAGTACTTAAAAGTAAATCCCCATCAAGGTAAACGCCATCAACAACACCTGTCTCAATAGGCTTAATAGCCCCAACACGAAGCCCACGAGAAGCATACTCTTTTAAAAGTTTGATAGTCGTATATGTTTTTCCAATGTCGGTGTTTGTTGCTGTTACAAAGATTCGTTTTACCATAGTTTCACTTTTTAGAGAGATTATAGCGCCAATTCTAAAAATAAGTGCAATTTTTTAAGATAGTCATTCAGAATCGATCATTTATTTTTAGAATTGGTGTTCCTAGAAGTTGAATAAGTAGTGTAAGAAGTCTTCTTTTTGGGAGTTTCTAGAGTTTAAGTATGGTGCGCCCGACACGATTCGAACGTGTGACCGCTGGTACCGCAAACCAGTGCTCTATCCAGCTGAGCTACGAGCGCACACCATCTCTTTTGTTAAGAGGCTGAAATTATACTACTTGTAACTTAGAATAGCCTAAAAAAATGATTATTTATCAAATTTTTGAAAAATTTCTTCTATTTTATTCTCTTGTATATATAGGTCATAGTTCTTTCTTACATATGCTTGCAGAAGTGCTTTTAAATCATTGTTTCCCTCTATATTGAAGTCTTTTGACATCTGATTTGTTAGAAATTTTGCAAAGTCATCCTCTACATCAACATCAAATCTTCGACCACCAATATGCAAGCCTATTTTTTTACTCATAGTAGAACTATCCTAGAATACTTTCTATTTTATTTACTATCTCTTCAATTTCTAAATCTTTCATCGTGTTTTCTTCACTGAGTCTTTCGATTTCTTGATCTTTTATCTCTTTTTCGCCTTTAAGTGTTATAAGTTCGTTTCTCATCATCTCATTTTCACTTTTAAGTGTATTGTAATGTTGTAGAATTTGTGTTACTTTTTCACTCAGTTTTTCCAAAGTTGTTTGATTATCCATAAAATTACCTTTATCTTTTTTCTTAATAGAATTCTATCATAATAACAGTATATAAAATAAGTATTATCTCTACTTTGATATAATTTATCACTATACAAATAAGGCATATATAAATGAATAACTATGAAAAACATTGCACAAAACTTGTTCAATCTATTGGAAGTAAGGATGGTGCAGTATCTCCCGTTATCACATCATCCGCATCTTTCTCTTATGGCTCTGCAGAGACTGCTCAAGGTATTTTTGATGGGAGCATAAAGAAGCCTCTATATTCACGCATGGGGAATCCTACAACTTCTAAACTCGAAAGTGTAATCACTCAAATGGATGGTGGCATAGGTGCAATCGCTACTAGTTCAGGTATGGGTGCTACTTCACTTGCTACTCTATCTTTACTAGAATCAGGAGATGAAGTCATTAGCATTGGTGGTCTTTTTGGAGGCACATACTCTTTTTTTAACGAAACCTTAAAACGTTTTGGAATTACAACATCTTTTTTTGATGTAGATGATTTACAAAATATACAAAACGCCATCACTTCTAAAACAAAAATAATTTTTTTAGAGAGTGTTGGAAACCCAAATATGAGACTCCCTGATATAAAAGCGATTGCCACTATAGCAAATGATGCAGGTATAGTGCTTATGGTAGATAACACAACAACGCCACTTAGTATATCTCCACTTGCGCTTGGTGCTGACATCATTGTCTATTCGACTACAAAAGTCATCACTGGAAATGCTTCAGCACTTGGAGGATGTGTAGTTTTTAGAGCGATAAATGAGGGTGAAGATAAGTTTAAAACGCCAAGATACTCTTTTTTAGACAAGTTCATACAAAAAGTCGGTCCAATGGCTCTAGTTCCAAATGCAAAAAAACGAGCCTTACGTGACTTTGGTATGAGTGCAAATGCCCATGCTAGCTATCAAACACTACTTGGTCTTGAGACTCTGGCCATAAGGCTTCCTAGAATTGTTAACAGCATTGAGTGCATAACCAAAGAGTTGGATTCAAAGGGCTTAGACATCAACCACCCATCTTTAGAAAAACATCCTCATAACAATCGCTATAAAAATGAGTTTAAAAATGGATGTGGAACACTTTTCACTATAGATATGGGAACAAAAGAAAGAGCATTTGATTTTTTAAACAAGACTAAGTTGGCAACAATTACCGCAAATATTGGCGATAGTAGAACACTAGCCTTGCACATGGCTTCGACTATATACAGTGATTTTGATGAACCAACTAGAAAATTCTTAGGGATTACAGATGGTCTCATCCGAATATCAGTAGGTCTTGAGAACCCTGAAGATATTATAAATGATTTTTTAAACGCAGCGAGGTAAAAATATGCCATACGAATCAAAATATGAACTCATTAATGAGATTTCAGTGAAATACCCTAAAAAATATAAAGTTTTCATTCTGAACGATGACTACACTTCAATGGAGTT
>JGI11705J14877_10000251_pt1 | contig 34527 bp, 34 predicted proteins | sample Etolaghawater15m_FD_14877 | JGI IMG/M metagenome (IMG submission 14877) | reverse complement strand
GGGGAATTCGCGGGTATTTAAATTTGGGGTACCCCACCATCATGGCGCCGTAGGTCCGGTGTTCCGGTGGCAGGCCCATGGCCTCAAATAGGGGTGGATAATTGTTGGCGGCCGTGTAAAGATAGCCGCCCCAGCAGGTTCCCAGTCCCAGGGTGGCGGCATAGAGATCCAGGTGACTCAGGGCGAGGGCGCCGTCTTCCGAGCCGAAAGGCCAGTTCTTGTCACCGTGAACCACAATGACGTGAGGGGCCCCCCGGCAGATGCGTTCGTCACCGCTCTCCCAGAGTTCAAGCAACCTTGGAAGTTTCATTTGCTGGGCCGTTTCCGGACGTTCCTCAATGATCAGCCTCACCCAGTCTATCACCAGGCCGGCCAGACGTTTTACTTCTTCCGAGTTTTCAACCACCAGCCAGTGCCACGGCTGTTCATTCTTGGCAGAAGGTGCCTGGCAGGCAATCTCCAGCAGTTTCAAAAGGGTTTCATGGGGAACGGGTTTCTCTCGAAAAGTCCGGATGGAGCGGCGGGAAGCCAGAAACTGTTCGGCCCGATCTGGACCCAATTGCAGTTCCGCGGCCACCGTGGGACAATCGTCAGGATTCATCCATGTCAATTTGAGAGCACCCTCAGGGCAGACTGCAACGCAGTGGCCGCACCTGATACAGTGTTCCTCCGCATCGGGGGCCGGCGCCGGTACATCTTTGGGTGAATTTGTCAGAATCACTCGGGAAGGGCATTCACTGGCGCAGATGCCGTCGCGGTTGCATTTCTCAGAATCAATGGTGAAAAGCGGCATATGCTACTCCAGGATGATGAGGGCATCCACGGCCACGGGTTTACTGCCGGAAAGAATCAGGGGATTGATGTCGATTTCTTTGACGGCATCGTTTTCAAGGCCGATTCGTCCCACGTTGATGAGGATGTCCGCCAGTAGATCACGATCCGCTTCGGGCATACCGCGTACGGCATCCAGGATTTTGTGGGCTTTGATTTCCGACATCATTTCAAGGGCATCGCGTTTTTCAAGAGGCGCCACGCGAAAGGAGATGTCTTTTAATACTTCGGTGAAAATGCCCCCCAGACCGAACATGACGCACGGCCCGAACTGGGGATCCCGGGTAAGGCCCACCACCAGCTCACGCTGACCTTTGATCATCTCCTGGACCAGCACCTGGCTGCCGTTCTCGGTCATGTTGGCCATGATGCTCTCAAATGCGGACAGCGCCTCTTCCATATTCCGGATATCCACGTGGATGAGGCCTTTTCCGGTTTTGTGGGCAATGGTGGCCGAGCAGCCTTTCAGGACCAGGGGAAATCCGATTTCTTCAACGGCGGCTTTTAAGCCTTTTGTATCGGTTACGATTTGTTCTCTGGTAATGGGAATCTGATAGGCTTTAAGAACCTGTTTGGATTCGTATTCGGAAAGGGCAGTTCGCCTTTCTGAAAGGGCTTTTTCTATGATTTGCATGTGGTGCCTCCAAAATGATTCGCCGGTATGATTTCAGCTTTTTTCCGGTGCGCTGATGTGGTAAGGATTGCCGTGAAGCATAGATAAAAAGGAAAACTTTGTCAATCACTGGAAAGGGCCTTATCCCAATATCAAAACGGCTGTGATCCCATAGGACCATGCATATTTCTGAAAGCATTATCACCAGAACCTGGGAATTCGGAGAAACTGATCTTCTGGTCAGCTTTTTTACCGTTGACAAGGGTCGTCTCAAAGGGGTCGCAAAGGGGGCCAGAAAGAGCAGCAAAAGATTTGCCAACTGTCTGGATTCCTTTTGCCTGACCCGGTTGGAATATGAGCGCAAAAGCGGTCGGGATCTCTATTTTCTGAACTCCGGAAAGCTGATTCATGGTTTTCCGGATCTGAGGTCCGATTTTCATGCCCTGTCCCTGGCCAGTTACATGGTTGAACTGACTGAGACCCTCTTTCCCCTGGGTGTTGCGGAGCCGCGTATGTTTGATCTTATGAAAAACGCTTTTTCCGCCCTTTCAAGTGACCTCAAAAAAGAAGAGTTGCGGATTTTATTTGAAGCCAAGGCCCTGGCCCTGGGTGGATACGGCATCAATTTTGAGCGGTGTTGCAGCTGCGGCAGATCGTACGCCGGAGAGGGCAGGGCCGTTTTCAAGCAAAACAAAGGGGGCATCGCCTGTCTCAAGTGTGAAAAAGAATCGGCACGATTGCCCGGTCTTGACCCGGATGCGGCCAAGGGGTTGGACCGGATCCAAACAGCTCCGCTGGATGATTTCCAAAGGGTGCCGCTGACCGATACCATGATGGATGAGATGAAAAAGGTGCTTCGGCTGCACCTTCGCTACAGCCTCGGAAAGGACCTGAAAACCGCGCGGTATCTGGCGTAAAAGGCTCTTTTTGTCAGTTATAGGGCTCCGACTTTGAAACTTTATTTTTCTCCTTTGCCTCCTGCATGCACTGCAACCGATTCCCCTTAAAGATGGTATCGAGGCATTGGTTGCAGGAGATACAGGTCGGCCTGTAATGGATATCTTTCCGCCATTGGTTCACGATGAACGGTTCCCTAATAAACGGTCGACACAAGGAGACAAAATCCGCGTCGCCTTTCTCAATCGCCTCTTCCATGAGGGAAAACGTCCTCAGACCCCCTACCATCATGACCGGTATGTCCACCTCCCCCTTTATGGTCCTGCACCATTTGCGAAAGTAGGCTTCACGCCCGGGCCGGCTGATTTTGGTTTTGAACTCGGTCCCTTCATACCGGTCACCCCTCAGCCCTGAGCTGACTTCGATGGCGTCAACACCCCATTGGGCCAGGGACCGGGCCGCTGATGCGCCTTCATGGAACGCAAGCCCTCCCTGAAAGCCGTCTTGAACGCCGAGCTTTATCAGCAGGGGATAGTCCTCTCCAGCCTTGGCTCTGATATCTCTGACAATTTCACGATGGAGGCGTGACCGGTTTTCCAGGGTGCCCCCCCACTGATCCTTTCGACGATTCAGGTAAGGAGAAAGAAACTGGCTCAAGAGATAAGCGTGTGCGCCGTGTACCTGGACGGCATCAAACCCGGCTTCCCTCACCCTTCTTGCGGCATCCCCAAACGCGCTGACCACTTCAGCAATTTCTTCTCCGGTCATGGACCGATAGGGTCTGTTAAAGTGCGGATCGTCCTTAACAAACGAAGGACCCACGGCCTCAAGGTTTCGGGTCTCTAAAAATCTGGCACCTTCCCTGCCCGCGTGGAAGAGCTGGATTGCGATTTTAGCGCCCAGTTGATGTACCGCTGAGGAGAGTTTCATGAGACCTGGGATACAGTCATCCGTGGTCACTGAATTCTGGATCGGAGAGGTCTGACCGGAGGGGTGAACATGGCAAATCCCTGTAACGATGAGACCCGCTCCACCCCCTGCAAGATCTTTAAAAAACGCGATTTGATCCTCCGTCACCCGGCCCATTTGATCTGCATAACCATCATAAGTTGCCGACCGTACAAAGCGGTTCTTCAGTTCCATCCCTTTTAGGGTCATCGGTTCGAATAAAATGCTCATCATTGCTATCCTCCGCCTACCGGTGGAAAAACGGTTACCCGGTCCCCGGAAGCGATCGGATCGTCCAGAGCGCCCTGCCGGTCGTTGAGCATGATGACCTTGGGCATGTCGAGAGGGATGTTCAGCTTTTCCAGGACAGTTTTCACCGTTGCGGGCTCGGCGATTTCAAGGGTCCGGACCGTTCCCGTTAAATCGGGGTCAGGGAGATACCGCTTTAGCCCGGTTAAAAGTTTTATTTCGATTTGCATGGTTGCGTTTATGCGGCCGAGACTCTCATCTTGCTGCACAACTAAAAATTGAACAACTGGTCGATCTCTTCCTGTGGTACATCGAAAACCGCACCGGTGGGCGGAAGCGGTTCGGTTCGCATCCAGTCCGGAAGTCCATCGGCTTCCGGCCCGATACCGGCTTTGATGTTGAAAGCCCGTTCCTGGCGAAGCATTTCTTTCCCCAGCTCCTCGAAATCGGCGGTTGTCCAGGGAACGCCATACAGGGCGGCGACCATGGACGCAATAATATCCGGGGTTCCGGCTAAAAAGGTGAACATGCACAGCCCGGTCGCGTCCAATGCAGCGGTATATATCTGGGACATCCGTGAGCGTTCCACCTGCCCGACCGGGTTCAGGGGATCGTCTTCCACAACACCGGCGGTATGGTCCGCACCTTGAGGGCTGGTGGCGTAAGTGACGCCCCATCCTTTGAGGGAACGTGCACAATGGGCGGGTATCCCCTGCCCCTTGACCGCTGGAATCCTGTCAATGCCGAACACTTTGGCGGTCTGGGTCACACCGCTGCCGATGATCCGGCCCATGGGGGTCCCTTGGGCGATCTCTTCGATATAGCTTTCGGCTTTGGCGACGTCGCCGAACTCAAACAGACCCACGTCGTTGAGCACCCCGATGGCACACCCCACCTCGATGGTGTCTAGACCCAGTTCATCGCACCGCCGGTCCATTCGCGCCACGGGATCGAGATCGTCAATCCCCAGATTGGCGCCCAACATGGCAATGGTTTCATATTCCAGCGCCGAGGTGACGTGATTCCCGTCGGCATCATGGAAAATCGGCGAACACCGGACGATACAGCCGGGCATGCAGGCATTACCCATGGAGCCGCCCCGGGCGTTGTTGAGTTCGATCATGGTGTTGGAGCAAAGCCCCTTTCGTTTTTCAAAGGCGCCGTGCCGGTGGTTCCGGGTGGGAAGGCTGCCCCGGTCACCGTCTGCATCGATGCAGACATTGGTCCCCAGGGAGTTGAAGACTTGTCTTAGGGGGTTGTTCTGGATGGTTTCCACGGCCGTTTTCACCGCCTGTTTAAAGGCATCTGGATTAGCAGCTTTTCGTGAATGGACCCCGGTGCTGTCCACAACGATGGCCTTGAGCCCCTTGGACCCCATGATGGCGCCCACTCCCCCTCGCCCGGCATGCCGTGCGGGGCGGTCTTCCGGATCGGTGACGGCAACCGTTGAATTGGCCAGTTTCATTTCACCCGCGGGTCCGATGATGATAACGGATACTTTTTTGCCGTAACGCTGTCTCAGCTTTTCACAGGCCGCATAGTTTTCCATTCCGACAATGTCGCCAGCCGGTTCCAGTACGGTTTCTTCGGCGTTTATTTTGAGCACCTGCCACTGGTCGGATTTGCCCTGAACCTTAATGGCACGGATTCCCAATCGTCCCAGCATATCTCCGGCCGTCCCGCCCGAATTAGCCTCCTTGATGCCCCCGGTAAGCGGGCTCTTGCCACCAAAGCTCATCCTCCCCGACTGAGGGGCGCTGGTTCCGGCCAGAAGGCCGGGGGCCGCGATGAACGGTGCTTCGGGAGAGAGAGGGTGTGCGGTGGGGGAACCGTATTCCGTCAGGAGATAATCGATCATGGCCCGCCCGCCCACAAGTTTGTTTTTGGGGAAGACCTCTTTAACAACTTCTTTTTTATTCATATCGATTTTCAAAATGCTCATTATCCTCTCCCTCCATTGTTTACGACGTATTGGATCGGGTTTAAAGCCGTAATCCTGTTTGCTAAAGGCCTAAAACTACGCTTTCAGAATGTCCCATGTTGCACCTGTTTGTCAACGTTGAAACAAGACCCGCATCTTTACTCGCTTTTTGAGAGGGGGAATATGGAGATATCACGCTAGTTTCGTGTCGTATATCAAGTATCTGATATGAAAGAAAATGAAGCATCACCCACGTCATTCCGGCGAAAGCCGGAATCCAGTATTTGTGGCTAATTCGGAGATTCTGGATTCCGGGTCAAGCCCGGAATGACGGCATCTTTACGACATTATAGATATGACAAACCGGATTGACTGTCGGTTTTAGGCAGGTCAGGTGTATTTTTTTTCAAAAGGGGCAAAATTTTTCTTGACAGGATTTTTTGTATTGGATATATGAGATTGAAAATATCTTATATGTCTTATATCTGTAGCGCTTCAGGAATACGCGGATGCGATTAACAAGAGCAGGCGAATATGCCGTCCGGTGTGTCCTCTACCTTTCCAAGAAAGGGAAAGGGGTACTGGTGAGTCGAAAAGAGATTGCCGATTATGCCGTAATCCCCGGCCATTTTCTGGCCAAGATTGCCCAGGATCTTGCAAAGGCGGGAATGATTGAAATCAGGCAGGGTTCCCGAGGCGGATTTCGTCTGATTATGGAGCCGAAGGACATCACGCTGCTGTCGGTGGTGGAAACCATGATCGGAGAGATATTCTTAAACGATTGTGTGGTTCGACCCGATTCATGCCAGGTCAGTCCGAACTGTTCGGTTCATAATGTTTGGATGCAGGCGCGTGAGCAGCTGCGGGATACCCTTCGAAACGTGACCTTTGCTCAACTCATTGAGCAGCCGGTTTGCATTTCGGAATGAAAAAAGGGAGGGAAAAAATGGTCAGATTACATCCCGGATCGATTTTCCGATTCTATGTGGAAGGATTTCGTTCCATGACTGTCGGCAGGGTGTTGTGGAAAATCATCCTGGTTAAGCTTTTTGTCATGTTTGCCATCCTCAAACTGTTTTTCTTCCCCAATTATTTGAATACGAACTTTGATACGGATGAAGAAAGGGCCAATCATGTGCTGAACATGATGACCCGTTCGGCTGAAACCCATAACGTTGAGTAAAGAGAGAATGGAGGATTTTCCCTATGGTTGAACAGATGGATTTGAGCATGGTCAACTGGGCGAGGGCTCAGTTCGCCATGACGGCGATGTATCACTGGATTTTTGTTCCGCTTACGCTGGGGCTCTCGTTTCTGATTGCTTTTTTTGAAAGCATTTATGTGAAAACGGGAAATGAGGAGTGGAAAAAAGTCGCCAAGTTCTGGATGATCCTTTTCGGGATCAATTTTGCCATCGGCGTGGCGACGGGGATTATTTTAGAGTTTGAGTTCGGCACCAACTGGTCCAACTATTCCTGGATGGTGGGCGATATTTTCGGGGCTCCCCTGGCGGTGGAAGGGATTGTGGCATTTTTCCTGGAGGCCACTTTTTTCGCGGTCATGTTTTTTGGGTGGGATCGCGTTTCCAAAAAGTTCCATCTCTTTTCCACCTGGATGGTGGCCATCGGGAGCAACCTTTCGGCCCTTTGGATACTCGTGGCAAACGGCTGGATGCAGTTTCCCACCGGTATGGCTTTCAATCCCGATACGGCAAGGTTTGAAATGCAGGATTTCTGGGCGGTACTTTTTTCACCGGTCGCCATCGGCAAATTTACCCATACCACCAGTTCGGGATTCCTTTACGCCTCTCTCTTTGTGATTTCCATATCTTCCTGGTATCTCCTTAAAAAACGGCACGTGCAGATGGCCAGGAAAAGCATTCTGGTCGCCTCCGTGTTCGGCCTGCTTTCCTCAGGTTACGTGGCCTTTACAGGAGATGAGGCCGCCTACAACAACGCCCGCAAACAACCCATGAAACTGGCAGCCTTTGAAGGCTTATACGAGGGACAACGAAGCGCCGGCCTGGTTGCCGCGGGGATCATGAATCCCAACAAAAAAGTCAACGATGGACAATCGCCCTTTCTTTTCGAGGTGCGCATCCCCGGGCTGCTCTCCCTTCTGGCAAACCGTTCGCCGGGAACCTTCGTGCCGGGCATCAAGGACCTGGTATACGGCAATGAGAAGGAAGGGGTTATGGGAGCGGAAGAAAAGATCGTGAAAGGCAGGGAGGCGGTTAAGCAGTTGGCCCTGTACAAGCAAGCCAAAAAGGCAGGGGATAGTGTTGCCGCCCAGACCGCTCTGGACCGTTTTAACCAAAACCAGGACTATTTGGGTTTCGGGTATCTGAAATCTCCTGAGGAGGCGGTCCCGCCTGTCTCCACAACCTTTTATGCGTTTCACATAATGGTGATCCTGGGTGGGCTTTTCCCGGTTATCTTCCTTCTCTATCTTGCCTTTGCGTTAAAAGATACCCTGGTGCACCAGAAGTGGCTTTTGTTCCTGGGTCTGATTTCCGTTTTCCTGGGCTTTGTGGCGGGTCAGTGTGGTTGGGTCGTAGCGGAGGTAGGCCGGCAGCCCTGGGCCATCCAGGACCTTTTGCCCGTCAGCGTGGCTCGCTCCAATCTGACAGTCGGGGCGGTACAGACGACCTTTTTCATGTTCTTGGCCATATTTACCATTCTGTTGATCGCGGAAATCAAGATCATGTTGAAACAGATACAGATCGGACCGGAGGGACGTTAAAATGTTTGGAAATTTAGATACGACCGTTTTGCAGCAAATTTGGTGGATCATTGATTCACTGGTGGGTTCCCTCTTTCTCTTTTTGATCTTTGTTCAGGGGGGACAAACCCTGCTGGGCCAGTTAGGGAAAACTTCAATGGAAAAATCCCTGATTATCAATTCCCTGGGACGAAAGTGGGAACTGACCTTTACGACCCTGGTCCTTTTCGGGGGGGCGCTATTCGCGGCTTTTCCAAAATTTTATGCCACCAGTTTCGGAGGGGCGTACTGGGTTTGGATTCTGATTCTCTTTACGTTTGTCATTCAGGCGGTCAGCTATGAGTTTCGGAAAAAGCCCGGTAATTTTTTGGGAGAGAAAGTATATGAAATATTTCTCTTTATCAACGGTAGCGTGGGAATCCTCCTGATTGGGGCTGCCGTGGGGACGTTTTTTACCGGTTCAAATTTCACGTTGAACGAATACAACCTGGTTTTCTGGACCAATCCCCTTCGGGGCCTGGAAGCGGCTTTCAGCCTCTTCAATCTCTCCCTGGGGCTTTTCCTGGTGTTTAACGCGCGCATTCTAGGCGCCATGTACCTGATCAACAACATTGATTTTTCCGGTTATGAGGCAATGGAAAAGCGCACGCGGCGAGCCGTGCTGGTCAATCTGCTATGCGCCCTTCCGTTTCTCCTCTACGTGCTGGGCAGCCTGCTTTTTATGGACGGCTTCGGCGTTGATCCAAAAACCGGTGTTGTTTCAATGGTCAGCGGAAAGTATCTTTCCAATTTGCTGGCCATGCCCCTGGTCCTGATCTTTCTTCTCCTTGGCATTGTTCTGGTCCTGTGGGGGGTGGTCACAACAGCTCTTCGTGGAAAAAATAGCGGCATCTGGTTTGGCGGCCTTGGCACGGTTTTGGTAGGTCTGACGGTCTTCTTTATCGCGGGTTTCAACAATACGGCGTTTTACCCTTCAAAGGCGGACCTTCAATCCAGTCTGACCATCTACAATGCCTCCAGCAGTCATTACACCCTGACGGCCATGAGCTATGTGGCGTTGATCATACCGCTGGTGCTCGCCTATATCGTGTATGTGTGGCGTTTGATGGATTCTAAAAAGATCACCGAATCCGAGTTAATGGGAACCCAGGCGGATGAGATGTATTAAAAGATTCCTTGAACTTAATGTTTCCTGGAAATTGAAATTATAGGAGATTATGATGGTCGCAGTGTTGATCGTATCGTGGGTAGTGCTCGTGGTTGTGTCGTATAAGGGCGCCTTGGTTGTTTTGAAAAAGGCGGATGAATTGTAAGGCGTTTAGCGGGGAAAATATGAAATATGGTTGGAGAGATCACCATCCGGGGCGCTGAACTGTCCGACGCGGATGAACTGATTGCGCTCTTAAAGGTGTTATTCACCCTTGAAGAAGACTTCTCTTTTAACGAAGCGGCCCAGCGTCGCGGCATCGAGCTCCTGCTCAGCAGGCAGGGGCCGGAACGTCAGGTTTTTGTGGCGGAGATAAGCGGTAGAGTAGCGGGCATGTGTTCCATCCAGACCCTCATTTCCACGGCTGAAGGGGGTCTGGTGGGGCAGGTGGAGGATGTGATTGTCAGGGACGGATACCGTGGAAACGGCATGGGCAATGCCCTCATGGATGCAGTGGATAATTGGGCGAGGGAAAAGGGTTTAACGCGGTTGCAGCTCCTGGCGGAGAGAGACAATGCGCGGGCTTTGAAATTCTACCAATCGAGGGGGTGGGAAATCACGAATCTCATATGTGTTCGAAAGTTTCCTTTATTCTGAAGATGTCCCTTAAGCCACCAAATGAGCTTCTGATGAAAGTTCTTTTTAGGCTGCCAAAATCAACTCTTATGCTTCGAGGCCATTTGATTCAACGGTCTTGATTTTGGAAAGTTCTATTGCCATTCTGTTTTCGGCATACCATAAATCGTGAGCCTGCTGCATGCGCAACCAAAGCCCGGGTCCATTGCCCGCAAACTTGCCGATCCTGAGAGCCATTTCGGTGGTGATTGGATGAGTACAAGCCAATATGCGGTGAAGTTGCTGGCGGGAAACGCCGAGCCTCCTCGCCGCCTCACTGACTGACAGGCCAAGCTTTTTGAGCACATCTTCACGCAAAATCTCACCTGGATGTGTTGGTGGCCTCTTTAAAGGTCCTTTATCCAAATGTTCTGCCATGGATTTATCCTGTTCTTTGTTTCCAGCGGCATCCCTGTGATTATGAAGTGGTTCGGTAATTATTCTTCAGGAAAGGCATTATAGTAATCTTGATAGAGCATGTCATGGTATCCCCACCCTATGTTTGAAGAGGATGTCATGATTTTTTTAAGCCTATCCTGAAAGGCGCTTTGCTGAACTTCCGGCAGGCTGAGGACCTTTTTGATGGCCCGACTATACATTCCATTAAGGGCATCGTAGAATTCTTCATAGATGTCACCGTACTCGACCGTGAAAGCGTTTCCGCGTTCAACAAAAAAAACCATGAGTTCGGTCTCGCCAAGCGGGTCGTCAATGGCTTTGGAATAGTCGCTGATTGCTTTCTTGGCTTTTGATATTTCGATTGGTTCATTCTCGAAGATATCCGGATACAGGCACTTATCAATGGTTTCCTTATACGGTTTAAGGGGATCATCGCCGATCCCGAACCGGGTGTGAAGAAATGATTGATTTTTCTTTGAGAAACGATAGAGATCTCCTATTAGCTTGATCAGGTCTTTCTGATCCAATTTGCTCACGGGCGCTTTCACATTTGACCAGGTGGGTTTTTTGGACTCTCGTTTCGTCGCCATCTTGATTTCTTTCCATTTTCGCCGAAGTCAAGAGCAGCCTTGATCCCAGCTCCTTTAACCGTCCATGTGTAACGTAGTGCTATCCATTTTCTGGATATTCAAGACTTTGGCCTGCACCGATTCAAAAATTGAATCGCGAATAAAAGAAGTTGCCTCCAGAATTTCTATGCCAATCAAATCCCCTTTCTCATTAAATTCAGCCGTTACATTCGGGCTCATTTCCACACTGTTGGATTCTTTTTCGTCGGAAATAGAGAGATGCAAAACATCTTCATCCTTGAAGTATGTCATTTTTGTCTTATCCATTTATGAACCTCCCGGTTTTGAGCCGAAAATTAATCTGTTGACGCATAATTGCATGAATTGTAATGGGAATCAGGGTATTTTCCATTTCTTCGTAGGGCACGATAACCAGTAAGTTATCGTGCCTGCCGACCGCGATCATGCGTTGTGTCACAGTGTCAAAATACCTTTCCCCAGAGTATCTCAATATATGCTCGATCTTTGCAAGTTCAAATCCTCTCAATTCAGCTCGATATTTGAGGTAGTCAGACCACCTAATCATGGCTTTATCAAAAGTTTTCAATCCTCCCCCCTATCAAACGGTTAGTAAAGCGGGGTTTCCCCGGTTCTCTCTGTAGCCCCGGTTGCTTCAGCCATTATTATTACGCTACTGCCTTTTCAAGTATAGCATCGGCAAATGCCATTTGAATAGCCTGAGCATCGTTCAGTCGAGCTTTCAGATTGTCGCAAAGGGCCATCAGTTCGTCAACCTTTGCGACGATTCGGTGTTGTTCTTGGATGGGAGGCACAGGCAGAATCCAATTATTTAATGCTACCATCCCAATATTTGCTTGATTTGCTGTACCAGTAGACTGTTCATAAATGGCGTCAAGAAAGCGATCATCTTTAATAAGCATGTTGAGAAAATCAAATACAAGCAGTAGCCCTCTTACTATGCACAACCGCTGATTCAAAAATAATTTTCGTTTCTCCAAATGTTCTGATTGAACTATCAAAGAATACAGATAGTCTCTCTTGCCTTTTGTTCCAGTCATAGTTACCAAAATATCATTTGGCTCAATTTGGTATTCTGAAGTTTCCTCGGCTAAATCAGCTCTAATAAAGACGGGTCTCTCGTCTAATCGAAAATAATCAGGCCTAATATTCCCCATTCGAATTACCTGGTGTTCACCTGAATCAGAAAAAACCGAACTCTTATAAGCAAAGCCTCCTTTCAAAATCGCTATATTTCCAAGATGTTCCCAATCCCACCCTCGTGGCAGTTCAAACGGTTTTTCTTCACGTGTGTTATCCGGCAATGGTTTCTGCTTTTTGATTTTGCCTTCTTTAATAAGCCTGGCTTTTTCTTTGGCGATTTTTTCCAGCAGGACGCTGGCGGGTTCATCGTTGGGATCCTGGGGAACCAACTTACCCATGACGGCCAGTTGCAGGATGGTTTGTTTGAGATGGTCGATGCGCTGCTCGGTCGTGAAGAGGGTGTCGAAGTGGTCGGCGATGCGTTGCCAGGCTTCGGAAAATTCCTTTTGATCGGCTGCGTTGGTGAGGGTGGCGAGCAGGGTTTCCACCAGGATTTGGTGGGTGGCGTTGCTGTCGGTTTGTTGCTGTTCCAGTTGGTCGCAGAGGGTCATCAGCTCATCGACTTTGGTGACGATGCGGTTTTGTTCGGCTAGTGGGGGGAGTGGTGCTATTGTGTTTGTGATTTTTACCTTTGAAATGTTCGGCTGAGCCCCCCCTGCTCCCTGGCCAGCGAGCTGCGCTCTCCAAGCTTTCAACATTAGAAACAAATAGCGATTGAAAACTCCACAATTACAGGTGCACGCACACACAGCCTGATTCGTCGTTACAATATTCTCAACAATTGCAAGCATTCCAATAGTGGCTCCATACATTGCTATCAGTACGTCACCAGGTTGACAAATACGGAGTGAACAACTCTCAAGTGCTTCCTTCGTTACAGTTTCCTCGGAATCTGATAAATGTTCATTATCTCTTAGTTCACCTGACTTAAGCCAGGGCATTTTGCCTCCATAATAGGCCGGATTTTTTCTGCTTGGAGTTGCTCCAGCTCCCCAATCACCAAGGATGCCAAGACGGGTCCATTCCCATGATTCCGGCGTTTTATATGGTACTTCATCTTCACCAATCTCCGGCAAACGCTTCTGCTTCTTGATCTTGCCTTCCTTGATCAGCCTTGCTTTTTCTTTCGTAATTTTCTCCAGCAGCACACTGGCGGGTTCATCGTTGGGATCCTGGGGAACCAACTTACCCCGCACGGCCAGTTCCAGAATCAGCTCCCGCAGCTTCTTGATGCCATACGAGGTTTGGCCGTTTTTGTTTTTTCCGCGCCCCCTGCCGCCGTTTGCCTTTGGGGTCTGGGCGGCGGTCCAGATATCCAGATGTTCGGTGATCAAATTCATTGTGATTATGCTGCGCCTCCGCCGTTCAGGGCCTCGGCTAGAATGCTTTTGAGCCGGTCGCGCAGTTGGGCGATGTCCTGTTGCTGTTTGGAATATTTTTTCAGCAACTCATGGGGGTCGTGATTCACCTGTTCTTCCACATGGGGGTTCTTGATGTCCAGGTTGTAGTTGCGGGATTTGATCTCGTCGATAGAGACCTTCCAGGCCTGCTCGGTCTCCTTTCTTTCGGCAAAACCGTCCTCCTCACTCCCCCACCAGTCGATTTCCGCCTTAAATTCCTCGAAGCGCATGGGTTTGGTCTTGTTGTAGCTTTTGACCCCTTCCGGGTAGGGGTGCTCGTAATACCAGATGTTCTTGGTGGGTGTACCCTTGGTGAAAAAGAGGAGGTTGGTCTTGATGCCGGTGTAGGGATTGAACACGCCGTTGGGCAGGCGCACAATGGTGTGCAGGTTGCAGTCCGTCAGCAATTTTTCCTTGAGGCGGGTTTTCATCCCTTCACCGAAGAAAAAGCCGTCGGGCAGAACCACGGCGGCGCGCCCCCGGTTTTTGAGCAGATGGATGATCAGGGTGACAAAGAGATCGGCGGTTTCACGGGTGCGGAAGGTGGCCGGAAAGTTGTTTTCGATGCCGTCTTCCTCCATGCCGCCGAAGGGCGGGTTGGTGACAATGACGTTGACGCGGTCCTTGCCGGTGTAGTCGCGCAGGGGGCGGCTCAGGGTGTTGTCGTGCCGGATGTTGATGGGGGTGTCGATGCCGTGCAGGACCATGTTGGTGATGCACAGCATATAGGGGAGTGATTTTTTGTCCACCCCATGAAGGGAGGCCTGAAGTATTTCTTCGTCCGCCGGGGACTTAACGAATTTTGCACGCTTTTGCTCGATGACATGGGCGAGAAAACCGCCGGTGCCGCATGCGGGATCGAGGACCGTTTCGTCCAGCCGGGGGTCGACGCGGTTCACGATGAACTGCGTCACGGCGCGGGGGGTGTAAAACTCGCCCGCATTGCCGGCGCTTTGCAGGTCCTTGAGGATCTGTTCGTAGATGTTGCCGAAGGTATGCCGGTCTTTTTGGGTGTTAAAGTCAATCTCACAGATTTTGTTGATCACCTGGCGCATGAGGGTGCCGGATTTCATGTAGTTGTAGGCGTCTTCAAACACGTCTCGCACCACAAGCGCCCGTTTGCCTTCCGGGCCGTGGGTGCTGAGTTGGTTCTTCAAGGTGGGGAAAAGTTGTAGATTGACAAAATCGGAGAGTTCGTCGCCGGTCATCCCTTCCGGGTCTTTGGCCCAGGCCCGCCAGCGAAGGTGTTGGGGCAGGGGGGATGCGTAGTGGTCCTGGAGAAGGGCCAGCTCGTCTTCACGGTCATCAAAGATTTTCAGGAAAAACATCCAGACCAGCTGGCTGATCCGCTGTGCGTCGCCGTCCACGCCCACATCTTTTCGCATGATATCCTGGATGGATTTAATGATGCCGGAAACATTGCTCATGCGGTTTGCTCCAGATGAAACAATTCTTTTTCCAGCTCTTGAATGGCCTTTTCATAGTTTCTCTTGCCGCCGAAAACCTGGTTGATAATTTCCATGGGGGTCCCCATTTCGCTGAAGGGTTTGAGTTTGAGCACCTTGGCATTTTCAAAGGTGCCGATGCCTTCATCGGCATATTTATCCAGGAGCGCGTTTAAAACCGCCCGTGCCTGTTCGCCGTACTGGGTGAAGTAGTTGTGCTTTTTGACATTGTCGGCCCGTTCTTTCCGGGTGAGCGGGGGTTGATCATAGGCGATATGGCAGATCAAGTCAAAGTCGCCGTAGTCTTTTCCGATGGTTTCCTTCAGGTTGTCCAGAATGATGCCGTGCTCCTCCAGCAGTTCGATGATGGCCTGCTTTTTCCCGGCGGTGCTCCAGCTACGAAGGAATGCATCCAGGGAGTCAAACTCGGTTTTGATTTTTCTGCGGGTATAGTCCCGGTAAGATTCGGTGATCAGCGTGCCGTCCGGGCCGTAGTATTCAATGCGCTCGGCGATGATCTTGACCGGGACCCCGTCAAAGACATATTTTTTAACACCTTTTTCGTCACTGTCGGTCTCGTCCTCATCCTCGGGGTCCTCCGGATCGGGCGGGAATGGATCGTCATCATCACCGGGTTCATAAATCACCACCGGATCGCCGTCGAAAGCGGGATCTCTGAAGAGTTCGGTCGCTTTTTTGAAATCCATGATGGTGAAAAAGTATTTGTTGAATTCTTCCTCGATACGGGTGCCCCGGCCGATAATCTGCTTGAACATGGTCATGGAGCGGATGGTCTTATCCAGCACAATGACCTTGCAGGTTTTTGCATCGACGCCGGTGGTCAACAGTTCCGAAGTGGTGGCGATACCGGGAACCGGCTTTCCGGGTCGATGAAATTATCCAGCTCCGCCTTCCCTTCGACGCTGTCGCCGGTGATGCGCATGACGTATCGGGGATTGTCGAGGGCCAGTTGCCCGGCGGCGTTTACGATGGCCGCGCGCATCCGTTCCGCATGGTCGATGTCTTCACAGAAGATGATGGTTTTGGCGTATGGATCGGTTGCGGTAAGGAGTCTCATCACCCGGTCGGCAACGCGTTTGGTTCTCTGATTGAGAATGAGGATGCGGTCCATGTCTTTCTGGTTGTAGGTGCGCCCTTCGATCTCCTGGCCCAGGTCGTCGGTCATGCCGGGGGCGGGTGTCCAGCCGTAGAGGTCTTTGTCCAGATCGATGCGGACCACTTTATAGGGCGCCAAAAAGCCGTCCGCAATGCCCTGCTTCAGGCTGTAGGTGTAAACCGGTTCGCCGAAGTAGTTGATATTGGACACGTATTTTGTTTCTTTGGGGGTGGCGGTCATGCCGATCTGAATGGCGCCCGAAAAATATTCAAGGATTTCCCGCCAGGCGGAGTCCTCCGCGGCACTCCCCCGGTGACACTCGTCGATGACGATCATGTCAAAAAAATCGCGGGTGACCTTTTTAAATATTTTGTCCCCTTCATCCGGTCCGGTGATGGCTTGATAGAGACCCAGGTAAATTTCGTAGGCCGGGTCAATGGTACGGTGTTTGACCTTGGTCATGACGGACCCGAACGGCTTGAAGTCATTTATCCGGGTTTGATCGGCCAGAATATTGCGATCCACTAGAAACAGGGTCCGTTTAACGACCTTTGCCTTCCAGAGCCGCCAGATGATTTGAAAGGTGGTGTAGGTCTTTCCGGTGCCGGTGGCCATCACGATCAGGAGGCGCTTCCGGCCGCCGGCAACCGCTTCGATCACCCGGTTGATGGCTTCAACCTGGTAATAGCGCGGCTCTTTTCCGGAGTTGTCTGCGTGATAGGGCTCCAAGACCAATTTTTCCGATTTGTCTTCAATGCCGCGGAATGTCTTATAGCGTTGCCAGAGTGTTTGTGGGGACGGAAATTGATCAAGGGGAAATTGGCTTTCAATCTCCTCATGGGCGGCGGGCACTTTGTTATGAGATGCGAAAGCATCACCATTGGAACTGAATACGCTGGGTACTTCCAGTATTTTCGCGTATCCCAAGGCCTGCTGCATGCCGTGCCCGACGCTGTGATGATTGTCTTTGGCTTCCACCACGGCAATGGGGATGCCGGGCTCCCGGTAGAGCACGTAGTCTGCGAATTTTTTCTTTTTTTTGTTGCGGGAACTCAGGTTGCCCCTGACAATAACCGGGCCGGGCGTCAGTGTGACCTCTCGTCTGATTTGTCTGTCGGGTTCCCAACCGGCTTTTTTTATGGCGGGGGTGATGAACAGATCGCAAATATCGGTTTCGCTGAGTTCTTTTTTATGGATTTCATTCAAAATGATGCCTCTATGACCTTTCAATAGAAAAGGGAAATGGAGGAAGGAATAGGCCTCCCGTGATGAGCTGTGGCGGTAAGTGTTTGAGATGCAGCACCATGGAGAAGCTCCAGGAGGCATTTTCAGAGTTCGAGGCCCAATGATGAATTTGTAGGGATCATATTTGAAATAGTGAGGAAGTCAAGAAAATTTTATGGCGATATCAGTCGGTTGAAACGAGCAACCTGGTGCAGTTGCATCATTCTCCGGCCTCTTTTGTCAACACCTCGGCCACTTTCCGGGCAAACAGGTGATAGAATTTGCCGGGGTGCCTATCGGGTGAAAGGATCACCACGATCTCTTTGAGCAAAATAGAGTCAAAGGTCCGGTAATAATGGTCAATCAGCCGCATGAATTCGTCCAGCCCGTAACGATTTAAGAATTCCTTGAGTTTCAGTACGGTGGGTACAATCATGACGGCCGCCGGATAGTTTTCGCCCTCCCCACCGGCGGCCAGTTGATGGGCTATTCCCATGATTTGAAGATCAATATCAGATGGGATGGGCCTTTTTTCCATTGGGGGGCTACATGTCGCGTATGATCTTCAGCATATCGGCTGTTGAAATGATGCCGATGGGTCTTTCATTACGGGTGACAAAAACGCGATGGATGCGGTTTTTGATCATGGTATCCGCTACCAGCTGGGCTGTATCATTTTCTTCCACCACAAGAATTCGTGAAGTCATGATGTCACTTACCGTTGCGGGTGCGCCATCCGTAAAATGGAGCGCGTCAAGGTCCTGGTGTGAAAACCGGCTATTGGTTGTGTGCACGTAGTGATCATGGTGGTTGTTGAATTGTACGCCCTTTTCCGGAACGGTCTCATGGCGAAGAATATCGGTAACGGATACGGCGCCGATCAGTTTGCCATCTTCGGATATGACCGGCGCACCCGATATGGCATTTTGAAACAGGAAATCAGCCAATCCCTGAATCGAAAGATCGCTGTTTACGGTGAGTACCTCGGGGTTCATGATGTCTTTTGCAGTCAGATTTTCCATCGTTTGACCTCCCGCAGTTCGTTAAATGGTTTGATTTAAGGTCATAACGTGAAATTTTATGAAACGCTGAAACGAAAACAAAGTCAACAAAAAACCTGTCTGTAGTTCAGCGGGGTGGTTTCGCGGTTTTTAGCATCCGGATACTTTCTACCCACATGGATGTGGTACACGGGTACAAAGTATCCGCTTTTCCAGCCGTTTGTTCAGTAACGGAATTCCATTTTCCTGAAGAAATATGGAAATGCTGTATTTTTAATATGTTAGCCTGTATCCTAATTGTTTGGCACGATCGCTGCAATAGCCTATGTTAAAATTTAAAACATTTTAAAAATATGGGAGGTGCAACATGAAAAAGCTGGTAACTGTTCTTGGAATCGTACTTTTGGTGGGTGTTATGGCGTATCCCGTTCTTGCAAGAGGTCGAGGATGGGGCTACGGCGGTGGACCCGGATACTGCTGGCAGGATCAGGGCGGACAAACCGCCCTTAGTCAGGAACAACAGAACAAACTGAACGCTCTGGATCAGAAGTTCTTTGAGGAGACCGCGGGAATTAGGAACAACATCTGGAGCAAGCAGAACGAGATGTCGGTCCTTTTAAATGGTGAAAATCCGGATTCCGCAAAACTGCAGGCCCTGCAAAAAGAGATCAATACGTTAAAAGGCCAGATGGCTGAAAAGAAATTGGAATACAGACTGGAAACCCGAAAAGTAGCGCCCGACAATACGGTTAGCAGAGGTTACGGAATGGGTCGCGGTGGATACGGTGGAGATCGCGGCGGATACGGTCCCGGTTCCTGCTGGAATTAAACACCTTAACTCACAACAAAACACAAAAGCTTGGGGCTCTTCATTGGAAGAGCCCTTTTTTTCGGCGATTCCCAGTGTCTAAAGCCGATAAACCGTGGGCTTTTCCTTCATGTCGATGTCGATGCCGATGCAGTCCCCCGTTCTGAATCCCAGTTTTTTCAATTGTTGAACGACCTGTTCGTCTCTGTCCTTATACCAGAATACAGACCAGACCGGATTGCGCACAGTGGCGATTCCGTAGGCATCGTGACTGCCGAGGTTAACGCGGATATCATCTCTGGCGATCAGGGTGTCTGCCTCGGACAAAAAGTAATCCCGTTTATACAGGTTCTTGTAAAGGGCCTTTGAAAGGGGTGCCTGCAAATCCGGCATTTCATCCAGATAATGGCTGGCAATCTGGTAAAGGTCTTTTGGGGGATCAATGGAAAGACCCAGGATGGCATAGCGCTCGTATTTCAGTGCGAAATTCTCAAAATCAGCTTCCTGGGATGCAATGATTTCCAGTGCATCTTCGATATGAGGTTTGGAACTCTCATTTTGCATCACAATGTTTTCACATTGATCAATGATACACATATAGAATTCCGCATTGTTCATAACATAGACGGGCCTTTCACGATAATTTCTTCTTTTCCGGATTCTTCTGATGCCATCTAAATGTACGGACCTTTCACTTTCCTTTTCATCCAGTGTTTCGATTTGCGAGATGTCCTTGGCCTGGACCACATGAATCTCACCGTCTCTTGAGACGATGTATTCAATCTCGCATTTAAACCCCAGATAGTTTTGTATGTCTTCGGATATTTCCAAAAGGCCCGTATTGTGAGGGGTTTTGGTGATAAACGGTTCACTTTCAACCTTGTGGGAACGGTTTCGGCAGTATCCGAATTCCCAGCTGTTTCCCAGCATCTTTGCCATGACGCCGCTTCCATCAATGAAGGGCATGACGATGATGCCCATATCCTCCAGGTTAAGCTCCGGCGCATGGTTGAATTTATGTTGCCTCAAAATGGAAAGCCTGCTGACCGTTTTTCCCATTTTGATAATCCGATTCCTGGCGTATTGAATGCCCGCCGTGTCGGCATAGGTCTCCAGCGAATCAAAAGTTCCCGGTTTGAAGGCTTCCTCCAGCGGATGAGCGCTTCGGGCAATGACCTTGTAGCTTTCCTGATGGCGGCTCAGAAACGTCTTAAGTTTTTCAAAATTCCCATTTTCAAAATCCCTCGCCGGGACATAGATAAAATCAGGAACATTGAAGTTGCCCTTTTTCAACATTTCAAGGTGAAGTGCCTTTTCTGGTATTATGTTTGACATGTGGATTTACTCCGGTAAATGTCTGAAAGTATCGTTTAATGGCTCATACAAAAAGCCGCTCCGGTATCATGAAAGAGGTTCAGGAAGGCACTCACTCGAGTGCCTACTTTCGCCAGTACTCTGGTGCCAGCAGAACAATTACCGTATATATCTCCAGACGTCCCAGAAGCATGCAGGCATTCAGCACCCATTTGCCGGCCGTGGGAATCTCCAGGTAATTGCGGGCGGGTCCCACGATCCCCAAACCGGGTCCGATATTGCCGATGGTGGCCGCTACGGATGAAATCGCGGATATATAGTCGAGTCCCAGGGATGCCATGGCCAGAAAGGCTATGACGAAAAGCCCCATATAGAGAAAAAAGAAGCCCCAGATGCTGCTGAGGACGTCTTCGGAAACAGCCTGTCCGCCCAGTTTTACCGTGGTTACCGCATGGGGATGGATAATGCGGAAGATCTGCTGGTAACTATGTTTTACCATCAATATGACCCGCACAGTCTTTATGCCGCCCCCGGTTGAACCGGCCATCGCTCCCAGGAACATGCAGGTCAGCAGAATAAGTTGTGAAAAATGGGGCCATTTTTCGTAATCCGCCGAAACAAACCCCGTTGTGGTGATGATGGAACTGACCTGAAAGGCCGCGTACCGGAATGCCTGGAACAAAGACGAATAAAGTTCGCCATAAATGTCCAGTGTCACCAGCAGGATAAAAACCCCGACAATGATTAGAAACACGCGGCATTCTGAGTCTTTACCGAATATCTTAAGATCGCCTGTAAGCAGTTTATAGTGAAGGGAAAAATTGATGCCCGCCAGAATCATGAAAATCACGATGACAAAATCAAAATAGGCACTGTTATAATGGGCCAGGCTGGTGTTTTTTGTTGAGAAGCCGCCGGTGGGCATGGTGCAGAAGGCATGGTTGAAGGAATCAAAGAGGTTCATGCCGCCAGCCAGCAGCAGTGCCACCTGCAGCAGGGTGATGAGCAAATAGATTTTCCAGAGAACCCTGGCGGTCTCTGAAATCCGGGGCTTGAGTTTATCGACCACGGGACTGGGTATTTCAGCTTTGTAAAGCTGCATGCCACCGATGCCCAAGAAAGGGAGAATAGCGATGGAAAGAACAATAATCCCCATCCCTCCCAGCCACTGGGTCAGACTTCGCCAGAGCAAAATCCCTTCGGGAAGGGACTCGATATCCGTTATGACGCTGGCGCCCGTGGTGGTAAATCCTGAAATGGCTTCAAAACAGGCGTTGGTAAAATCGGGAATGGTGCCGGAAAATAGATAGGGCAGGGCACCGACCACTCCCGCCATCAACCATCCAAGGGTAACGATGGCAACCCCGTCCCGGTGATTCAACTGCTTATCCTTTTGCTTTTTTGTGAAAACAAACAGAAGGGCGCCTGAGAAACAGGTGATGGCCATTGACAGGAGCAAAGATTTTGCACAATTGTCTTTGTACAGAAAAGAGACGCCCAATGGCGGCGCCATGGCAACCCCCAGGAAAAAAATCAGGATCCCCGTGAAGCGAAAGATAATTTGAAAGTTCATCAAAAATATTCCAGTTTTACGGTGAGCAGCTTTTCAAGCTTGGGAAGCATTTGTTGAAGGGCGAATATGATGAGCCGGTCTCCCGGTATGATCACCGTGTCGCCTCGGGGGATAATGATCTCGTTTTCGCGGAAAATAGCCCCAATGATGACCCCTTTCGGTATTTTTATTTTATGAAGGGGTTTGTTGACAATATCCGACGTCTCAAGCGCCTCAGCTTCAATGGCCTCTGCGTGCTCTCCCTTCAGGGGTGCCACCGATAAAATTTTGCCCGGTCGGATATACTGCAGTATGGCTCGAACTGCAGCCAGCCGCGGGCTCACCACGGTGTCGATCCCGATGGCGCTCATGAGGGGCAGATAACTCAATTTGCTGACTCGGGTGATGGTTTTTCGGGTTCCCAGCCCTTTTGCCAGAAGAGATATGAGGATATTACTTTCTTCATCCCCGGTAATGGCCACCAGAAAGTCCGCATTTCCGATGTGTTCCTCTTCCAGAAGCTCTTTGTCGGTGCCGTCGCCATTGATGACAATCACATTGGAAAGACCGGCTGAAAGTTGAGCGCATAGGGCCTCGTCCTTTTCAATGATCTTGGTGCCGATTCTGGCCCTGTCCATGACTCTGGCCAGTGCCTGGCCTGTCTGTCCAGCGCCAATAATAATGACCCGTCTCAAACTTTTTTCTTTGATCCCGAACAATGCGAGGGTCTGATCCAGCTCCTGACGCCTGGCAACCAGATAAACCAGGTCATCCGCCAAAATACTGTCGTTGCCGTGGGGAATGATCACCTGCCCAGGCAAATTGGGACGGGTCCGTATAATGGCGCCCACCAGGATGTCGCCTTCGGCTTTTGTGAACGAAAGGAGTTTTCGACCGGCAAAGGGGGATTTTTTATCCACCAACACACCGATGAGTTTGACCCTTCCTTCCACGAAATCGATGACTTCAGCGGCACCTGGAATTTCCATCAATCTCCGAATACTGCGCACCATTTCAGATTGAGGGTTGATCACGTGGTCAATTCCCAGGTGATCTTTATCCAGTATCAACGGGAGTTCGTTTACATATTCCTCATTTCGGAGTCTTGCGACCTTGATCAGGTAGGGGTTCAGGTTTTTGGCGATCAGGCAGGAAATCAGATTGACCTCATCGCTGTCGGTGGTCGCCAACAGCATATCGGCTTCCCCGATCCCCGTATCCTTTAGAATTCGTGGGCTGGTTCCGGAACCTAAGAATGCCTGCACATCAAGGTTGTCGGCAACCCGTTTGATCTGTTCCGGATTTTGGTCAATCAGAACAACATCCTGGTTTTCTTCAGAAAGCCGCTGGGCAATATGGAACCCCACTTCGCCCGCGCCCACGATGATGATTTTCAACGAGGATCCTCCCCCCTTCACTTTTAACCGATCCGACTTGTAGATGCTGATCAGATCGAGCCCTTGCAACCGAATGGCTGGTGCTACCAGCCTTTTTCAGCCAGGATGTGCCTTACCTTTTCTTCCGCTTTCTTCTGTACCAGAACCATTTTCCTGGTGTGGGCCTTTTTAATTTTTTCAGTCAGGACTTTCAGGTCCGCCGGCTTTTCAAGGAGATCCGTGGCACCCAGTTTCATGGCCTCAACCCCTTTCTGCACCGTGGCATGCCCTGTGAGAAGAATCACCTGCAAATCCGGATTCTTTTTCTTGAGCTCCTTGAGGGTTTCAAGGCCGTCCATTTCAGGCATCTGAAGATCTAAAATAATGGCGTCATAGCTTTCTTCCTGCGCCTTTTTGAGGGCCTCTTTGGGGGAGGTGGTGGTCGTTACGTTCATGTCTCTCGCCTCCATACGCTCCGCCATAGTGTCCAGAAACTCTTTTTCATCATCCACCAACAATACTTTTTCCATGTTTGACTCCTTCCTTAAGTGGTTCTCAACAATCAGTTTTTACCTGTTGACGTACATCTTTTGGCAGAACAAGGGTTATTACGCCCCCTTTTGCATCTTGTTGAATTGTCGCTCCCAATATACGAAGCAACACCGCTTCCCCCGCAGTCGGAAAAATGGCCTCCGGTGCGTTTGGGGCGGCTGCCAACCCGGTAAACCTTATTTTCACCGATTCCGCGTCTGAATCATAGGTAAGCCCTATCATTTTTTCGGTACCGGACATACCCATGGCAAAGTCCAGAACCCGCCAGATGAGATTCAGCAGATGAAAGGAAGAGGTAATCACCGTGGGAACATCAGAAGGCGGTTGAAATTCCAACCTGATACTGCGCATATCCGCAAATCTTCCGCTCAACCCCACCGCCAACGCCAGGGTTTCCTTGAGGTCGATGCTTTTGTGGAATTCATCCACACTGTGGGCCAGGTTGTTCAGGTTTTTGGTAATGCGGTCAGCCCTTCGGATCTGCATCGTAACTCTGTCGGATACCACTTTAAGCCGCTCGGGGTCAATGGCCATGCCTTTTTCGGCCATGAGGCTGTAATCCTCCAGAAGGCCCGCACTTTCATTGATGATGGCCATGACATTTTTGATTTCATGGGATATGGAAGCCGTCATTTTCCCGAAATACTGGAGTTCGGATGCATTTCCGACGTCGGTGCGATCAACCATAATGGGTTCCCCTATTGGTGCATCAATTCATTCATTTTGTGGAGGAGTTCATCGATGGTCACCGGTTTCAGCAGATAATAGTCCACTCCGGTTTCCGCGGATCCGGCGGCAAAATCATCCTGCGAACCGTGCCCGGTCATGAAAATGAATTTCATCTGGGGGCATTTTTCTTTCATCATTTTGTGAAGATTAATGCCGTTAATCCCCGGGATCTTTACATCGAGAACCGCAAGGTCGAAATCTTCCCGATCGATAAGCGCAAGGGCCGCATCACCGTCTGTCGCCCAACGTGCTTCGATTCCCCTGATGCCCAGCCGTTCCGCAAGCGTTTCCACCAGTTCCTGTTCGTCATCCACTAAGAGTACTCGCACGAGTTTTTCATCTCCTTTTCTTTGATGGCGAGGGGCAAGGTAATGGTGAAGGTTGTCCCCCTGTTCACTTCGCTTTTAACGTCAATGGTTCCCCCCAGCTGTTCCACGAGACCGTAGGTAATGGAAAGCCCGAGGCCCGTCCCGCCTTTTCCCGTCTTTGTGGAAAAGAAGGGCTCAAAAACACGCTTGATATCTGCTTCCGGAATTCCGCAACCGGTATCCGAAATGGACAGCACGATATTATCCTTGCCTGCCAAGGAGGCCTTTACCTGAAGATGGCCGTTGTTTTCCATGGCGGCAAAGGCGTTGTTGATGATGTTCAGAATAACCTGCTGCAACCTGCCGGCATCGGTATCGATGTTGGGAAGGTTTTCGGAAATCTCAATGGAGATCTGAATGGACCGGTATTCCGCTTCCTTGTTCAAAAACCCCAGCACTTCCCGAACCACTTCCTCCAGATTGATGGACTGAATGCTCACATCCATATGACGGGCAAACCCCAGCAGCCGTTTGGTGATCCTGCCGCAACGGGTAACCGAACTCAGGATAGAATCCAGAAGCCCCATCAGCATTTCGTTCTGTTTGTATTCCTCCTTGAAAAGGAACAGGTCTTTCATGAGCCCTGCTTTTTCGTTAATGATGGCCAGAGGGTTGTTGATTTCATGGGCAACGCCGGCTGCAAGCCTTCCGATGGAAGCCATTTTATTAGTGTATTCCACTTGATGGAGGCTGACAATCAGTTTCTGGTCCGACCGAAATATCCGGTTTACCAGATAGGTGGCCCCCCAGAGAATGACGAACAGAATAAAAGCGACACTGATCGCTAAAAATCCGATGAGTTCTTTTCGGGTATTGTCCCATGCTTTCATCAGTTCTTGCTTTTGTTTAACCACCATCAAAATAAAAGGGGTATCCGTAATATACCGGTAGCCGATCACCAAAGGGACGCCCTTTTCCGTTACCCACTGAAACACCCTTGTTTCGGGGGCAAAATCGGGTATGGGCAACGAAATGGTTTCCAGGACTTCTCCATGGTATAGGCTCGGCGTTTGCAGCACCCCTTTGTGATTGATGACAAACGCATCTCCATGGCCGTCTATTTCAAGTTGTGACAGCAGATCGTTGAATTTTGCCGTATCGAGCGTCGCCCTGAGCACTCGAAAAGAACTGTCTTCCGATGGATAGTATTTTACGGCAATGACAATATGTGGGACATGCCGGAAGCCCTTGAACACATCGCTGATGAATTCCCCCCGTTTTACGGCCCGTTGGAACCACTCCTGATCGCTGTAATCCTTGCCGATCAGATTGTAGGGGCCCGCGTAAACACACTGAATCCCTAAATGGTCAATGCAACCCAGATCCATAAAACCGCCGAAACTCTTTTTCAAATTTTCAAGAACCTGTTCCATGCGTTTGGGATTCAAATTCAGTTTGAAGTTATTGTCGTGGACGATAAAATCAAGGGCGGATTTGCGTTCGTCAAGAAAATAGGTCAGGGTTCTGCCGGTGTTGGATACGAGTCTTGACGTCCTTAAAAGGATGTCCGATTCCACATCATGTCGCGTTGCCCGGTAATCCATGACCGCCATGAACATCAGAGGCGCCAGGACCACCGCGGAGGTCACGAAAACCGCTGCGTACCAGGTCCGCCTGAAATTAAACTGAGATCGGTAGGGTGCTCCACCCAAATTGCGGTGATCCCAGAATTCTGGTTTTATCCTGCCCAGCAAGCTCATAAAATTTTAGTCTAATCCCCTGGTGTTATTTTTTTCGGATCTTTTCATTGGCCTCTTTAAGCGTATCAGTCAGGACCGCGATGTCCACGGGCTTCTGGAGATAGGCAAAGGCACCCAGGTCCATGCAGACCTTCCTGTCGGCTTCTGATCCATGGCCCGTTAGGATAATCACCTCAATTTCGGGGCGGGTTTCTTTAACGCGCCGCAACACCTCGATGCCGTCGATGCCGGGCATCTTGAGGTCGAGGATCATGACTTCGGGTTCATCGTCGTTGACCAGTTTGAGGGCCGATTCCCCGTCATAGGCGACGGCTGATCCCATATCCCGCATGAGCAGTCGCTCCGAAAGGGTCTGTACGAACTCCCTTTCATCATCGACCAGAAGCACTTTTGATGGCGCATGAAAATCGACTTTACGATAGATGTCTGTCTGATGGTAGTCCTTGCCAACCTTTGTGTTGACCGACGAAACGCCGGGAACCCGGGCCGCGATGGATTTGAGTTCCTCTTCAAGTCGGGTCAGCATCAGCACATGTTTATTGATGGTAATGGTCACCGCCCCATCTTCGGCATCCACTTCCGCATTGTGCCCTTCTCTGGTAAGTGTTGCGCCCACTGTGGCCGCCAGCAGGAAATCCTGTGCGGCCTGTCTGGACTTGTCGTTGGGTTGAAGCAGGTCGGTTTTTAAATGGTTATGAATGCTGGAAACAGCCTGCTCAACGTCCATTTTGTCCATGGGGATTACCATGTCATAGAGCGATGCATCCCACGGGTCGGCTGTTTGAAAATTCGTTTGAACCCAGAGTGCCCGATCCTCATCCTCTTTTCGAATCAGGGCCACGGCATCTTTTTCCGTCAGCTGCATTTCCTTTTCGGCCGATTCTTTTCTGAATTTCAAATCTGCAATCAGGCAGATGCGAAGCACATGACTGATGCTGTTGGGGATGAGCTGGCTTGAAAAGCCGCTGAAAATAACGTTGTCTTCCAGAAGCATTTGAGCGACCGCCAGTTTCATATGGGCGACGGAGCGTTCTTTTTCATGGGTAAAATTGTTGAATATGGATGTCTTGGCGGAAAATGCGCGTTCAATTTTGTTTTCCGCAATGTTGCAGAGACCGCTCGCCTTTTTAACGATGTCACTGTCCGAAACAATCTCATAGCCGATTCGCTGATGAAGTTCCTGAACGATGGGTTCCTGCCTGCAAAATGTTCCGCTGAAAATACCGATGACGGGCATGCGCTGACTCCTTAATTTTGTTATGATGATAGATGGTTATTTAATCGCCATTCACGGGTTGCGGAAGATGACATGCCGTTAGCAACGGGCATAATTTTTCATCACCGCCTCTGTGCGTTGTTTCATGAACGGACCCAATGGCCTTTTCCATCGTTGGATAAATATGATCTTCTCCGATTTTTTCAATAAAATGGGTTCTTTTGAGCACTTTCATTACGGTTTCATTAACACCGCTGAGGCTGATATCGATACCGGCACTTCGAATGCGGTCCACCAATAACGATAGCGTTTCCTCCCCCGAAGCGTCAATATCATTTATACCGTTGGATACCAGAATAATATGTTTCAATAGTTTCTTTTTCAGCATGACCTCCGCAATCTGGTCTTCAAGATAGCTGGAGTTGGCAAAAAACAGCGACCCGTCAAAGCGAAGCATGGCAATGTATTTGCACTCCTCAAGACCGTGGTCGAGGGAGCACTTCAGCGCCTGATCTTTATCCCTGCTCAAAAAAGCCATTTTGGGTCTCATGCTTTTGTAAAGAAAGACCAGAAGAGAGAGAACGACGCCGATCATGATGCCCCGGTCCAGATGGGGCGCGAAGAGAAGGGTAAAGATGAAAGAAATGATGGCAATCGCCCCGTCATACCACTGTGCTTCCCATGCATGGACAAACCCGGATACGTTGATGAGCCCGATGACGGCCATCATGATGACGGCGGCCAGGACCGACTGGGGCAGATGGTACAGCAGCGGTGTGAAAAAGAGCAGGGCGATCACGACCGTTAAACTGGTAAACACGCTCGACAACCCTGAGACCGCGCCGCTTTGAAGGTTTACGGCGGATCTGGAAAAAGACCCGGAAGTGGGGTAGCTTTTTCCCATGGCCCCCAAAATGTTGCCCAGCCCCTGGCCGATCAACTCCTGGTTGGGGTCCAGCCGCTGGCCCGTCTTGGCGGCCATGGCTTTGGCGATACTGATGGCCTCCATGAAGCCGAGAAGAGAGATAATGGCTGCGTAAGGCAGAAGGTGTAGGATAATGCCGAGATCTACCTTGGGCATGCTCAGGGTTGGGAGCCCGCTCGGGATTGTTCCTACTACCACGCCACCACCGATCATGAGAAGCTGATCCGTCTTCAATGGTTTGTTTCCCACTTTTATGCGCCACGTGCGGCCGTCTCCTTTAAGGCCTTCCGGAAGATCCTTTTTTGGATAGAATTTCAGGCTTCCGTCCGTCTGCAAAACACCCTCGAACAAAACTTCCCGAATGGCGGTTCGGATGTTGTGGATATCATGATTGATTCTTGCCATGTTGATGGTGAGCACATTAATTTCGTGCTCAGCATCCAATACCCCGATGATGTCCTTGTTCTTGCTGGCCACATCCAGCGTTTTGTTCACTTCGGTCCGCTCTTCGGCGATGGCGGGAATGATGGCGACCGACTTGTTGAAGGTGCTGATCATCTCATGAACTTCCATGGACTCAATGGATGAGATGGGAACGGTTTTGTCGTGCTGGAACCCGGTCAGCCAGGAGATCAGGGTGGTGACAATAACGGCAACCAGCACATTGGGTATTTTCGGCGATATTCGGCGCAAGCCGTACATGATGCCGAAGGCCAGTACTCCCATGGCCAGCGTTGGCCAGTGGGTGTAATGAAAAGCGGATTCGATAACACGCCAGATGGTTTCGTAGTGATGCTCGGCTTTGTCAACATAAACGCCGAACATTTTCGAAAGCTGCGAGGACGCGATAATGATGGCAGCGGCGTTGGTGAAGCCGTTGACAACCGGGTGGGACAGGAAGTTGACCACCAGACCCAGCTTCAGGGCGCCCAGGGCGAACTGGAAACCACCCACTGTCAGTGCCAGCAGGATGGCATAGGCGATGTAGCCCGGGCTTCCCGCTGTGGCAAGGGGTTCAAGGGAGGCCGACGTCATGAGGGATACCACAGCCACGGGGCCGGTGGCCAATTGACGGCTCGATCCAAACAGTGCTGCTACCATGGGCGGCAGAAATGAAGCATAGAGGCCATAGTAGGGGGGCAATCCGGCCAACTGAGCGTAGGCCATGGACTGGGGGATCAGAACAAGGGCTACGGTAAGGCCTGAAATAAAATCGGTCCTAAAGCTCACCAGGTTGTAATCCTTAAACCAGCCTAAAAATGGAAAGACTCTGGTCAACATAAGTTTCGCTCCTTAAGGGTTAAACATAATGCTATTAACTTAAGAAATTTTTAACGCACGTACCGTCTCCCCGGCGAAAGCCGGGGTCCAGAAATCGCCAAAAGAACTGGATTCCGGCCTTCGCCGGAATAACGAAGGAGATTTCAATGCCGTCTTATCCATCTTAAATTAATGACATTGGGGTTAAACATTCGCAAGCATTCTTCTGCAACTGGCGATCAGTTCGCTGCTAAGTGCGCCTGCGTTGTAAAGGTTGTAGCTGTTGAAACGAACCAGCCCGTCGGTCAATGTGAAAAGGATCAACGCCGATTTTCTGGCCGGCACAGGGCCTATGGAACCGTCTCTTTTCCCCAGATTGACAGCTTTCTCAAAAATATCGACGAGGGCGTTGTAGGTATCTTCAAGATATTCCCTGCAGACGGGATTCACCTGCGCCAGTTCGTAGGCGTCATGCCGATGCAACAACATGAACAGGTCCGGGCTGTGCCCGGCCAGGTAAAGATAAAAGGAGATGACTTCCTCTACCATTTCCAGGCCATTTCGAAAGTTCTTATTGGCCATGTATTGTTCAAAATCATTGATGATTTTCAGTTTGACCGTTTCCAGTACGGCCAGGAAAAGTGTTTCTTTGTTTTTAAAGTGGTAAAATATTGTCCCTTCCGCGGCACCGGTAATTTTGGATAGATCCGCCATGGAGGTATCCTTGAAGCCTTTGTTGGCAAAATGCCATGTGGCTGCATGAAGGATGGACTCTTTTTTGGACATGGGCATGACCCCCTTCAAGAAAAAAAACCAACTGAGTGCTCAGTCGATAGCGAGAGTAGTAGAATTTTTCATAGAGGTCAAGAAAAAAATGACGTGCGGGATACAATATCATGGACGGGCAGTCGTAATGTCGGAAGTGTGATAAGGATCTGTTTTTATATTGTTGTTTGATCGTTTATGGGGTAATGTATCGGGTATGGATGCCTAAATAGGCGCAGGGGATCGCGTATAGAATACGGAGTTTGAAGGGTGAAAAAAACTGAGTAATAACTCAGTTTTTTGAGGCGTCTAGCAGTTTTTTACAAAATTTCTCCGGGCTCATACCGAGCTTGTTCTGCATAGCGATCCATCAGGGGTGACGCTTTTGATGTGACTTGTGCGATTTGCTCGGCGGCATTTCCCACAAAATGACGTTTGTCTCCCAGAATGGCATTGATCTGGTCCTCTGTGATGCCGGCATTCTTGAATACCGCATCGTTGGCCAGTTTCTCGGACAGCCGAGGGGAAGCCCCTTCCTGCCGCATGGCCATGGCTTCAGCCACCGCATGGCGTTTAATGGCTTCGTGGGCTGTTTCCCGGCCCACACCCGCCTTGATGGCGGTCATGAGAATTTCGGTGCTGGCAAGAAACTGCAGGTATCGATCGACCTCTTTTTCAATGGTCACCGGGTACGCCCCCATGTTGGAGAGAACCGTGAGGGTTGTTTCGCACAATCCGTCCGATGCATAAAGGGCATCGGGCACAACGATTCTTCTCACCACGGAACAGGATACATCGCCTTCTTCCCACTGGTCGCCCGCCAGCCGTGATGCGCCGTCGGTGTACATCTTGATGAGGGTGGCAAATCCGCAGATGCGCTCGGAACTCCGCGTGTTCATTTTGTGGGGCATGGCGCTGGAGCCGACCTGTCCTTCTCTGAAGCCTTCCGTGACCAGTTCATAGCCGCTCATGAGACGCATACCTTTCGCAAAATTCTCGCAGGCGCTTCCCATCAAAGCCAGATGGCTGAGCAATGCATAATCAAGGGATCTGGGATAAACCTGGCCAGTGGAATCGAGAACATGTTCAAAACCTAAGGTTTGGGCCACCATCGTTTCCAGCATTTGGACTTTTTCGGCACCCCCCAGCAGGGTGAGCATGTCGAACTGGGTGCCCACCGGACCTTTGATGCCCCTCAGCGGGTAAGCGCTTAGAAAACTTTCAAAACCCGTCATGTGGGTGAGCAGTTCTTCCGCCCACATGGAAAATCGGCGCCCCAGCAAAGTGGGTTGCGCGGCCTGGTGGTGGGTTCGGGCAGTGAGAACAATGCCCTGGTATTTTGAGGCGCACTCCAGCATGTGCCGAAGGACGGACGAATAACGCCCCAGGATAATTTGAGAGGCTTTCTTGAATTGCATCTGTTCCACATTGTCGGTAAGATCGCGGCTGGTCATGCCTTTGTGGATATGTTCATCTTTCCCGGATGCCTTTACAAAAGCTTCAATTTTGGCTTTGACGTCGTGTTTGGTTTCGATCTCCCGCTGCTTGATGAAGTCCAGGTCAATGTGGTTCGCGGCCGCTTCATAGCCTTTGATCACATCATCGGGAATGGAAAGCCCGAGTTCCTTCTGCGCTTTCATCACGGCAATCCAAAGCTCCCGTTCGGCCAGAATTCTTCCATTTTCAGAGAAAATCTCATTGATTTCAGGGCCTGCATATCGTTGAGACAACACGTTGATGTTTGACAACTTTTGTCCTCCGTCTGTCAGATGAAATGAAAAATCCTTCTTGACTACGCCTGTCGGCCTGCTCTATCTTCCAGCTGAGCAATCCTTAAGACGCAGAAACAGAGTAAATAAAATCCAGCAATAGTCAAGCATTATGATAACTTTTCCAAAGATTGATCCCAATATCATCGAACTGGGCCCGTTTAAACTCAGATGGTACGGGCTCATGTATGTCCTGGGATTTCTGGCGGCGTATTTTCTGATTGGGGTACAGAAAGGCGCCCACCGGCTGGGGCTTCAGGGGAAACTATTGCAGGATCTGATTTTTTATATGGCCTTGGGCCTGGTGGTGGGTGCCCGCCTGGGATACGTCCTTTTTTATCAATTTGCAAATCTGGGGTACTATTTTAAACATCCCATAGAGATTATTGCGGTCTGGCATGGCGGGATGAGTTTCCATGGGGGCTTTATAGGGGTTGTGCTGGCAGCCATGCTCTTCAGCCGCGTTCGCGGCCTGCCTTTTCTGCAGGTGGCGGATTTGGTTATTGTGACGGCGCCGGTGGGATTGTTTTTCGGCCGAATGGGCAATTTCATCAATGGAGAACTTTACGGGCGGGCCACGTCGGTCCCCTGGGGGATGATTTTCCCTTCGAGCCCCGGTGTACCCCGACATCCGTCCCAGCTCTACGAGGCAGGTCTCGAAGGGGTGCTCCTGTTTATTGTTTTGTGGGCGCTTAAAGACCGCGTCAAGCGACCCGGTGCCATGGTGGCCCTTTTCTTGGCCGGTTACGGCGCCATGCGGTTTGTGGTGGAATTTTTCAGGGAGCCTGACGCTCAGATCGGGCTGTTTCTGGGATTTTTTTCCATGGGGCAGTTCCTCTGCCTGGCCATGATTCTGGCGGCCGTTATTCTCTTTTTTCTGTTGCCCCGTGGCGCGGATTAAGGGAGTGCACGCCTTCTTTTTGCATAGAAAGAACTTTGCAATCGGTATTTGATGGGTTAGACTCAATGTCATTAACTTAAGACGGATACGAGGGCATTGAAATCACCTTCGTCATTCCGGCGAAAGCCGGAATCCAGTCCTTTTGGCGATTTCTGGACCCCGGCTTTCGCCGGGGTGACGGTACGTGCGTTATAAATTCCTTTATTTTTGATCGATAACGTAGGATGAGAGCCAATTGAAGAGAGCGACGACCCGAACAAAATTCCCGGCTTACGACAAAAAGGAAGGACTGACCCCGTATTTATGAATCGGAATAACTTTGGAAATTTTAATGCTTACATCGATTTTGAAGAAGTTGAATGCATGTTTTAGGAGAAATTCTTTGCTATTATTGAGGGGGTGAAAATTATGCCTCGCATAACCCTTAAAGAAACGGTGACCAAGGAAATTGATATTTCGCTGGAATCGTTGTGCGAATTGATAGATAGTCTTTCTGACCAGGAAAGAAAGCATGTCCTGAGCAGACTCAGAAAGGGTGTTCAGCTTAGGGCCTTTAAGAAGGATAACATTGAATCGATTTTGGCGGATTTCGAGTCAACAAACGTATATGAGAATGACTTTCTAAAAGATTTGCAGGATGGTTTAGAAAAATCATCTGTCTATAACAAGAAGATATGCCTTTCATGTGCGGAAAAGGAATTTGAAAAAGGCGACACGGTCAATTGGAACGATTTATGCTAGACGGCTGCACGCCTGCTGCCTTGTATTTTCGGCAAAAGAGGCGCTTGCAGGTTTTAGGGGCTAGTTAAAAAGTGTTTCTCAGTGTTCTCCGTGTCTCAGTGGTGAAAAGAGCGTCTTTCAGCTAACCCCGAATCCCGAACCTCGAATCTCGAACCGCGCCGGAGGCGCTAATCCCGAATTTGCAAGAAGGAGATAATTATGGAGTTCAATATGATTTATAAGAAAAAGAATAACTGGTTCATTGGCCATATCCAAGAGTATCCTGATTATGA
>JGI11705J14877_10000250_pt1 | contig 34540 bp, 32 predicted proteins | sample Etolaghawater15m_FD_14877 | JGI IMG/M metagenome (IMG submission 14877) | reverse complement strand
ATAAAGATGGTATCATTTGCAAAAATGAAAGAAAAGAGCTCTAAGACATGAAACATCTCAACATACCAATACCACATTTTAAAGAGCTAGATTTAAGTCACCTTGTGTTGGATTACAACGGCACTCTAGCCAAAGACGGGATACTCAAAACCGAAGTTAAAGAGCGTCTAAAAGCACTTAGCGAACTCTTAAATATCCACGTAATCACATCGGACACTTTTGGAAATGTGCAAGCTCAACTTCAAGATTTCAAGCTAAACATAAACGTCCTTCGCAGTGATAATCATACACTTGAAAAAGCCACATATATAAAAGAGTTAGGTGTAGAGAACTGTTTAGCTATCGGAAATGGAAACAACGATGCACAGATGTTAAAAGATGCGGCAGTCTCAATCGCCCTAATGGGTGATGAAGGATGCAGTACGAAAGCTTTGATAAACAGCGATATCGTTTGTAAAGAGATAGCGGATGCACTTGACTTACTCTTAAATGAAAACCGACTTATTGCGACTTTGCGACAGTAGATTTAAAACGCAAAGCCTACAATAACTTTTTAATCTCGAGTTTATCATACAGCTCTAGTATGTTTTTATAATCTTGATGGAGTGTTACATCTACAAAAAAATCATCGCCATCTAAAATGCGAAGTGCTTTTTGCACTTTTTCTTCACCAAAGATATTATTTAATCCCTCTTCGTATTCTGAAAAATCCAGCTCCAGCTCTTCCATACGAGCAAGTTCCACTATGATATGTCCGAGTTTGTTAGTGCCAAACTCTAAAAGCTCAAGAGCCTCTTCATAATCTCCAAGCATCAAAAATATATGTGCCTTAAACTCACTCACATTAAAATTATTTTCAAATATAACACCAATATATTTTTCAACATTGAGAGAGTCCTCAAGAGATTCTATACTCATTAAAATATCTTGCGGGTCATAATCTTTAAAGTTTAAGACCATATCTCTAATGAGTTTTCCATTGTTTTTGTTGTTATAAATCAAATCTTCTATAGGATAGACCTCAGAGAGACTCGGAACTATCATCTGGCATGAGTAAAAGCCGAGATAGTCGTACTCTCTAATATAACTCTCTTTGTTCATAGTTTTTAATATATTCATCAAAAAGTTGTATTCATCCTCACTGTTTTTGCCATCGTACACAAACGCAGAGTATTGAAAACTTTTTTTAGAACTTAGAAATCCAAATCCTAGTTTTCCATTTGAATCCACAAAATGAGATTCTAGATTAAAACTATCAGCTACTAAACTCATGTCAAAAGTAGGTGTCTCAAAACTATCAAGAGCCTCTAAAGAACGACCTTGCATAAGTTCCGTCATAGTTCTCTCTAGCGATACTTCTAAAATCGGATGCGCTCCAAAAGAGACAAAGAGAGTTGCGTTTTTGGGGTTAATAAGCGAAATAGCAGTAACTGGAAATTTCCCACCTAAAGAAGCATCTAGAACTTCTACAATGTAGCCAAGTTCTCTTAGCTTTTCTACATCTTTGTTCACTCTAGAAAATGATTTTACTACACTCTGTGGAAATTTTGGCAGAGCATATCCATTTTTTATAATTTCTATCTTTGCATAGCGTTCAAAAATCTCACTTAGTGCCTGAACTTTTGCTTCTAAGGGTGTGTTTCCAGTTGCCAAACCATTACTTACATATAAATTACTTAAAATGTTAATCGGTATGTAGACTTTTTCTTCTGTAGATTGTTTTATAAAAGGAAGCGCAACTATTTTATCTTCATAATCACTGTTAAAATCAACTAAATCTTCATCGCTTAACTCTTGTGTAGGATTGTAAATCTCAAATAGTTCCTCATTTAGATACTTACCACCAAACGCAAACGCAACTTCATCAGGATAATACTTTCTCTGTGGTAAATTAAAATCAATAAAAAAATTGTTTGTTTGAAGTCTTTCTATATATTCACCCAAAGCACTCGCAACAGAGGCATCTGAGAGAATGCCTTTTCCGTTTGAGTATATGTGTCTTGGAGCTTCAAGTGAAGAAAGATTTACCGAGTAGCAATTATCAAGAGGATGTTTTTCATAAGAAAACTTTGTTTTACACCCAAGCTCATCTAAAACCGCTTTCATTATTTTTATTGACTCTTCTAATGGAGCATTTTTAGATAGTAGATTCATGATAAGTCATCCTTGATTAATATGTAATCGAATGATATCTAAAGTTTTATACTCATTTGCTCTTTGCGCAACACCAAACGCAACTACTACCTAAAACTTCACTATTTATATTTTTAAAAATATAAATCTTACTGAATAAGCGTCTTAGTTTTGAAGGCATTATTCTACGAAAAAAGCTTGTATTCATTCCAATTAGCTATAATTCCACCAATGAAAAAGAAACCTGAATTTAAAGTAGAATCTCCTTACCAACCAGCTGGCGATCAACCGACTGCTATCAAAGAACTAACAGATTCTATACTTAAAGGGAATCGTTACCAAACACTTGAAGGTGTAACTGGTAGTGGTAAAACACATACTATGGCGCGTGTTATAGAAAATGTTAAGATGCCTACTATCATCATGACGCATAACAAAACTCTTGCGGCACAGTTATACTCAGAGTTTCGTCAGTTTTTTCCTAACAATCATGTTGAGTATTTTGTTTCTTACTATGATTATTATCAGCCCGAAGCTTACATTCCTCGTCAGGATTTATTTATAGAAAAAGACAGTGCCATAAACGATGAGTTAGAACGTATGCGTTTAAGCTCAACTGCAAATCTTCTCTCTTATGATGATGTTATCGTTATTGCCTCGGTATCTGCAAACTATGGTTTAGGTGACCCCGAAGAGTATCTCAATATGGTTCAAGCGCTTGCAGTAGGCGATGATATAAACCAGAAAAAACTTTTACTGCGTTTAGTCGAGATGGGCTATGCTCGAAATGACACTTACTTTGACAGTGGTCACATTCGTGTTAATGGTGAGAGTTTAGATATTTACCCTCCTTATTTGGAACAAGAAGCTATTCGTATTGAGTTTTTTGGGGATGAAATAGAAGCTATTTATACTTTTGATATCATTGATAACAAGCGTCTTGAAGAGCATAAAAACATAACTATTTATGCAACTTCTCAGTTTAGCGTTGGGCAAGAAAAAATGGCACGAGCCATTAAACGCATAGAAGAAGAGCTCGATGAGAGACTTGCATACTTTCAAAAAGAGGGAAAACTTTTAGAGTATCAACGTTTAAAACAGCGTGTTGAGTTTGACCTAGAAATGCTACAGACTACTGGAATGTGTAAGGGAGTTGAAAATTACTCGCGTTTACTTACAGATAAAAAACCAGGAGAAGCTCCTTTTACTCTCTTAGATTATTTTGCACAAAACAACAAAGAGTATCTTGTTATAGTTGATGAATCTCATGTTTCTCTACCTCAGTATCGTGGTATGTACGCAGGAGACAGAGCAAGAAAAGAGGTTTTAGTTGATTATGGTTTTCGCCTTCCATCAGCTCTAGACAATCGCCCTTTAATGGCAGATGAATACATAAATAAAGCGCCACACTATCTTTTTGTTTCCGCAACTCCTTCTGCTTATGAATTAGACATGTCTAGTGAAATTGCACATCAAATTATTCGCCCCACTGGACTACTTGATCCTATTATAGAAATAAAATCTTCAGATAATCAAGTTGAAGATATTCATGATGAGATAAAGAAGATAACCGTAAAAAACGAAAGAATTCTCATTACAGTTCTTACTAAAAAAATGGCAGAAGCACTTACGAAATACCTTGCAGATTTAGGTATAAAAGTTCAGTATATGCACTCCGATATAGACACAATTGAAAGAAATCAAATTATTCGTTCACTGCGTTTAGGTGAGTTTGATGTACTCATTGGAATCAACTTGCTTCGTGAAGGACTTGATTTACCAGAAGTAAGCTTAGTTGCTATTTTAGATGCAGACAAAGAGGGCTTTTTAAGAAGTGAAACTGCACTCGTTCAAACCATTGGCCGTGGTGCTAGAAACGCAAATGGGCGTGTTATTCTCTATGCAAATAAAATAACTGGCTCTATGCAAAGAGCAATAGATAAAACGCAAGCTAGAAGAGAGATACAAGAGGCTCACAATAAAAAGCATGGCATCACACCAACAACTACCATTAGAAAATTAGATGAAAATTTAAAACTCGAAGATCATGGTGGTATTTACCAAAAACATAAAAAAATGGATAAAATGCCAGCTACAGAAAGAAAAGCTATAACTAAAGAGTTACAGTTAAAAATGAAACAAGCTGCTAAAGAGTTAAACTTTGAAGAAGCGGCTCGTCTTCGTGATGAAATTATGAAAATTAAACAACTTTAGGATATTTACAAAAATGGAAGATACATTTAGTAATTTAGCAACATATGGATATATAGGACTTTTTCTCTACTCACTTGGTGGTGGTTTTGTAGCACTGATTGGTGCTGGCGTTTTGTCCTTCATGGGAAAAATGGATTTGAGTATGTCCATAATGATTGCGTTTATAGCAAATGCTTTAGGAGATGTACTTCTTTTTTATATGGCAAGATACCAAAAAACAATGATGATGGAAGGTCTTCGTAAACACAGACGCAAACTTGCCCTCTCACATGTAATGATGAAAAAATACGGCTCTTGGATTATCTTGTTTCAGAAGTTTGTATATGGAATTAAAACACTTATACCAATTGCCATTGGACTTACTAAATATGATTTTAAAAAGTTTGCTATTTTAAATGTACTTAGTTCCGCTGTTTGGGCACTTGTGTTTGGATTTGGAAGTTTCTACTCAGGAAATGCTTTAGTTGAACTTGCAAAAATCATAGGTGATAAACCATGGATAGCGCCGATGATACTTGTAGTTTTTGGTGGAGGACTATGGTTCTATATGGAAAAAGCGACAAAGAAAAAAGTTAAGTAGATTTTGTAAAAGCTTACATAAGGCTAGGCTTAAAGCCTAGCATTTCAAACTTTTAGCAAAGATGCAGTGAAGCTAAGAATTTAGCTTCCTATAATTGGGCCAAAAGGTGCATAATCTATATGCTCTTCACCTTGATATTTTTTATAGTTAGCAATAAACATTTCAGCCAAACTGTCTCTTGTTTTATCAAACATCTCTTTATCGTTCCAAGCATTACGAGGGTTTAAAATTTCAGGTTTAATATTACCTAATGTTATTGGCACTTGTAATCTAAATGTTTTCGTAGTATCAAACTCACTATCGTTAATACTGCCATCAAGAATTGCATTAATACAAGCACGAGTATTTTTAATGCTCATGCGCTTACCTACACCATAAGCACCGCCAGTCCAGCCAGTATTTACAAGGTATACATGAACACCATGCTTATCAATTTTTTCACCAAGAAGTTTCGCATACACTGTTGGATGCAGAGGCAAAAATGCCTCACCAAAACAAGCAGAGAAAGTAGCAACAGGCTCAGTAATACCACGTTCTGTTCCAGCAACTTTTGCAGTATACCCACTTAAGAAGTAGTACATTGCCTGCTCTTTTGTAAGCTTAGAAACTGGAGGTAAAATACCAAACGCATCAGCTGTTAGAAAAATAATATTTTGAGGATGACCTGCCATAAGGTTTTTTTTATGGTTTTTGATATGTTCGATTGGGTAAGAAACGCGAGTATTTTCAGTTTTTGAGCCATCTTCGTAATTTACTTCACCTTCACCATACATTACCACATTTTCTAGTAGTGCGTTTGTTTTAATAGCGCCATAAATCTCGGGTTCACTTTTTCCATCAAGGTTAATTACTTTAGCGTAACATCCACCTTCAAAATTAAACACTCCATAGTTGTCCCACCCATGCTCATCATCACCGATTAAAGCACGATGAGGATCTGTAGAAAGAGTTGTTTTACCTGTTCCACTTAGTCCAAAGAAAAGTGCTGTGTCACCTTTTGCCCCAACATTCGCAGAACAGTGCATAGCAAGCTTACCCTCTAAAGGCAACCAGTAGTTCATCATTGAAAAAATTCCTTTTTTCATTTCACCACCGTACCATGTGCCACCTATTATTGCTATATTTTTTTCCACATCAAAAAGAACAAATACTTCTGAATTGAGTCCATGCTCTTTCCATTTATCGTTGACAGCCTTACATGCATTTAAGACAACGAAGTCAGATTTAAATACTTCCAATTCTGATTCTGTTGGACGGATAAACATATTTTTAACAAAGTGTGATTGCCAAGCTATTTCAGACACAAAACGTACTGATCTTTTTGAAGCTGCTGAAGAGCCACAAAATACATCTGTAACGTAAAGATCTGTATTGGAAAGCTGCTCTTGCGCTACAATTAGAAGCTCTTCAAAAATTTCTGAAGAAACTTTTTTGTTCACATCACCCCATGCTATATATTTATTAGAAGGATCACGATCTACAAAGTACTTATCTTGAGGACTTCTTCCTGTGAATATACCAGTATCTACCGCTGTAGCACCTTTTTTGGTCTGTTTCACTTCACCATTGTCTAGTTCATGCTTAATCAACTCATCATAGCTGAGGTTGTGGTAAACATTACCAACATTCTTTAATCCTAGTGCTTCTAATTCTGTCAAATTCATATTTTACCTTGTGGTGCTTTTTGTATGTAAAATTATACACTCAATAAACATAAATTAAAGATAAACGATGAGTGTTCTGCCTCGATAAAACAAAAAAATTTGTTTTAAGTATATTTTGATAAAATTTCATACTTTAAAAAAAAGCTCGATTAACTCAGCGGTAGAGTGCCTCCATGACATGGAGGTGGTCACTGGTTCAAATCCAGTATCGAGCACCATTTACCACTCTTAAATCTCTATTAATTTTCATACTTAGCCATCAGAGCATTTGCACACACAACCCCACTGCTAAACGCCCATTGAAAGTTGTACCCGCCCAGTTCTCCTGTCACATCAACTACTTCACCTATAAAGTATAAATTTTCTATATCTAAAGCTTCTAAAGTATATCTGTTGAGCTCTTCAGACAAAACTCCGCCACGACTTACTTCTGCCTTAGTAAAACCAAAATTTCCAGCTGGTGCAAAACTATAGTTATGAATATTTTTAAGATTATTTATAGCTTCTTTACTTAATTTTGTACACTCTTTATCTTCTACTTGTAAGGCTTTTAAAATAGCATGAGACAATCTTTTTGGAAGAGGAATAACAGAACTAACTAGTTTTTTACTTGCGTTTATCAACTCTAAAATATTAAACTCAGGTAAAAAGTTTACACTTATGTTTCCTTTTTGCCAATACAAAGAAGCGGACAAAACAGCTGGTCCACTGATGCCCTTGTGCGCAAACAGTAAATCCTCTTCTAATATCTTATCATTTACGGTTATTTGAACATTACAACTAAGTCCACTGAGCTCTTTCATCCAAAATTGATCTTTTTGTAGCGTCATACCTACAAGAGCCGGAGTAAACTCTTTTACCTTGATGTTAAAACTTTTTGCAACACTAAGACCGATTTCACTTGCACCTAAGGTTTGATAGCTTCTGCCGCCTGTTGCGACTACAACTGTTTTGGCTCTTAAAGTACCTTTTGATGTTTTCAATTCAAAAATATTTTTCACTTTTGCTAAAGCTAAAACATCTCTATTTAGAAGTATCTCACAATCTCGTGTTTTAGCTTTTAATATATTGATTATTTCATCCGAAGAGTTTTGACAAAAATAATACCTATCTTTTCTAAGAACTGGTTCTACTCCGTTATTATGTAAAAACTCGAGTAAATCATCTCTTGAAAAGACTGATAGAGCATACTCAACAAGCTCTTCATCTCCATCAAAATTATTTTCACTTACTTCTGCGTTTGTGATGTTACATTTACCACCCCCAGATATTTTGAGTTTTTTAGCCACTTTATCATTTGCATCCACGATTGCAACGCTTACTTTTTTATCGAGTTGGCTTGCGCACATCAGCCCACTCGCCCCTGCACCAAGTATTAAAACATCATATATTTTCATAAAGAAATTATACTGTATAATGTCACTAAAATTTAAATTTCAGATTAAGTTTGAAATGACGGAATAGAAAATATGAGCAACAAACTACACATAGTATCTCTTGGCTGTACAAAAAATCTTGTCGATACAGAAGTAATGATGGGTAAACTTCAACACTTTGAGTTAACTGACGACAATACAAACGCAGATGTGATTATTGTCAATACTTGTGGCTTTATAGATGCAGCAAAAGAAGAATCCATAAATACTGTTCTCTCTCTTCATGAAAACAGAAAAAAAGACTCTGTTTTAGTCATGGCAGGTTGTTTGAGTGAGAGATACCAAGCTGATTTACACACTCAGATTCCAGAAGTTGATATCTTTACCGGAGTTGGTGATTATGAGCGTATTGATGAACTCCTTATTGAGAAAAAAAGCAGATTCTCAGAAGAAGTTTATCTTATAGATGGCGCTGAACGTGTTGTAACAGGCTCAAGCTACCACGCTTATATAAAACTCTCAGAAGGATGTAATCAAACTTGTAGTTTTTGTGCTATTCCTTCTTTTAAGGGAAAACTACACTCTCGAACCTTAGACTCGATTGCTAAAGAAGTAGAAGGACTTGTAAAAAAAGGTTATTATGATTTTTCTTTTGTTTCCCAAGACTCAAGTTCCTTTCTTCGTGATCAAAATGTTAAAGATGGCTTATCTCTTTTAATTGAGAGAATTGAGTTGATTGAAGGTGTAAAAAGTGCTAGAATTTTATACCTTTATCCATCTACAACAACGTTTACTCTTTTAAAAAATATAGCAGAAAGTAAAATCTTTCATAATTATTTTGATATGCCTATTCAACACATTAATGATGATATGCTGCGTTTAATGAAACGCGGTTTTGGCAAAGAAAAAACCTTAGCGCTACTTCAGTTTATGAGAGACTTGCCAAACTCTTTTGTTCGAACTAGTTTTATAGTTGGCCATCCACATGAAACGCAAGAAATGTTTGAAGAGATGTGTGAATTTGCAGAATCTTTTGGTTTTGACAGAGTCAATGTATTTTCATACTCGGATGAGGAGACAACACCAGCCTTTGATATGCCTGAAAAAATTTCTGCAAAAGTGATAGCCCGACGCGCTCAGATTTTAGGTGATATTGTTGCAGAAGGCACAAAAAAATCTCTACAGGCTGAAGTTGGCAAAGATATTGAGCTTATTATAGACGGCGAAAGTGATGAGCATGAATATCTCCTCAGTGCTAGAAAAACTATCTGGGCTCCTGATATTGATGGTGAAATCTATGTTAACGACAGAACAAAAGATGAAGATTTGGAATTTGGAAAAATATATAAAGCAAAAGTAACTGAGCTTGTTGGAAACATCTTGACAGCAACTGTGGATAATGCTTAAAATTTCATCGCTTAACAAACTTGAGGGTAAAAAAAATCTACTGGCATTTTCTGCGGGTGTAGATTCTACTGCCCTTTTTTTTATTCTCCTTGAAAATAAAATAAAATTCGATATTGCTATTGTCAACTACAATACAAGAGAGCAAAGCCTAAAAGAGCTTAACTACGCCAAAGAGCTCGCCAAAACTCACAATCTCACTTGCCACCACCTAAATGCAGCAGTGATTGAAAAAAATTTTGAGTCAAAAGCTAGAGAAATTCGATATGATTTTTTCCAAGAGCTAATCTCAAAACATAACTATGAGAACTTAATTACAGCTCATCATCTGGGTGATAGATTTGAATGGATGTTGATGCAATTTTGCAAGGGTGCAGGATGCGCAGAATTGGCTGGTATGGAAGTCGAGCAAAAAAGAGATAATTACACTCTTCTTCGCCCTCTTTTGCATCTTGACAAACAAGAACTTCTACACTTTTTAAATCTCAATAAAATAAAATATTTTGAGGATGAAAGTAACTATGATGAGAACATCAAACGCAACTACTTTCGACACAACTATTCTACTCCTCTTTTAGAAAAATATTTAAGTGGGATTAAAAAAAGTTTTGAGTATTTAGATGATGATAAAGCTACTTTAATCAGGGAAACACATCTACAAAAAATTGCTGATTTTGCTTACTTTAAAGTCCAAAACGCAAGAACTAATATTTTTACAATTGATAAGTACCTCAAATCACAATTGTATATATTAACCGCGAAGGAAAGAGAACTTTTAAAGAGCGAAAAAAGTTTGGTTGTTGGAAGAAAGTTTATTGTAAATCAAAGAGATGATTTTGTATTTATAGCGCCCTTTATCAAACAAGACAAAATGACAAAAGAATTTAAAGAAAAGATGCGTATCTTACAAGTAGAGCCTAAACTCAGGGCTTATCTTTTTAAAGAGAAAAAGGCTTGTGATACTCTTACTCAACTACTCTCTTAGTTGCGTTTATCTCATTATTAAGACCATAAACTCTCACAACAAAGCTTGATTGTATCATCTCATTCTCACGTTTGAAACTGATTGGAGGATTTACAGCAATAACCCAATTGCTACTGTTAAGTGCATCCAAAAAGTCGTAAAAACTCTTTGGTGAACTCATCTTAAACCTTGTATCTACCTCATAAGAAACGAATGCATCTTGTGTATTTTTGCTTAAGAGTTTCGAGATTTTTAATGATGAAAAATACTCTGCATACTGTTCTTGAAATTTTTGTTCACTAAACGCAATCTCAAAAGAGTGAAGCAAATCTCTATTTTTATTTTCTAGTAATTTTAATTTTTTCTCTATAGCAGTATGAATATCTTGATATTTTTTTACTTCTTTGGATTCTTTTTGATACTCAAGTCTATCTGCTCTATATTGTTTCCCTTTTGGAACAAGAACAAAAAATGAAAACACAAGCACTAGTATCAGTAAGAGTGAGATTATAAAAAGAAGGTGGGTAGATTGAGTGGAAATATTAATTTTCATTTTTAAGTTCCTCTGGTAACACTAACGCTTCATCTACATAATTCCGCGATACAAAACGCAGCCATCCATTCGCAGCAGGATAAAAACTACTCTGTGTTCTCTGAAATATAGAACGTAAAGGTGCTTGTAGCATGAAGTTATAAACATCTTTATTGGGAGTAATGCCATGAAGAATTAAGCCATTTTCCAAAAGTTTTGCCTCTGAGAGTGTTATGCGTTGTGGCACTAAATCAAACAGATTTTTTATTGAATCTTTGAGTACTGTATTTTTTGTATATATTTTTTGAGCTAAGAGACTTTTTTCTTCTATAAATTTTATCTGCACTTTCATGTTATCAATATTTTTTGCTATACCTAAGCGAGAAATATGTAGCTGATGCATCTCTTTTTTGTAAGAATAATCTTTCATAAGTAGAAAAAAGTATGTCGCAAATAATATAAAAAAAGTGATGGAAAAAAATGCTAAAATCATCTGAATCTCTTTTGTTAAGAGACTTTTATGACGAGGTTTTATATAGCTATATTTCATAAACCAAGCTCCATGCGTGCAAGTTTTGTTATCTCTTCACCCAGTTCTATATCCATCACAAAAGGAGTCAAAAACATCTCCTCTTCAAGAGAATCTCTCAGCCTACTAGAGATACCAACACTGTCTGCAATATAAATATTTTCTATAAATTTGCTCTTATATTTTTCATCTTTATAAAAGTCTTTTATGGAGTTTTGAATCAGTAAAAATCTTTGATTATCTTCATGAAAATTTTCTGTTTCATCTTCAAAAAACGTCTCTTTTATCTGATATATTTCAGCTTCTAAATCCAAGACTTCTAAAGTGTCATCCAAAAATAAATCATTCACTTCATCATTATTTTTCATACAAAGATACTGGGCAAAAAGAAGTTCAGATTGATCAAAAACACTCAAAGAAATAGAAGTATCCTCAATTAAAATAAACAGAGCAAAATCATCCCTAATCTTTTCTTGAAAAAAGTTTGCCAAGAGCGTAAAAGGGGAAAATATAAAGTCAAGACCTGTGCTTTCATATCTTTTTTTTGTATCAGCTAAATCTAGTTTTGAAGTGTAAGATGTCCATTTTTCATCATGACACATATATTGAGATTGATTTCCATCGTGATAAAAAGAGAGCATGTTTGCCTCACAAGTAGGTAAAGCACCTTGAAAAGGTGAGGTATCCAAAACAGAGATATAAGAAAAGGGAGTCTCTCGTGTGTATTTTATAATAAAGCCCAAGATTTCTGCGTTTATATGTGACGTAGGAAAATTATTGCGCATATAATCTACAACATCATCTCGTGAGTATAACTCGATGTAAACATCTATAGAGTTCTCTCTTGAAATAATACTCACAAAAACTTTTTGATATAAAGATTCGAAAAATTTTAAAAGCATTATTTACTCACTCCACAAAGAGGATGTGCTTTATTGTAATTTTGTTCTTTCAATGCACTTCCTAATTTTGTATATATCTGCGTTGTTGCCATTGACTCATGACCTAACAATTCACTCACATCAACAATAGGCGCTCCACCATTTAAGAGTGCCGTTGCATACGAATGTCGAAGTTGATGTGGTGTTGCTTTCAGTCCTACTTTTTTAAAGGCTTTAACAACGATATATCTTAGACTATTTTCGCTTAATTTTTTGCCATTTTTTTCAAAAAGATATTTTTTTACCCTAAAAGAAGAGTGGTATTCTTCTAACATTTTTACCACTACAGACAACAAAGGAACGTCTCTGTGTTTATTTCCTTTACCTAAAACTCTTACCCACTCTTGGTTTATATCATCTACTTTTAATGATGCGAGTTCTGAGATACGAAGACCTAAAGTATACAATATTACTATAATCAATCTTTCTTGCAAGTCAAGACCCTCAAGCGCTTCTAAAATATGTTTATGAGAGATTGGTTTTGGCAGTGTTTTAGCTATTTTAACACTCTCATCAGATTTTAAAACACAGTGGAGTCCGCTCTCATTAAGATAAGCAACAAATCCTCTTATAGCACTTAGTTTTTTTGAAATCGTTTTTGCATTTAAGTGTGCTATTTTGATTCGGTAAGGCATTAGTTCTAGTGTAGTCTGTGAATTTTCTTCAATAAATTCTATATAATTAAGCGCCTCTTTTATTGACTCATCATAACTTTGTATAGTCAGATCAGAGTAGCCTCTATGTTTTTCTAAAGATTCTAAATACGCTACCCTGTATTTATGTATTGAATTTTTCAAGTGAGTGCTCAATATTTGGAGTTATTATTTTAGGATTCATGCTTAAGTAAGCCCTTTTTAAGAAGTGATCGTGCCTCTTCAAGCTCCATGTCTGCAATGTCTATCAAATCACTAATATAGTAGTTTATGGTTCCAAAAGGCTTTGGAATTACAAACTTATCCCAAGAGTTGAGCTTCCACGAAGCACTAGGTTTAATCTCTACAAGAGTTATTTTTACCTTGGCTTTTTGTGCCATGAGAATTATACCATCACTAATCTCATGGCGTGGGCCTCTGGGGCCATCAGGTGTGATACCTAAATCATATCCATTTTTAAGCTCTTTTATTGACTGAAGAAGTGCTTTCACACCACCTCTTGTACTTGAGCCTCGAATAGTTTCAAAACCGAAAAAGTTGAGTGTTTTTGCGATGAGATTTCCATCAAAATGCTCTGATATAAGCAGCTTTACATGAGGGGTTTTTTTGTATCTTGTGTATGCATAGGGAATCATAAGTAGCTCGCCATGCCAACAAGCCATTATAAATGGCTCATCTGTTAAATATTGAGGAGCATAAAACTTTTTTTTATTTGTAAAACTAAGAAAGCGTATAATCATCACCCCAAGTAAAGGAACAAAAATCAAGGCCAGAGCGCGACTTATTTTTTTAAGCAATTATCTCGCCTGTTAAAATTGTTCGACCGATTTGGGTGATTTTAACATCTTTAAATTTTCCTAAAAGTTCTTCTGAGCCTTTGACTTTAATCACGATGTTGTTATCACTTCTACCCGAGACATGATTATCTCTTGTCAAATCTTCAAAATAGACTCTATATACATTTCCCAGGCGTGAAGCATTTTTTTCATCAATAATTTCATTGTTGAGTGCTTGTAGATAGCTTAGTCTCTCAGAGCCAATTTCATCATCAACTACATTTGTAAATGATTCAGCTTCCGTTTGTGGTCTAGAAGAGTATTTAAAAGAAAATATTTGATCAAATTTTACTTTTTTCATTACATCAATTGTATCTGCAAAATCTTCATCACTCTCACCAGGAAACGCAACTATTATATCGGTACTTATAGTTGCTTCAGGAGACTCTAAACGCAGTTTCTCAACTCTGTTTAAAAACCACTCTTTTGTATACCCACGTTTCATTTCTTTTAAAACTTTTGTAGAGCCACTTTGGATTGGCATATGCATAGATTTACATATTTTTGGATTTTTAGCAAACTCTTCTATGAACTCATCATCCATGTGAAATGGATGGGGAGAAGTAAAACGGATTCTCTCTAAGCCATCTATTTTACTAAGACGACGCAGGAGTTCTGTAAAGTTAACTTTTTCATGTTCTCCAGAAAAGCGGCGACCATAATTGTTAACATTTTGTCCTAAAAGAAAAATCTCTTTTGCACCTGCGTTTACAAGTTTATTCGCTTCTTGAATTATCAATTCATCTGGTATAGATATCTCATCACCACGAGTTTTTGGGACAATACAAAAGGTACAAGCTTTATCACAACCAATTGAAATATTTATAAATCCTTTGTAGGGTGAGGAGCGAAAGTCTTTGAATGCAAACTCACTCTCATCATAGTTAATATCTATCTCTACAGCCTTGTCTTTGTGTAAAACTTCACTTATTTTTGATACATTTCTTGCACCTAAAACAAAGTTCACATAGGGTGCTCTTTCTATAATCTCTTTTCCAAGATGAGAAGCCGTACAACCACAAACCCCTATCTTAGCACCAGGTTTTTTATGTTTTTGAAATCCACCTAGTTCAGAAAAAAGCTTGTGAACTGGTTTTTCTCTCACTGAGCAAGTATTTATTAAAATCAGATCCGCTTTACGAAAATCATCAATAGTTTCGTAACCCTCTTTTTCTCTTAATTCTGCTATCATATGTTCAGAATCACGAGAGTTCATCGCACAACCTAAGGTTTCAATAAATAACTTTTTACTCATAAACTATCTTTAATTTACAATATGCACTTGGTACATGTAGTCATTATCAGAAAGGCCAAATTTAACTTCGTTCATATAAAAACTTTTGCCTTTTGCTTCAAAATGATCTTGTAATTCAAGAAGATCTTTATGAGAGTTTTCTCTATCAAAATAAAAAATCACACTCTCATCTTTTTCAACACTTGCTTCTAGTTTAGCCAATTCAGCTTTTTTTGGTTTTGAGTCTATCTCTGTTCTAGCAAATTTTAAATCCATTGCGTTTATCCTTAGGTTTATAATATAAAAGTATTGCATTATAGTAAAAAAGTACTAAAAAGCTGATTAAAGATGTTTTTAGTACTATTTGTGTATAATTTCACACTTCATAAGAAATCTCCCCAAATTTACTTATTAATGTCAAGCAAAAATTGGGAATATTCCTCGTTAGAGGCCAGCTTTAGTTGTTTCAACGGTGCGAGGAAATGCAGAGGGACTTCTTTATTTAATGAAACAAAATTAAGGATAATATAATGGAAAAAATTTTAGATATAGTGGACGCAATAGCACATGAAAAAGGTCTTCAACCTGAGAAAGTTATTGAAGCACTCAAGACTGCGTTTGTGCAGACTGCAAAAAGAGTAATAGATAGAAACTTCGCTTTTGAAGCCCAAATAGATAAAGTGACAAAAAGTATAAATATCGTGCAAACTATTACTGTTGTAGCAGATGATGACATAAAATTAGAAGATGAGGAGCTAGCGCCTGCTTATATCTCCATCACTGATGCAAGAGAATATGATGATCAAGTTGAGCTTGATGACCAACTGCAAATTGAGCACAACCTAGAAGATTATGGAAGAACAGGTGCATCTCAGCTTCACCGTGAGATTGAGTACCACATACAAAGGTTAGTAGAAGATGAGCTTTTTGAAAAATATAAATCAAAGGTGGGAACTCTTGTAAGCGGGAGAGTAACTCGTGTTGATGCACAAAATTCTACTTATATAGAAGTCGATGAAGTGCGTGCTGTTTTACCTATGAAAAGCCGTATTAAAGGTGAACTCTTTGATGTTGGTGACCACATTAAAGCAGTTGTTCGTCGTGTAAGTATGGACAAAGAAAACGGAATTCAGATAGAGCTTTCTCGTACAACTCCTAAGTTCTTAGAAGCACTTTTAGAGCTTGAAGTTCCTGAGATTGCTGAGGGGACAGTTATCATCGAAAAAGCTGCTCGTATTCCAGGTGAAAGAGCTAAAATAGCAATTCTAAGTACGCATCCACAAGTTGACGCAGTCGGTGCAACCGTTGGTGTTAAAGGTGTTCGTATAAACGCAGTAAGTGAAGAGCTTATTGGTGAAAACATTGACTGTATTGAATACACAACTATTCCTGAACTTTTTGTATCTCGCACTATGAGTCCAGCAATTATTTCTCATGTAGAAATTATTAAAAATGAAGAGGGTGAAAATGAAAAAGCTATCGTCACTCTTCCAGCTGATCAAAAAAGTAAAGCGATCGGTAAAAGCGGTATAAATATCCGTTTGGCTTCAATGCTTACAGGTATGCAAATTGAGTTAGTTGAAAATGACGCTGTAACTAATGAAGACGGTGAAATTGAAGAAGCTAAAGATGGTGTTGATGCACTAGAAGCTCTGTTTAATTAACATACTATCAGTGATGGAGTATTGATTATTCCAAGCTTAAATATACCGTCATTCCAAGCTTGACTTGGAATCCAACTTAAGCTCTTTTTATGTAAGGATTTAATCTAAGTAGAATTAAATCCGCAACCATATTTCCTAAAAGCGTTAAAAACGCAGTAATCATCAAAGTTCCCATAATTATGGGATAATCCCTACTTAAAGCACTCATAAAGAACAGTTGTCCCATTCCCTCTATTGCAAAAATAGACTCTAAAATAACACTCCCTCCAATGAGACCAGGAAGAGAAAGTCCTAAAAGTGTAATAACTGGAGGCAATAGGTTTGGAAGTATATAAAAACGCAACAACTCACCTTTTTGAATCCCGCGTGAAAGTGCAAAATAATAATAATCGCTTTTGAGAATTTCTAAAGTCAAGGAGCGAATATAGATTATCATACTACCAAGTCCAACAAAAATCATAACTCCTATGGGTAGCGTTAAATGCCAAGCCATGTCTACAATATTTGCAAATCCTGTTTTTTCTTCAACCGAGTGGAGTCCGGAAATAGGAAACCAATCTAAGTTAAGTGAGAAAAATATTATGAACAAAAGTGCAAGATAAAATGAGGGCATAGAAAAAGAGATTAAAGATATTTGACGAATAATATAATCGCTTTTTTTCTCATAGTTAAGCGCTGATTTGATTCCCAAATAAAGAGATATAACAAACACAGCTATAAGTGCTGTTATATTCATCACAAGAGTGACAGGAAGTCGTTTTAATATCTCTGAACTCACATCCTGACCACTCACAAAAGATATACCAAAGTTCAATGTTAAAATATTTACAACCCAATCTACATACTGCCAAAACAGTGTTTTGTCAAGGCCATAAACCGCTTTTAACTGTTGTATCGCTTCTTTAGTCATGTTAGGATTTAACTCTCCTGCTCCAAAAAAACTGTTAGGTGCAGAATGAATTGCTAAAAATGATATGATGGATATAAGTAAAAGCATAAAGATAATATAAAAAAGTTTTTTTGTAAGTGCTATCATGAGAAGTATTATAACAAAATGTAGAAGTTTTACCGCCTCTCAAAAACAGGAAAGAGAGGCGGAGAGGGAGAAAAATTGTTTTTTAAATTAGAAACTTGTTGCAACAGTTGCTACAAAATTATCTTCAGTATCTTCACCATCAGCATCATAGTCCATAGCAGTATATGCTAATGTAAAGTCAAACTTGCCAAATGATTTGTTAAGACCAACTAAGTAGTATGCACCATATTCATCATAATCACCATATACAGCATCAACAGAAAATTCCATTGGTAATGGAGCAGAAGCAGTAAACTCTACATAATCTGTTGGATCCAAATCATTTGTGGATATCCCAAAGAAATATTTTGCACCTACAGATGCAACACCAAAGTCATAGCCTAAACCCACATAAGCCTCACCAAAGTTAGATCCATCAGACTCATTAGGATATGCATACTGCACATAGCCAACATCATAACTAAAATCAGATATTTCGTTTGAATATCCAGCATATATATCAGCTTCTAATGAAGATTTATCTCCAAAATTGACATTTGAACCCCAAGCGCCAGCATAAAGACCTTCATAGTCTAGATCAATACCACCTTGAATTGCTGGTGAATTATGGCTTTGAGTCATACCTCTCCATACATAGTTACTTGTTATTGCCATATTTGCACTCACACCAACCTCTGATGTCTCTGCTGCTAACATACCAGTTGCTAATACTGCTGCTGCTAAACTAAGTTTAATAAGTTTCATTTCATTTCCTTTTATTGTTTTGATAGAAGTATTATTGCAGATTATTTAATTTTTGAGGAGGACTAGATGATTAAAATTTAATCATCTAATGGCTTATTTAATAGCTTGTAATTATTTGGCATCCCAAGATAAAACTGTTTTACCATTTTCATCAGTCTCAGCGGCTGCCATTCCCATAATGTTATAACCACTATCAACATAATGAACTTCACCTGTTACACCAGATGCTAAGTCACTTAGAAGATACATTGCAGAATTACCAACCTGCTCTATACTTACATTTCTCTTTAGTGGCGCATTTGTTTCGTTCCAAGAGAGTATCTGTTTAAAGTCACCAATGCCTGCTGCAGCTAGTGTTCTTATAGGTCCTGCAGAGATTGCGTTTACTCTTTGTCCTTTTTTTCCTAAATCAACCGCCATATATCTAACTGTTGATCTAGTGCCGCTTTTGCAACACCCATTACGTTATAGTTTACGACATACTTTGGTCCACCTAAGTATGAAAGCGTCAAAATAGAAGCATCATCAGCTAAAACTGATTCTAAACGGTTTGTTAAATCTATAAGAGAGTAAACAGATATATCCATAGCGATGGCAAATGCCTGTTTTGTAGTTTTCATAAAAGGTTCGCTCAGTGCCTCTTTTGGTGCAAATGCAACAGAGTGTACCAAAAAGTCAATCTTTCCAAAGTCTTTTTCAATTTTGCTCGCTATACTTGCCATATGCTCTTCGTTTGAGACATCAAGTTCATAAACTTTATCACTTCCAAACTCTTTAGCTATAGGCTCAACTCTTTTTTTAAGTGCATCATTTAAGTATGTAAATGCCATATCTGCACCCTGCTCTGCACAAGATTTTGCTATGCCGTACGCTATTGATTTATTATTTGCAAGTCCAACGATTAGACCTTTTTTACCTTTCATTATCATTCGTGAAAATTCTCCTGTATTTTATTATTTTTCTAATTCTTGAGCGTAGCCAATCATATTGCAAAAGTGCTCGGCGTAAAGTGCTGCACTTCCGACAAGTATGCCATCTACATTTTTTAGTGCTAACACTTCTGCTGCGTTTGTTATTTTTACACTTCCTCCATAAAGGAGTGGTGCTTTAGATTTTTTTTTCAACTCTGTATGCATATTTTGTATATCTTCTAGAGTCGGTGTAATTCCTGTGCCTATTGCCCAAACAGGCTCATATGCAATAATAAGGTTTTCATATGTAGTGTCAATACCTTCATACTGAGCGGAAATATATCTCATCATCTCTTCATGTGATGCCTGGCGTTTTTCGAGTGGTTCACCAATACAATACACTATCTTGAACCCTAACTCTTTATAAAAATTAAACTTTTTTACAAGCTCTTCTTGCGTTTCACCAAGGATATGACGACGTTCACTATGTCCTATCAAGATAGTTTTAATCCCAAACTCATCAAGCTGCTCAGTTCCAATTTCACCAGTAAATGCACCATTTTTAGTAGCATATGCGTTTTGCACTCCAACTATAACTTTGCCATTATGAACATCCAAAGATGTCATTGCAGGAAACACTAAAACTTCTTGAGTTGAGCCGCTACTTAAATAGTTTTCGATTTCACTCAGATACTTACCTGTCTGTGTACGAGTTAGGTTTGTTTTTAAATTCGCTGCAATAATCATCTTTTTATACCTCTTGTATTATTAAAGGTTCCACGCCTGGAAGGGTTTTTCCTTCGAGCAACTCCAGAGATGCTCCACCACCAGTGGAGATAAAACTCATCTCTTCATCAAGTCCAATTCTTTGAACTAAGTCAGCAGTATCTCCACCACCAACAACAGTTGTAGCATAACTATCTGCAACAAAGTGCGCTATTTTAGAGGAACCACGAGCAAATTTTTCCATCTCGTAAACACCCATAGGTCCATTCCATAAAATAGTCTGAACATCATTTAAAGCCTCACGATAAAGTCTCACCGTTGCAGGCCCAATATCAAGTCCCATCCAATTGTCTGGTATCTCTTGTGCTGTGACTATTTTACTTACTGCGTCTGCTGCAAATTTTTCAGCAGCAATAACATCTATAGGCAAATAAAATTTTACACCTAATTTTTTAGCCTCATCCATGATATGCTGTGCATCTTCTAATAGATCGTCTTCAACTAAAGAAGCACCTATATTGTAGCCCATCTGTTTTAAAAATGTAAAAGCCATTCCTCCACCTATAAAAACTTTATCTACACGAGGTAGTAAGTTTATAAGCGCTTCAAGTTTTCCTGAAACTTTCGAACCACCAACAATTGCCGCAAAAGGACGAGTCGGTTTTTTCATAAGTTTTCCAAAAAACTGAATCTCACGCTGGAGTAAAAATCCCGCTGCTTTATGTTTATCATCAAAATATTTTGTAATTCCATGAACAGAAGCATGCGCGCGATGCGATACACCAAAAGCATCATTTATATAAAAATCAGCCATTGAGGCCAATTTTTGAGCAAATTCTTTATTATCTTCTGTTTCTCCAGATTCAAAACGAAGATTTTCAAGTAAAAGAACTTTATGTTTTCCTAGCTTAGAAGCTTTTTCAATCGCATCTTCCCCTATTACATCTTTTGCCAGTACAACATCACGTTTAAGAATCTGAGAAAGACGGCGAGCAACAGGAGTAAGAGAATATTTCTCTACAATTGCTCCTTTAGGTCGACCTAAATGAGAAGCAAGAATTACGGCACAGTCTTGATCGAGACAAAAATTAATAGTTGCCATTGCTGCACGAATACGTCTATCATCGGAGATATTTCCAAATTCATCCATGGGCACATTAAAGTCACATCTTATAAATACTTTTTTAGCACACAAATCTAACTTTTTTATATTTAATAATTCCAAGATTTTTCCTATTTACTAATGTGTATAGCCATGTCAATTAAACGCATTGAATAACCCCACTCATTGTCATACCATGCCATAATTTTAACCATGTCACCACCGATAACCTGTGTTAAGTCTTCAGCAACAATTGAACTATATTCACAACCAACGAAATCTTGAGATACTCTCATCTCTTTATCCATTAAAAGAAGACCTTTTAATCTTCCCTCAGCTGCTTCATTAAAAACTTTTGTCACTTCTTCTTTAGTTGTTTGGCGCTTCACAACAACATTTAAATCAACCATAGAAACATCTGGCGTTGGAACACGAACGCTCTGACCATGAAGCTTACCTTGAAGCTGAGGCATAACAAGACTAATAGCTTTTGCAGCACCCGTTGTTGTTGGAATCATATTGATAGCACCTGCACGAGCACGACGCTTATCTTTTAAATGTTTTACATCTAAGATATTTTGATCATTTGTATAAGAATGAATAGTTGTCATAAGACCTTTTTCTATGCCAAATGCATCATCTAAAACACGTGCAACAGGACCTAAACAGTTTGTTGTACAAGAAGCATTTGATACTATCTTTTGTCCATTATATTTTTCTTCATTAACACCCATAACAAAAGTATCAGTAGCTGTGTCTTTTGAGGGGGCAGAAAAAAGTACTTTAGCAACACCATTATCAATATGAACTTGAGCAGACTCTTGAGTTAAAAACACCCCAGTACACTCAAGAACCATATCAGCACCACAATCAGCAAATTTTAGATTTTTAGGATCACGATCAGAAAATATTCTAATTTTTTGCCCATCAATAGAAATATTCTCATCATCTAATTGCTCAATATTACTGTGGAATGTTCCATGAACAGAATCATTCTTTAGCAAATATAGCATCATATCCATACTTGCCATATCATTTATAGCTACTATCTCAACATCGTCTCTTGTTGCAGCTATTCTAGCTACACAACGACCTATTCTCCCAAATCCGTTAATTGCTATTTTAAGTGTCATTATATATCCTACATAAGTTTAAATTCGGTTATTTTATCCAAAGTTTGGTTATAATTCGCTTTAAATTTTAGGAACTCTTCCAACAGTGAATAAATAATAGGTGGGTTATATGCAAAATAAATATATAACTATTGCACTTTACGGAGGTTCTTTTGACCCTCCCCATATTGGGCACGAAGCCATAATAAAAGCTTTAAACGAGTTGGATTATATTGATAAAATTATTATAATGCCTGCGTTTTTAAATCCTTTTAAATCACAATCTTATGCCCCTGGTGAGCTTAGATTTACATGGCTTCAAAAGATTTTTAAAAAGTTTAAAAATGTACAAGTTAATAGATATGAACTCGATCAAAAGATACCAGTAAGCACTATAAAAAGTGTCAAACATCTTTTAAAAACTTACAAAAAAGTTTATGTAGTCATTGGTGCAGACAACCTAAAAGATTTAGATAAGTGGAATAATTTTGAAGAACTCAAAAAATTAGTCACCTTTATCGTCGCTTCACGAGACAATATAATAGTGGATGAAAAATTCATAAATCTTAATATTGATGAGGATGTATCTTCATCTGAGTTAAGAAAAAACATAAATATTTCAATGTTGCCAACAGAGTGTGCAGCAGAGATAGAAAAACATTATAAAAATAAGGACTTACAATGCAAAAAAGAATAGATAAAATAATAACGGTACTTGATAAACATAAAGCACAGAGCATAGAAGCTTTTGATTTACGAGAGAAAAACTACTTTGTAGACTATGCGATTATAGCATCATCTCTTGGTACTAAACATACTGTTGCACTACTTGATCATTTAAAAAATGAATTAAAACCTGAAGAAACTTTTAATTATATAGATGAGAGTGGTGATTGGGTTGTAGCTGATTTAGGCGATATCCTGATACATATAATGACACCTGAATATAGAGTCAAATACGATATGGAAAGTTTTTTAGTAGCTCTAGCAGATGGAAAAGAGGGAGAGGCTTTATAGCCTTCTCTTTTTGAATTACTTTACCTTATCTAAGGCTAAATCTTCGGTATGATTTTCTAAAATATTTCTATAATTATAGATGGCTTCAACATACTTAACAGGCTCTGCACCTCTTGCATATCCAAACTTTAAGGTACTATAGTATTTTTTTTGTGAAAGAAGAGGCAGAACTATCTTTAAGTCACTCCAAATATTTTGATTTAGTCCTATTTTAACTGCTAGTTTTTGTGCATCTCGAATATGCCCCATACCTATATTGTAAGCAGCAAGAGCAAACTTAAGTCTGTTTTCACCCCTAACCTCTTTTGGGACAAATTTTAACATCTGCTTAAGATGTCTAGTGCCGCCACTTATGCTTTGTTTAGGGTCTTGTCTATTTTTCACTCCAAGTAATTTTGCAGTTTTACGGGTGAGCATCATCAAACCTCTCACTCCTGTATGGCTCTTTGCTTTTGGATTCCAGTGTGACTCCTGATAAGATATTGAGGCTAAAAGGGTCCAAGGAATTTCATATTTCTCACCCATTTCTTTAAAATATTTTTCATACTTTGGAAGTCTTGATTTTATGCGTTTATAAAACATGGTTGTATTGTAATAATCAAAAAACAAAGTATAGCTGTAATAATGATCCTTGAGTTGTGTCATAGCACCTGCCTGGTTGAACTCATTCAACCAGGCATACATATCAGCTTCAAGTTCTGGAGTATTCTCTGCTAAGAGCCATGCTAACTGTTCACGCCCACTAATGGAGAATGCTAAGGCAATTTCTGTAAAATACCTCAGATTAACTGAGTAAATATTTGAATCAGCCACAGTACAATCTATCTCGTGAGATGCCACTTGCGCCAAAAGCTCTTCTGTTGAAAATTCCCCAGTGTAGCTTACATTTAAATCAAAGCCATCACTTTGAAGCGCTCGAAGTGTTTCACTATAACTTGTATCGTCTCCAACAGTTATTTTCAGACCTGCCAAACCTTCGACATCTCGTGGAAATTTATTCGTTTTTAACATTCCTCTATGACAAATGACCTGCTCTTGAACCTCAAAGTAAGATGGCCCAAAGTTAAAGGTTCCAATTCTATTTGTTGTTTTTGCTAAAGCTGCTGAAGTTATATGAATCGCTGGATTTTTACTAAGTTCTATTGCTTCTTTTGTCGTATGCGCCGCTGTAATATTTAAATCAACCCCAAGATAACGAGCATACGATTGCAATAAATCATATTCAAAACCTTGCTTTCCCTCAGTGCCTATATAGTAAGTTGATGGAGCATTTAGAAGCACTACATTTAAAACTTTATTTTGTTTTATTTTATCTAAGGTTGATGGCTTTTTTATTTTAGTTCCAGGCATATAAGCAGAGTGACTCAGCCAGCCAAAAGTAAAAAAAGAGATAGCAAAAATAGCTAAAAGAGAAGCATATAGAATTCTATTCATTACAATAGTCTACTTATTTAAACTTATGCAAATATAAAACGATTAACACCCTGCACGTATTCATGTGCCAAAACTTGCTCATGGGCTTTTAAAATAGAATCCACCAAATAAAGACCTAAACCAAAACTATTTTTTGATGGATTATCTTTAGTAAAAGGTTCAATATAGTACTGGAGTGGATGTGCTAAACAGTTACCCTTACTTTCAAAACAAAGTTCTCCACGAATCATCAAAATACTAATATGAGCATCGGGTGAGTATTTCATAGCATTGTCAATCATATTTTTAATAGCTGTTGTATAAAGTCTATAGTTTGCAATTATCTTAACATCCCCACCAACACTAACACTTACACAGTTACTCTCAACCATTGCCATGTCTATTGCACCATCAATAATATCTACTAAGCGGTACTCCTTAAAATCATCCTTTGAATCTATACACGTAACCTCTTCAATCATAGCAAATTCTGTTACAAGGGATTCTAATCTTGAAAAAATTGAAGTAAACCTGTCTCTTTGTTTTTGCGTGTCTAACATCTGAGTTGCTATTGTTCCCTTAGCAATTGGGGTTTTCAACTCATGCATAATATTTCGTAAAAATAGAGTTCGTGATTCAAGAAGGTTTTGTATTTTTTCTCTCGCTAATTCGAGATTATTTGAAACGAGACCTATTTCATCACTGCTTTTTGTTTTAAAAGAAACGTTAAGATTTCCCTTACCAAATTGAGCAACTTTACTTCTTAAAAGAATCAGCGGTTTTAATTTTTGTAGTATTAAAATAAAAGACATAATGATGATAAGAACGATTGTTATATAAACATAAAAAATATTCCATGATTTATAAGGATTCAGCTCCTCGTCTCGTATGAGTGTAATACCAGTAGGTGTTTGAATATTAAAATAAATATGATCCTTATATTCGATCATTGTCGCATCAAGCCTACTGATAGTATTTTTTGTATATAAACCCTTTTCGCTTAGCATTACAGCAGAGTTAACACGCTCAAAGCCTTCACGTTTAAGGACTTTTCCGCTAGATACGATGTCTCCTTGATCCTCTGCTTCTTTTATGAGGTATAAATTGTAAACTGCCAAATTTGCTTCAAGCATAATCTCAGAATTTTTTCTCTGTTTATGGTCTTGATAAATTTGTGTTATAACAGAATATTTTGTAAAAATGTGGTCAATATACTGCTGTTTGTTTAACTTATAAAACTCCCAAAAAACTGCACTTACACTTGTTAGTGTGACTATAAGCGCAAAGAGAATAGTTAATAAAACAGCGTGCTTTTTCATTATTTTAAAAGCTTATATCCAACACCACGAACTGATTCTATTAAAGTTTTATCACCAAGTTTATTTCTAATTCTGCCAACCATAACATCAATGCTTTTGTTTGATGAATCTTCATTAATTGCGTTTACATTGTGGATTAAATCTTCACGAGAAACGACAAGTCCTTGTTTGGAAATCATATAAGAAAGTATTCCAAACTCTGCGTTTGTAAGATCTATATTTCGGCCTTTATATGTGATAACCATAGTTGACTTATCACATTTAAAGTCACTTTTAGATTCTTCTTTTTGAGTACTTTTGGTCTCATAGCGACGAAGAACAGAATGAATCCTTGCCTCGAGTTCTCTTGGGTCATATGGCTTAGGAAGGTAATCATCAGCGCCAAGCTCAAGTGCTTTTATTTTATCCGTAACATCACTTCTCGCTGAAGATATATTTATAGGAATATCTTGACGCTCACGAATCGCCTCACACACTTCAAGACCATCCATTCCAGGAAGAGTCAAGTCCAAAATAACTAAGTTAAATGGTTTTAATTTTAATATACTTACAGCCTTAAAAGGGTCATCTTCGGTAATAACCTCAAACTCAAACTGCTCAAGATACTCTGTAAGTATCTCTGCTAATTCTAAGTCATCTTCAATCATTAATATTTTTTGCATCAGATATTTTATCTAAGACGTACTAATAAGAAGTTAATCTTGTCTATCTTTGCGCAATAATCAAGAAGCATCTTGATTATTTGTAGCACTCTAAAGATTCAAAGAGAACTAAACAAAGCTCTTTGTTATATTGTAAGCAATAAAGGCCATTACATATGCTGTTACAGAAGTAAAGAAAAGGAGATAAAAGAAATATTTAATACCGCCTGCTTCACGTGTAAAAACTATAGAAGCCGCCAAACACGGTAAATAAATCATAATGACAACAATAAACGCAATGGCTGAAGGAAAGGATATATTTTTACTGATGGCGTTTATTAAAGAGTTGTTTTCTTCATCTACGTCACTACCAAGTGCGTATAAAACACCAAGTGTTGAGACAACAACCTCTTTTGCAGCAAGTCCTGTTTGAAGTGCTACACTCATCTTCCAGTCAAACCCAAGTGGTTCAAATATCGGTTCAGAAAACTTTCCAATAACCCCCAAATAGCTCTGTTCTAGTAAATCTGTTGCTAGCTGATTTTGAAAATCTTTTTCTTCTTCTTCACTCACTGCATTTTCTATTTTTACGCCATACTCTTTTTCAAGCGCTATATTGTGTGGATAATTACTTAAAAACCAGATGAGTATAGATGCCGCGGCAATAAACGTACCTGCTTTTTTTAGATACATCATAGTCTTTGTTAAAACCGTATGCCAAATAAGTTTTACAGATGGCAGTCTATATTTTGGCATCTCCATAACAAAAGGCTCATCAGCTCCTTTAAACGCAGTTAGCTTTAGTATTTTTGCTGCTACTAAACCTAACATAGCTCCTGAAATATAAATAATAAAAAGAATATTACCTGCCATTTCAGGACTAAAAAACGCACCTGCAAAAAGAACATAAACGGGAAGTCTTGCTCCACAACTCATAAAACCAATAATAAAAAGTGTCAGAAGCCTATCTCTATCATTTTTTAAAATTCTCGCCGACATATAAGCTGGAATAGAACAACCAAAACCAGTCACAAGTGGTATAAAACTCTGTCCATGAAGCCCAAATTTATGAAAAAATCCATCAAGTAAAAACGCAACTCTTGACATATAACCAGTACTCTCTAGAAGTGCAATACCAATAAAAAGTATAATGATGTTTGGAACAAATAACACTACAGCACCAACACCGGCGATAACTCCATCAACAACAAGTGAACGTACATCATCATTAGGTATTGTTGCACCTACAGTATCACCAAACCATCCAAAGAATGCGTCAATATACTCCATAGGAACAGCACCAACTTCAAAGGTCAACTGAAAAAGACCCCACATAAAAAACAAAAAGATTGGGATACCTAAAATAGGATGAATAAGAACATTGTCTATTTTTTCAGTAAGTGTTTTCCTCTCAATCTGTTTTTTTTGCTTGACAACCTCGGCAATTACACCTCTGTTAAAAGAAGCATACTCTTCAGCAAAAGCCTCTGTTATATCGTCACTGTTATGGTGAAGTTCTATATGCTGACTCGCCTCTATAAGTATAGGTTGGAGTTCTGTCCAAATTGGATTATCATGGAGTTTGGCATATGTCTTTTTATTATTTTTGAGAAGGTTTATCGCTACATTTCTGTAGGAATTTTTTGCTTGATATTTATGTTTATCAAGATACCAGACTATCTGCGCAATCTCCTCTTCAACTGGTTCACTAAAGACGAGTTTTGTTTGAGCTTTGTCTTGTTCATGATTGCGTATGACAGTATCAATTAATTTTTCTATACCTAATTTTGTTACAGCTGAAACTTTTATACACTCAACACCAAGAAGCTCAGACATATAGTCTGCGTTTATTTCGATGCCTTCTTTATCGGCTTCATCACTCATATTTAAGGCAATTACCACTTTTTTACTCATCGTAAAAAGTTCAGAAGTAAGTTGAAGGTTTTTTTCTAAATTTGTAGAGTCTACTACGTTTATGATTATGTCATAATCTTCAGCACAAAGATATTCATGCGTCACTCTCTCTTCAATCGTATAATCACTAAATGCGTATGTTCCCGGCAAATCAACTACGGTAAAATGGTAATCTTTATAATCAAATAAAACCTCTGTTTTATCAACCGTAACACCAGAAAAATTTCCTACATGAAGATGTGAGTTTGAAACGGAGTTAATAAGCATACTCTTACCAACATTAGGCTGGCCTACAAGTGCTACTTTGATATGCTTAGCAATGACAGGACAGGCTTTACCTTGCATCTGTGTTGTTTGATTCATATTTTTTCTACTTCAATTAGTTTAGCTTCTTCTGCTCTAAGGGCGATTGTCATTTTTCCAACCTTTATCTTTATAGTTGATTTTCTTGGAGCATATTCCAAGACTTCAATCTCTGACTCTTTCATAATCCCAAAAGAGATTAATCTCTGTTTTAGTTCAGTCGCTGCATTTAACTTTAAAACTTTTACTCTACAAGCTTTTTTACAATCCAATAAGGTTTTCATATTTTTTCTTTAAAATTTATATTTTTATAATGATAATAGATATCATATTAAAAACTGATTAAAAATTATAATCAACTCTCACTAATGCTCTATCAAAAGTATTGTTATTACATGAAGAGCGATAATCTGTATAAACTGCTTCTGCGTATAATCTCTCACTGATTTCATAAGTAAGTATCACATCTTTTTCTGTTATCTTTCCATGGTCATTAGAAAACTCACCATAAACAAGTTCTACAACCAAGCCATCCAGACCAAGTCCAAGATTTTCAAATTCATAACCGCCACCAACTCTAAAAGCTTGTGCATTGTTGCCTTTTGCTGACTTGCCAGAAGTTGCAGCACCTTCAGAAATAGCAGCGAGTGTTGCCTCATCGAGTGAAGTATAGTATGGGCCACCACCAAAACCATCTGTTATATATTTGTATGCATCAGAGTATGAAATATTGTAAGCTCCTCCAAAAAACGCACCATTGTAGTGCATTATAGCCATAGCCCCTAAAACGTTTCCATCTACATTTGAGTCATCTAGTTCTTGAATATTACTCGCTTGAAGTCCATAATCTATATGAAAATCCTCGCCATCTATAAAATAAATTCCAACTACTTCAGCATACGCAATAACCGCCATTGAATCGATATAGTTGTACCAAAAGCTCAACTCAGAATTTTTAGCGTATTCATAAGTCAAAGAGGCTCCTAACATACCAAAACTATTATCATCTATAAGCTTTTTAAACTCATTTTGTAACTCATCACTCTCTTCATTTTGAGAATCATATCCAGCCCATTTATCAAAATACATTAACTGCGTTTTGAGTGTAGATGTGTAGTCTATATTTATCCATGCACCCTCAAAAGTATTTGGTGCCATACGAATGTCATCACTATTTGCATAAGGAGTATCAACCCTAACACGGCCTAATCTTGTTTGAAAAAACTCGCTGTTATAGTCAAGGCTTGCCTCTGCAATATAGATAAAAGATTTTCCATTTACATCAAAGAAGTCTTCATTTCTTTTGTTTGTAGATGGGTTTAGGCTGTTTATTCCCTGTGAAGTGTAAGCGGCAAGGTGAAAAGAGAAGTCATAAAAAGAGGCTGTATTAAAACCAAACTCACCACCAAACGCAGTTGCATGTTTTTGTTCTTTTGGAGCATTACTTATTTTATGCGCACTATCTATATAAGCTAAACGCAACTTGCCAAAGATATCTGCATAATCAAACATACTGTTAAAACTATCTGCTTCTTTAGGAAGTTTTTTTACTATTTCAAATCTACCTGCAACTTTTGAGTGGACAACACCACTCTGTTGTAAGGCTGTTTCCCTTTTTTCTGTGACCGCAGGAGTTGTATTCTCAACCGCTGCTACTAAAATCATATCGATCATTATATATCCTAGTTATTAATAAGCCAAATGATAATAAATATCAACTTATAAACAACTTAATAATGATAATATATATCATTACCATTTAAAAATGCTACATTTTTTCTAATCATGTTTCTTGCCCACAAATCTATGATATAAAATCGGCAAGAGAACAAGTGTTAAAAATGTAGACGTTACTAGTCCATTTATAATAACTATCGCTAAAGGTTTTTGTATCTCTGAACCAGGACCCGTAGCAAAAAGCATCGGAATAAGACCAAGAGCTGCGATAAACGCAGTCATGAGAACTGGTCGAAGCCTTCTTATAGATCCCGTTGTTACAAGCTCTATGGAATCCTCCACTTTCTCTCTTAAATAGTTAAAGTAGTTTAACATGACGACGCCATTTAAAACCGCTATTCCCATCAGTGCTATAAAACCAACTGTTGCTGGGACACTCATATACTCTCCGCTAAAGTACAGACCAAACACTCCCCCAATAAGAGCAAAAGGTATATTTAACAGAACTAAAAATGCCTGCAAAGAGGATTTGAAAGTCATCAGAAGGAGTATAAAAACAAGGCCTATGCTGAGTGGCACAACAAAAGAGAGTTTTTTAGCTGCACGTTGTTGATTTTGATACTCTCCTGCATACTCTATAAAGTATCCTTGAGGAAGTGTAATCCCCTCATCAATTTTCAAACTCAGTTCGTTTACAAATCCAACAAGATCACGCCCTACAACATTTGTCTGAACGAGACTTTTTCTCATCCCATTTTCATGATCAATTTGCACAGGTCCTAGTGTCATCTTAAAATCAACAAGTTCATTCATTGCAACACCAGTGCCATCTTTTAAAATGTACTGAAGATTTCTGTTTTTGTTCATACTTGTTTGCAGGTCTCGTGAACCTTTTATCATAAGTGGTATACGTCTGAGTTCCTCTTGGACTACTCCAACCTCAACACCATCTACAGAAGCCTGAAGATATGAAGAGAGCTCACTACGAGTCACTCCATAACGAGCCATAGCTGAATCTTTAAAAATTACCTCCCAGTACGCAACTCCCTCATTCGCTTTTTTATAAACATCACTACTCCCCTGCGTTTCTTGTGTGATTTTAAAAATATCTTTGGCAATCTCTTCAAGTTTAGTAGCATCTCCACCATAAATATTTACAACAATATCTCCACGAGAGCCACTTAACATCTCGGATATTCTCATTGCAATTGGTTGTGTAAAACCATATTCAACCCCTACAAATTCATCTAAAACGCGACGAAACTCATCGAGTAGCCACTCATTTGAAGGCACTCTCCACTCCTCTTTTGGTTTAAGTACCATAAAAGTATCTGTGTCATTAAGTCCCATAGGGTCAAGTCCTATCTCATCAGAACCGCCACGAGCAACTATAGATAAAACTTCAGGAACTTCTCGAATTAAAGCCTGTTGAATTTTAAGGTCAATATCGCGACTAGCCTCAAGCGAGATAGATGGATTTTTTTCTATCCCTATAATCACATTACCCTCATCAAGCTCTGGCATAAAAGTTTTACCAACTTGAGTATAAGCGCCAAGCGCTAAAACCCATAAAACAATTGCGACTAAAAAGACTGTTTTTTGATTAGAGAGTGAAAATTTTAGAAGTTTTTCATATCTACTCTCAAGAAAAACCATCAGAGCCACTTTAGGTTGCGGAACTTGTTTTAAAACATAAAAACTCACTACCGGTATAAACGTAAGTGCTAAAATCAATGAAGATGTAAGTGCAAAAACAATACTAAGAGCAACAGGCACAAAAAGTTTTCCTTCTAAACCTTCAAGCGTTAAGAGTGGTAAAAAGACAATAATAATGATTAAAATTCCGGTAAAAACTGGACTTGCTACCTCTTTTGCAGAACTAATAACCAATCCTAATTTAGACTCATTTTTATGTTTTTCATCTCCTAAATGCTCACTTATATTTTCAACCATAACAACACCGGCATCCACTAACATTCCTATGGCTATGGCAAGTCCGCCAAGACTCATTAGGTTTGCAGATATACCAAAATAACTCATTGCAATAAAAGTCATCATTGCGGCAAAAGGAAGTATAATCGCCACACTAAACGCAGAAGCAAAATTTCCTAAAAATATAAACAAAACTATTACTATCAAAATCAATGCTTCTACTAAAGCTGTTGAAACTGTAGCTATCGCTTTTGAAACTAAATCTGAACGGTCATAAAATATATTTAAAGTAGTCCCTTTTGGTAAATCTTTCTCTATCTTTTGCAGTTGAGCTTTTACACTTTTTAAGACAGTTGAAGTATCCACACCCTTACGTGAGAGTATCAAACCTTGAACTGCTTCTTCTTTTCCATCTTTTGTTACAAATCCAGCACGAGTAAGTGAACCTATGCGAACCTCACTAATGTCCGATATCTTTACGTCTCTACCACTATCATGTTTAATGATTAGACTTGAAATATCTTCTATGTTTTTAAGTCTACCCTCAGAACGAATAAAAAGACTCTGTTCTCCTAAAGATAAACGTCCAACACCATCATTTTGGTTATTTTGACTGAGGGTCTCTTTTAACATCTCCATGTCAATTTTATAACGTTGCATCTTTGTAAAATTTGGAACTATTTCGTATGTCTTTACATAACCACCAAGTGCGTTTGTGTCTGCAACGCCATCTATTGCTCGTATGCGTTTGTTTATAACCCAATCAAGAAGCGTACGTTTTTGCATTAAATCAAGAGTATCAGACTCTATAGTAAACATTAAAACTTCACCTAGAGGAGTAGTAATAGGAGCCAAACCACCTGCTACACTTGCAGGAAGTTCATCCATAACTTCTGAGAGTCTTTGCGCTACTTGTTGTCTTGCCCAGTAGATATCAACTCCCTCTTCAAAATCAATAGTAATATCACATAACCCATACTTTGAGAGTGAACGAACTATTGTCTGATTTGGAATACTCTGCATATTTTGCTCTATTGGAATTGTGACACGAGATTCCATTTCTGCTGGAGTCATTCCCGAAGCTTTTAAAATCAACTTTACCTGAGTAGGTGCTACATCTGGATAAGCATCAACAGGCAGTTTCATCATTGATGAAGCACCAAAAAATAGCACTACAAACGCAAGTAAAAGAACCAGTACTCTTTGATTAAGAGCAAAACCAACTAATTTTTCACTCATCTAAAGCTTCTATTGCACTTAAAAGTGCAGCAGTTGAACTTACCGCCAGTTTATCACCTGCGTTTAACCCAGACTTTACAATATAATAAACAGGACCCTCACTAGTGATTTGCACATCTACTACTGCAAAACCACTCGCAACTTTTTTAAATACATAAGGGCTATTTTCCCAAAAAACTAAAGCACTTTTTTGAATCTTTATAGCACCCTTAACTTTTTTGTGAATTTTAACTCCATAGACTCTGTTAATCATAATATCTTTAGCATCTTCAATCTCAGCTCTTACCTGAACAGATTGTGAAGAAACATTGACAACATTGCCAATCGCAACTACTTTGGCACTGTATTTAGAAAACGTACATATATCACCGACTGAGACCCGCTCCGCATCTTTTACGGCTACACTGAGTTCTATAAATCTTTTCCCATCAGCGTATATTCCCATAATCATTTTATCTGCTTGAACATACTCCCCTACATTGACATTTATCTTATACACAACACCATCTTTTGGAGCGTATATATCTTGTACTATTATTGGCTTATATGTGTTTCTCAATACTTTAATCATATCATCAGTAAAGCCGTTTGTTAGCAGTTGATTTTCATTTAATTTTACTCTTAGTAAAAGTGAACTCAGTAAGTTTTTTGAAGCTGAGAGTTTCTTTTTTGGAATAATTCCCTCTTGTTCAAGCTTCACATCACGTTCATAATTCTCAGAAGCACTCCT
>JGI11705J14877_10000249_pt1 | contig 34552 bp, 27 predicted proteins | sample Etolaghawater15m_FD_14877 | JGI IMG/M metagenome (IMG submission 14877) | reverse complement strand
CCCGCATCACAAGTTGCAGGCCCATCATCTGGATGCGGGGTACCTGATCTGGTTGTAGGGACGCCACGATGACCAGAGGAATGATTAAGCCAGGTAGTGGGGATCGTTTAAAGCCGGGCTTGACTTTTCTGGGGCACTAAGTCGATGTACTCGCTAAGTCATTGCATTGCAGCAATTACTTTAAATCGAGAAAAACTGGTATCGGGACCCGCTGGATTTCGTTTGTCACTCTGTTCTGGGCCCATAAAATAGGGGTTATAATATAGGGGACATAGCAAATTTTCTGCTAATATTATCGGATTCTTCGATCTGCCCCTGATTATTTGTGCGGCTGATTTTCGTTTTTCTAAAGGAGAAAACCATTCAGTTCCTGCATACGGATCTTGAATCGAGCACACAGGCGACCGGCAGCGTCATCGTCGTTGACGTGCTGCGCGCGTTCACGACCTCGGCTTTTGCCCTTGATCGCGGTGCGCTGGAGATTTTGCTGGTAGCAAGCATCGACGAGGCATTTGCACTGCGCGAGGAATACCCGGAACTGTTGTTGATGGGCGAGGTCAACGGTTACCCGGTTGAAGGCTTCGACCTGCCCAACTCGCCCAGCGTGATACGGCGTCAGGATCTTCGCGGGCGGCGCCTGGTACTGCGTTCGACCGCAGGTACCCAGGGCGTGGTGAGGACCGTTGGCGCCTCGCGCCTGTATGTTGGCAGCCTGTGCGTGGCGTCGGCCACCGCACGCACCGTCGCCCGCGACGCGTCCGATACGCTCACCTTTGTCAATTCCGGGGTTCGGGCCCGCGGCGGCGGCGAGGAAGATGTGGCCTGTTCTGACTTTATCGCCTCGATTATTGAAGGCAAGCCAATGAATCGCGCGCTGCTCGAAAACAGGGTGCGCCGGTCCGGGGCGGCGCGCAAGTTCAGCGCCCCGGACGGTAGTGATTTCGCCCGCGCCGACCTGGAACTGGCACTCGATATCGATCGCTTTGACTTCGCCATGTCGGTAACCCGGGAAGATGAATTGCTGGTGCTCAGAAAGGTGTAAGAGTCAAGGATCGCCTCCGAGCGTTGCTGCCTCTCGATATGGACGGTCGACCTGGAATCCACCGCAGTAACCCGGCGTTGCTCTCGTTGCCCTTGTTTTTGGCAGGCGCTAATCTTGTCGTGCTAGCGGTTGTTGCCGACACGCGGTATCCTCAAACGCTCAGTTCGACGATCCCCGCATGCTGCTATCTATCCTCGATGTCATCGCACCGGTTTTCCTGATCATTGGCGCCGGTTACTGGTCAGTGAAGCGTAACTGGTTGGCCGGGCACATGGTCGATGGACTGATGAGGTTTTCGATTCTGTTCGCGGTGCCCTGCCTGTTGTTCCGCGCCACGTCGCAACTCGATCTCAAGGCCGCCTATGACTGGCGCATGATGGCGGCATTCTACATCGCTGCAGCGGCCTCGTTTGGCCTCGCCAGTTTATTGGTGAAAAGCGTCTTCAAGCGCCCTGGGGGCGAGTCGGTGGCGATTGGATTCGGCGCGCTGTTTTCCAACTCGGTACTGATCGGTTTGCCTATCTCCGAACGCGCCTGGGGGGCGGATAACATGGGGCCTGCGTTTGCCATCATTTCGTTGCATGCGCCGTTCTGTTACCTGCTGGGGATCTCGACCATGGAGGTATTGCGCTCCGATGGACGCAGCTACTCGCAGACGATTCGGGTGGTGCTGCGCGCCATGTTCCGCAACAGCTTGATGATCGGCATAGGCCTGGGCTTTATCGTCAACCTGGCGGGTATGCAACTGCCGGGCGTGATCAGCGCCTCGGTCGATATACTCAGTCAGGCCGCCCTGCCGGTGGCATTGTTTGGCATTGGCGGGGTGCTGACCCAGTACCGCCTGTCCCAATCGATCAGTGAGGTCGGGACGGTGACGGTGTTCTCGCTGTTATTCCACCCGGCGGCGGCATACCTGTTGTGCATGGCCATGGGGGTGGCGCATGAAACCACCCGTGTCGCGGTGCTGATCGCGGCCATGGCGCCCGGCATCAACAGTTACGTGTTCGCCAGCATGTATCAAAGGGGGCAGAGCATCGCGGCCGGTGCAGTGGTTTTGGGCACCAGCGCCTCGATTGTCACCATCGGTTTCTGGTTATGGGTATTGCAGCGCAGCGGCTGAAAGCCGATGTGCATAAATCTGCAGGTCTGTAATTAATCCATTAATCGCGACAATGCCCTGTGCGCCGCACCCAGCAAGGGCGCTTCCGGATTGAGAGCCAGACGCAGCGGAATATTTTCAATCGCACGCGCCATGCGACCCTTGTCAAGATAGCCCTGCATGAACGCCTCGCCTTGCAGTGCGCTGCGAATCTTGGGTCCAATGCCGCCGCCAATGTAGATGCCACCACGCGGCAGGCATTTGAGGGCAAGATTGCCGGCCTCGCTGCCATAGATGCGCACGAACAATCGCATGGCCTCGGTGCACAGCGGATCATCGCCCTGCAGGCCGTGCTCGCTGATCACGGCATTCCTGTCCTGTTGCTGCATCGCCTGCTCGATTGCGGGGTTCGCCGGTGCGTGGCCAGCGCTGCGCAGGAAATCATACAGGTTGCCAAAGCCGTCACCGGCCAGGATGCGCTCAATGCTGACGTGGCCGCCAAAGCGCGCGCGCAGAAAGCCTAGCAGCGCATCCTCTTGCGTATTATTAGGGCCAAAGTCGCAGTGCCCGCCCTCGGTCGGCATGACGATATGACGTTGACCGTCCCAGGCCAGGATCGCCTCACCCAGGCCGGTGCCGGCGGCGATCACTGCCGAATGGCCTGGCTGTGGCTGCGCCCGCGGATTGAGTTCGATGAATTCATCATCGCCCAGCTCCAGCATGCCGTAGGCGGCCGCCTCCAGGTCGTTGAGCAGGTACACGTCATCGATGGCGAAGCTGTTCATCAGCTCACGCGCATCGATCACCCAGGGCAGGTTGGTGGCGCTACAGCGCTGGTCATGGATCGGCCCGGCGATACCGAAGCAGGCGCAATCGGGCTTGTGTGTCTTGATCTGCTTCAGAAATGCACTCAACAAATCACCGAACTGGTGATAAGCCGCGCTCGAATACACGGCCTTGTGAATCTCGTTGAAGCGTGTTTGCTGCGACGGCCCGCCGTCCTCCACGCGATACAGGCCGAGCACGCACTTGGTGCCGCCGACATCGCCCGCGAGTATGTATGTCATGGTTTTCGTCCTTCGTCGTTGATCAGTAGATAGGCCAGCGCGGTCATCACATGGTTGGCCACCTCGGACGGTGGGCTCTGGTAAAACTCGCTCCAGGCGATGTCGCGCTGTTGATCGTAATGCTCTGCCTGTTGCGGGTGGCGTTGCTGCCAGGCGAGACGCACCGCATGCCCGATGATCACATCGAGAAACAGCGTGTCGGCGATGCGCAGATCGGGGTTCTTCCACATCACCACCATCAATACCTGCAGCGCCTCGATATATAGTTGATGGCTGTCTGGCGCGGGCGTTTTGTTGAGTATGTGTTCGACCCGGTCCTTGAACAGCTTTTCACCGCGCGTCATGTTGGCGCACAGCTGGTGGTCGAGGCGCAGTTTCGGATTCCACTGGTCGCCGATGACCAGGCCCAGGCTTTGATTGACTATATCCCACACGCCTTCGAAAAAACCCTCGCTGTAGCGTCCGATGCTGCCCTGTATCGAGCGCCATTCGTGCCAGTTGGCCGCATCCGTCAGCTCGGGATCGATGCTGCTATCGAACTTGACCGTGACCATGCCGCTGGAATCTGAGGACACGTGCATCAGCTCCAACTGCAGCAAGCTGTCGCGGGCATCGTGGTAATGTGCCAGTACCTGGCGTACCGCCCTGGCCAGTTCGTGCGGCGCCATCGCCATGAGTTCATCCATGGCACTGCTGATCGCCAGGCGTCGCTCGTGCTGCAATCCGGCGGCAATCAGTTGCAGTAACTGCCCGGTGCGTATCAGTGTCATGTTGCCGAACAATTCGGGGTGTGAACGCAATAACAGGCCCAGGTTCAGAATCAGTTCCTGGGTCAGAATCTGGGCGCGCAGGTCATCCGGGTTGAACTGGCGGATGGCGCGCAGAATGGCATCGGCGCCCATCGGTCGGCGAAAGGTGGAGTGTCGGCTGTACGAGCGCGATACGCTGAGCGCCTTCTGATGGACCACAATGTCGGTGGCCGCGCCCTCGAGGTCGATATCGTGCTTGCCCAGTAACGCCGCGCTGAGGCGGATCAGGCGCCAGTTGCGGGTGTCGCTGGCGCGCATGTAGATCTCTTCGAGCAGGTCCTGGGTGCGCGCCGGCCGGTCTTCCAGATCGCGCAGGCCGGTGTCAAACTCGAGGCCATGGCGTGTCTCCAGTTCCAGCAATGCGTCGAACTGTATCTGCAAATCTGCCTGCGTGGTCACCCGTTCGAGTAGTTCGGCGTCGCTGCAGGTTTGATAAATCCGGGTGCCGTTGGCGTGCGCTGGCGTGGCCGATGCAGGCGCATCGTCCGTGTCTGGGGCGATCAGCGGCATCAGGGTAAAACAGGGGCGGTCCTCTTCTTCACCAATCCCGTCGGGAAACTCGTAACCATGTAACACATCGATGCGTTCACGCCCGGCGGTGGGCAGAAAATCCGCCACCCGGCCGAGCTGCACGGGGGTGTCGCCGAGTCGGCCTTCACGGCATTGTTCCATGAAATTGAGCAGCGCGGCGCTGCCTTCGGCGGTCAACATGTGGTCATTGACGACCAGCACCACCAGTGGCCGTCCGGGGGCATCCCATTGTTTGCTGACATAGGCCAGCTCCATCTTCAGGCGTTCGACCAGCATGACATTGTCCAGCGCCAGGTAGAAATCGTGCTGGTTCATGAACTGTGGCTGGAACAGCATGCGTCGACCTTCAAAGGTATAGGCCATGCTGGTCGCCAGGCCGCGCAGGTGACGCAGCGGGCGACCGCTCAACCCCAGCCGTGGGTTGCGCCCGAGTTGGCAGTAGGCCTCGGCCAGTGATGCAGCGGGTTGCACCAGGACGGGGGAGACCTCGTTGCGCGTTTCCGCCTTGATACCATTTTCATCGAGCCGCAGCTTGATGCTGGGCGATTCGGCGAGCAGCGCAAACTGCACGCGGCGCCCACGTCGCCGTCCAACGCGCAGGCGGCGTCCGAGTGGGTCGATCTCGGACACGTCGAGCAATCCATCCTGGATCAGCGCGCCGAGGATATACAGGCTTTGCGCCCACACCAGGGGCACGTTTTCGTTGGGCTCGCGCGGCTGGCTTCTGGGCTCGCGGCGCTCCGCCTCGATGTGTTCGGCCGGTACGCGGTATAGCTCCGGTAGCAGCCGATCACCGTCGCGTTCGACCAGCAGGCCTTCCAGTTTGTCGCGGTACACCCGCGCCTGTGACTCGTCGCCACAGAACAGGTGATGCAGCAGCAGATAGGTGAAAAACAGGCCATTCGCACTCGATGTGTTCGAACTGCAGCAGTTCTGCGGGTTCGTAGTGCAGGCGATGCGGGTCTTCGATAACGGTTTGATGGCCGTCGCGCAGGAAACGTTTACAGCCGTAACGGCCTTCCAGTTTGCTGACCACATCACTGATGGTTTGTTTGACCAGGGCCGGGTCTTCGACCGCAAAGGCTGGAAAGCCGACGATACTCAGGGTCGCCGCATCGACCTCCTTGGACAGGGACTCGGCCGGCAGGTTGGATTCGAGGGTAATGCGCGCACGCGCCACCTCGTCGGGCACGACGTGCACGACCGACGCCTGTCCGCCACCTGCGCCAAACAGGTTGAAGCCGTTGAGGGCTTCCAGCGCTGCCTTGGCCATGCCCACCGAGCTGCTGTTGACCTCGGCGATGCCGTGATTGACCTTGTTGCCGCGTTCCCAGATGCCGAAATCAGGCGTACGATAGGCGCGCCCGATATAGTGCACCAGGTTCTGTACGAAATTGACCTCGTCGAGCGTGAACACGATGCGCAGGCCGGAGGCCGTCATCTGCGCCAGCATCAGCAGGAACAACGAGGTCGCATCCAGCTGCAGATGCCCCCACTCGTCATCGCCCACCACCGGCTCGCCGCTGGCGGTGGCGTACTTGGCATGCAGGGCATCGAGCGGATCCTGGGTCTGTTTGAAACGTTCGACCTTGGCCGATTGACGCATCATGGCGAGCAACAGCCCGCGCATCAGCTTGACCACGCTCTGTTCGAGCAGTACCGTGCGCCCGTCACTCTCGTCAAGACGACGATAGGCCAGCCCCAGGCCCCAGGCCGCCAGTATGCTGTAGACATTGTCGCGCACCCAGGCATCGGTGTAATCACCATGCGCCGTGACCGCTGTGCTGGCCGGCAGTAATCCGGTGATGGGGTTCTGACGCGACAGGATGATGCGTGTGACCTGCTGATAATAGCGCTCCAGCTGGTCGATGGGTGTCTGGTTCATTCAGTTGGCCTAAACCGGTCGATCAAAAAACGCAATCTACACGTTAGTGAGCGTTTTACAAATAGCGGCCGGATAAACCACAGGGGGTGAAAACGGATTCCTGTGCAGCCTGCGCCAGATTGGTGCATGTCGCCGCGACGGGTGCTTGGCGAACACTATTGAGGTGCAACACAAAGCGTGGCAAGGCGATTTTCGTCGGCAGCGGTTTGCTCCCTGCACCCGTGTCCGCCTTATACATAGCTTCGCAGCAGGCGCAGCATCGCCGACAGCGCATCGAGCGAGGCGGATTCACTGGCAGTGTGGTAGTCGGTGGTGGGGATCTGCAGCGTGGTGCCGTTGATTTCACCGGCTGTCGCCGCGGCGATACGGCCCAACTCGGTTCGCCCCAGCGGGTAGGGTCGGCTGCGTACCTTGTTTTGCTGTTCGATATATTCATCCTTGAAGGCGTAACTCAGGCCGAGGCGCTGGCAGCGCTCGACCAGCTCGTCGGTCATGGCGGGCGAGAACTCGCCGTTGGCGTCCTTGCGGCGCAGGGTGATCTGCTGTGCATCGGCTTCTTCGCGCGTGGCGTAGGGACTGGTATCAAGCACCACCAGGCGCTGCGTCGTGATTTGCTGGCGCTGGAACCAGGACAGGGCGAAACGCCAGCTACGCCCGCATTCCTCCTGTGCCGTGAACAATGCGCTGCCCTGATAGCCCTGGCGGTACAGGTAGATGATTAACGCCGCGCTGATCACGTTGTCGAGCTGGCAGGAAATCAGGCCATTGCTCAGGTTGAGCCGGTCGAGAAAAGCGACCGGGGTGCCAGGTTGCAGGAATTCGAGGCCGTTGACCTCGAAGATCAGGTTCTTGCGCCGCGGACAGACGAAGGAGCGCGTGATGCGGCCCTGACCAAGATAGGTGCCGGTATACGGCAGATGCGCCTGAACCTTTTGGCCCTGAAAGCGGTTCTCGATCTGGCTCACCATGTAGGCCGAAACGGACTCGACCATGTTTTCACCCTGATTGCCGGCAATGAAGGCCGCGTATTCGAATTCGTTGGGCCCGGTGCACAACAGGCCGTGGCGATCGACATGCGCCGACAGGAACAGTTCGTTGGGCTGGTTTCCCTGCGCCACCATGACGCCATGAAAGGTTTGTACCGGGACACCGATTTCTTCCAGCTCGCGACGCAGCACGCGAAAAAAGCTCTGCTCGTGGCCGACGACGGAAGGCTCGCGAACCAGTGGTTTGAGGATGTCCAGAAACTCGTGCAGCATGGCGTCGTTGCGGCCATCCGCATCGATGGTCATATCCTGCTGTGCTGGTTGGTTTGTGGAGGTGGAAGCCTGTGGACTGTTTGCCTGCATTGCCAATACCTGTGAAGAGACTCGCAACCCGCCGAATCGTGGTGCAAGGGGAACCCTAATATACTGCGCAAGCCTGTTTTGCGTTAGCGGAATCTTGCCCCGGAACGATCAGCGCGGCGATTGCGATATACCCTGCGGGGCTTCCGCTGAGTGCTGTGGATGCATGAAGGCGTACACCGCCGGAATCAACAGCAGGGTGATCAAGGTCGATACGCCAAGTCCACCGACCACCGCGCGCGCCAGCGGGGCCTGGGCGTCCGCGCCTTCGCCCAGCCCCAGCGCCAGCGGAATCAGCGCCAGGATGGTGGTCAGGGTGGTCATCAAGACCGGGCGCAGGCGTCGTCTGCCTGCCTCGGCCAGGGCGTCGATGGTGGGCATGCCCTCGCGCCGCAGGCGCCCGGCCTGGTCGACCAGCAGGATGGCATTGTTGACGACGATGCCGCCGAGCATGATACAGCCGATGGCCGATTGCAGGTTGAGCGTCGTTTGACTCAGAAACAGGGTCACGATGACGCCGATGGCGGCCATGGGCACGGTCAACATGACGATCAGCGGGTCGAGCAGCGATTCGTACTGTGACGCCAGCACCATGTACACCAGCAACAGCGCCAGCAGCAGCGACATCAGTAGGTCGTCAAAGGCCTTTTGCTGTTCCTGGTACTTGCCGGAAATGGTCAACTCATAGTCGACAGGCAGGGCGATCTGGTCGATTCGCGCCTGTATGTCAGCGGCGACCGAGCCCAGATCGCGCTCGGCGACATTGGCCTCGACCTCGATGATGCGTTGCTGATCCTTGCGTTCGATGATGACCGGCCCGTAACCGGCCTCGCTGCTGACCAGGCTGCGCAGCGCCACGCGTTCACCCTCGGGGGTGGTCAGGTTGAGTTCGAGTATGTCGTTTATGCCCAGCTTTTCGGCGTCACGCAGTTGCAGCAGGATGCGATAGGATTCGCCCGACACGCGGTAGTTGCCGGCGCGCGAACCGGCTACCGCGGTTTCGATGACGCTGGTGACATCGCGCACCGTCAGCCCCAGATCGCTGATCTTTTCGCGGTCGATGCGGATTTCCTGTTGCGGGATACCGGACTCGCGGCTGAGCTTGATGTCGCTGACGCCTTCGACCCCTTCGATGGCCGAGGACACCTGCTGCGCCAGCAGGTTCAGGGTGTCGAGATCGAAACCGCGCACCTCGACGGTAATGCCCTCGACGTTATCGAGAATACGCTCAAGCAGGAATTGGCCCTGCGGTGCGCGCACGCGAATCTTCATGCCGGCGATGCTGGAACCGAGCTGCTCGCGCAAGGCGTTGGCGATCTGTTCGTTGGAACGTTGGCGCTCCGCGACCGGCGCCAGCGACAGGCGGATTTCGCCGCTGGCGGCGGAGCGCCCACGGGTTCCGGAGGCGATGACACTGACCACCGATGAGCGTGTTTCGGGAACCTGCGCGTAGACCAGCGCTTCGAGCTTGCGCGTCTGTTCATCGAGCAGGTCGAGGCGGGTGCCGACCTCCATCTCGCCGCTGATGCGCACCTCGCCTTCATCGCTGGGCGGCATAAACTCGCTGCCGATATGCGGAATCAGATACAGCGAGGCCGCAAACAGCGCGAAGCTGAACGCGATGACCAGCAAACGCCAGCGCAGCACCTGGTACAACAGGTCGCTGTAGGCGTTTTCGAGCGCGCTGAACAGGCGCCCCGATGAATCGGCGAGGCGCTGGTTCCAGCGCCGCGGACCGGTCTCGCCAGCATGCCCGGCAAGCAGGCGCGAGCTGAGCATCGGTACCAGGCTCAGCGCCACCAGCAGTGCGCAGGCCAGCGAAAACATGATGACGTAGGCCAGCTCCTTGAACAGCACGCCGGAGATGCCCTCGACGAAGATCAGCGGCAGAAAGATCACCAACGTGGTGACAGTGCCGGCAACGACCGCAGACGACACCTCGGCGCTGCCGTTGATCGCGGCGGTGGTGCTGTCTTCGCCCTGTTCCTGGTGGCGACGAAAGATGTTTTCCAGTACGACCACGGAGCTGTCGACCATCAGCCCGACGCCGAGTGCGAGACCGCCGAGGGTCATCAGGTTGAGGGTGAATCCACCGAAGTAGAGCAGGGCGTAACTGGCGATGACGCTGATCGGAATGGCCAGCGCGATGACCAGCGTGCTGCGCAGGCTGCGCAGGAAAAACAGCAGCACGAACACCGCCAGCGAGCCGCCATACAACACCGAGCGGGTGACGTTGTCGATGGCCAGTTCAATGAAATTGCCCTGGTTGATGACCGGTGTGATGTGGATCTGCGGATTGGCGGCATTGATCTCTTCGACCTCTTGCAGCACGCGGCGTGACACCTCGACGGTATTGGCGTTGGCCTGCTTGCGGATCGCCACGCGCACGCCGCGTTCGCCGTTGACGCGGATGATGCGGGTCAGTTTTTCGTAGGTGTCGCGCACCTCCGCGACCTGGCCCAGGGTGACCAGCGCGCCGTTGCTGCGCGCAATGACGGTGTCGCGAATCTGATCGAGACTGTTGAACTCCGCCGGCGCGCGCAGCGTCACCTCGTAGCGGCCCTGTTCGATCTTGCCGGCCGGCAGGTCCAGATTGGCGTTGCGCAGCGCGTCGAGGATATCGTTGAGCGGCAGCCCCAGCGCGTTGACGCGGGCCGGATCGAGCTCAACCCGCAGTTCGCGGTCGAATCCGCCCCAGGGGTCGACCTGGGCCACGCCCGGAATGCGCGTGAAACGGTAGCGGATCTGGTTTTCCACGATCTGCGTCAGCTCGACCGGATCGAGACGGCTGGAGATGCCCAGGATAACCACCGGGAAGCTGTCGACATCGAACTTGGTGACACGTGGTCCGACGATGTCATCCGGCAGTTCCGAAATCTCGTCTTCCAGCGTGGTGCGTACGTCGAGCGCGGCGGCATCGATATCGCGCCCCCAGCCGAACTTGACGCGAACCCGGCTGTTGCTTTCGTATGACTGGGATGTCATCTCCTCGACGCCGGGCACGGTGGCGATGATCTCCTCGACGATACGCGTCACGCGCTGTTCGAGCACGATCGGATCGGCGCCTTCATACTCGGTGCGCACGGTTATGGTCGGCAGCTCGATGCTGGGCAGCAGATCGATCTGCAGCTTGCTCAGCGAGACCAGGCCCAAAACCACCACGATCAGGGTCAACATGGTGGTGAGCACCGGGCGGCGAATGCTGAAGCGGGCCAGGCTCATGACGGTGTCTGGTCGTTGCTGATGCGAACCTTCGAGCCATCCTTGAGGAGTTGCTGACCCAGCGTGACGACCTGGTCACCGGCCTTGAGTGCGCCTTCGATCTGGATCTTGCCGTGCTGTTCGATGGCTGTTGTTACCGCTTCCCAGCGGACCGATCCGGCATCCGGCGATACAACGAATACGCCGAAGCCGTCATCGCGTTTGACCAGCGCCTGGTGCGGGATCAGCAGCACATCACGTGCCTGTTGCAGCACCACATCGACCAGGGTGAACATGCCGGGTTTGAGCGCAAGATCGGCGTTGTCCGCGAGCAACTCGATGCGCGCCTGGCGCGTGTTTTCGATGAACACCGGGGCGATGCGATCGATGCGTGCTTCGAACCGGCGATCCGGAAAGGCATCAGTGCGCAACGTGGCGACCTGACCGGGTTTGAAGAAGCTGTAATCCTTTTCGCTGACGTGGATGACGGCCTTGATCGGGTCGAGCTCGACGATGTGCAACAACGGGGTACTGGCGCTGACGGTTTCGCCTTCATCGACGAAGCGTTCGGCCACGATGCGTGTGTCAGCGCCCGCGTTCCAGTCGGCGCGAATCTCGGTGTAGCCGAGGCGAATGCGCGCCGCTTCCTGCGCCGCGCGGGCGCGCGTGATCTGGGCCTTGCTGACCTCGACATGGGCCTTGCGCGCCAGCTGTTCGGCATGTGCCACATCGCTCTGCGATTCCGAGCTGATGCCCTGTTTGCGCAGGCGTTCGATGCGATCCATCTCGCGGTCGGCGATCGTGGCCAGGCTGCGCGCCTCGGCCAGGTTGGCCTCGGCGACTGCCACCTCGGCCTGGGCCTGTTTTTCGGCCTGCACGAACTCGTCGTTATCGAGCCTTGCCACGACCTGACCACGCCTGACCGGGTCGGCCACATCGACTGTGAGGCGTTCTATGCGCCCATCGATCTTGGGCGCCACGACGAACTCGGAGCGCGCTTCAAAGGTGCCGGAGAAACTGCGCACGCGGTCGATATCGCCACGCTCGACACGTGCGGTTTCGACCGGAACGGGTTGTTTGGTTTGATCTTTCTTGCCAGCAGACTGGCTAGCCAGCTGATCAAATCGCTCGACGACCTGCCAGCCGGTCACCGCGATGGCGGCAAGGATGAAAAGCAGGAACAGCCAAGAGCTTTTTTTGACCTGGGACATCGGTGTTACGGCAGTTTATCAGTGCTGATGGATTCTGACTGTACAGAGCGCAACAGCCAAAGTCATCAAGTTTCAATGCTTGCCCCAGAGTTTCTCAATACGCGCATCGCGGCCGCAGGCGTAGCGATAATAATTGTAGCGAATGGGGTTTTTCTTGTAGTAATCCTGATGGTAATCCTCGGCCGGGTAGAAGGTCGCGGCCTCGATCAGTTCGACGCGTATCGGCGCATCGAAGGGTTTGGTTTTTTCAAGCTTGTCGAGTGAGCGCTGCACGATGGCCTTTTCCTCGTCATTGGCATAAAAAACCGCCGGCCGGTAGTGCGCTCCCCGGTCGCAGAACTGTCCGCCGTTGTCGGTGGGGTCGATGTGGCGCCAGAAGTAATCGAGAATCTCGTCATAGCTTATTTTGGCGGGATCGTAGTCGATGCGCGCAACCTCGATATGTCCGGTGTTGCCGCTGGATACCTGCTGGTAGCTCGGGTTGTCGACATGTCCGCCGCTGTATCCTGAAACCACCTCGATCACGCCATCGAGTTTTTCGTAGTCGGATTCGACGCACCAGAAACAGCCGCCAGCCAGCACGGTGCTACGGGTTTCTGCGAATGCCGGGTTGGCGATGATGGTGAGCATCAGGCTTAGTGCAAGGATCAGGGGTAATTTCATAAGATCGAGCCGGGTGGTGAATGTTTTTGCTTAGGCTGCCAGTTTACAGAATGGTTCGATATTCGTCAGGCCGCGTCGTCGTCGGTGAAATCGATTTCCTTGATTGGGGTTGCTTACGCAAGCCTGTGGTCCTGCGCTATCGCTTGAATTTTCCCGTTTTCAGAAACGCAATGGTGTGCAGGATTACCTGCGGGTTGCGCATCATGAAGGTGTGGCTGCTGGGCAGGGTGATAAAGTCGGTCATGCCCTCCGCGCGGGCCGATGCCACGCTGACCTTGCCGTCATCGACACCGGGAATGAGCCAGGACAGAAACGGATTGATGCTGCGGGTGCCCGCGATGACGCCCAGCTCGAAATCAACCGCGCCGAGCTTACGCGGCAGATCGTGCTGGCCGGTGCCGAGCTGAAGGCCGGCCGGCCCGTTCAGCAGGAAAAAACCCGGCAGGTCGCGCAGCCGGTCCACCGCCTCACTGCCCTGGTTGGGCGGGCCCAGCATCACCACCCGGCCAAGGTCGTCGATGCGCTGTTCATGGCAGTAGTAACGCAGCACAATGCCGCCGAGCGAATGCGTGACAAAATGAATGGTTTGCGCACCCTGGGCGCGACAGGCCTGAAGCGCATCGGGGATCACCTGGCGCGCCAGGTCGGCGATGCCGAAATGGCGCGAGGGATAGGCGAAGTTGACCACCTTGAACCCCTCGGCGGTAAGCGCTTGCTGCAGCGGGAGCATGGAGCGATGGGTACGCGCCAGGCCATGTAACAGGACGACGCATTGAACGCTGCGCGATGGCAAATTCATGTCGGCTGAGCTTGCCAGTGTTGAATGGAATTGGCGTAGTACGCGAGTTCGGCGTCGGCATTGTTGCTGGCGCGGTACAGGCCGTTATCGACATCAACCTCGACGAATCCTCGCCCGACCAGTATGTCCAGCGCGGCTGTGAGNACGTCCTCGAATGCACCGACGGCGATATCGATGGGCGCGCCCAACTGTTGCAGGGCCCGCACACGTTCCATGGCGAGGCTTTTGAGCTCAAGTTCCGAGCGCCATTGTGTGCGCTGGCCAATGAGGATTTCGCTCATCAGCGCCACTGGCAGAATTGGAATGACCCTGGCGATTTCCTGCATCAGGCTTTGTGCGAGTTGCTGTATGCGCTGGAAGCGCTCGTCGGCATCCAGGCGGCTGAAATCCGAGTTTTGCCGGCTACAGTGGTCTCGCGCTGAAACCGGACGGCCGAAGTTGACGCTGGCATAACCAAACCGACGCCAGCGGGTGTGTCGATTCATGATCAGGGTCTTGAAGAAAAAACGCAGTGATGTGCGCATAACGAACCACAGACTGCGTCGCTCAACCTGCGGGTCAAGCTGGCGTATCAGGCTCTTGTCTTCGATGACGCGGTCGTAGTTGATGCCAACCGGCACGAAGATGATGTCGCGGTCGATATCGGGGTGATAGTCGCGCAGCATATAATCGAGGAAGCCGAGCCTGGGCTCACGCAGCTTCCCGTCGCGGCTGAGCCCGCCTTCCAGAAATACAGCCTGGCATACGCCGGCCCGAGTGGCCAGGTTCACGTAACGTTCGAGCACGCGCCGATACAGCTTGTTGCGTGAATTGCGGCGTACGAAAAAAGCCCCCATCGATTTGATCAGCGTCTGCAGTGGCCAGATGCGCGCCCACTCGCCCACGGCATACGACAGGGCCGTTTTTTCCGCCGCCAGAAATGAAACCAGTACATAGTCCATATTGCTGCGGTGGTTCATAACGAACACCACGCTGGCATTTTCCGGAATATCTCTTAGCTGGTTGTCATCATGGAGCGCAACTTTGACCCGGTAAATAAGTCGGCCGATTTTTTTGGCCAGCCAGTATCCAAACCGAAAATATACATAGGCATTGAAGCTGGGAGCGATTTCGTTGGCGTATTTAAGCGCCTTGGCGTGCGCGAGTTCGCCCGGCATATTGTGCTCATTGGCGTATGCCTTGATTGCCGCGACGACCTTGTCGTCGAATATCAGCTGGTCGACCAGCGCCTGTTTGCGCGTCAGTTGGAAGGGACGTATTTCGATGTGCAGGCGACTGTTGACCTCCTCGATCACCCTGTTGATCCGCCGCCGCAGATACCAGCGCACCCCGGGCAGCAATACCCGTTCCAGAACGACCAGCAGGGCCAGCATGAGCAGTAGCGCAAATAACCAGTAGGGTAATGTAATTGTATGGTCCATCGTTTATTATCGGGGGCTGCAAATTGGCCGCTGTCATTATCACCGCCAGGCGGTCCAGAACACAAATACCCAAATTGCCATGAAGCCGATTCGAATTTTTACCCATGTCGCCTGCGAACCACCCGGTTACCTGCAAAACGTGCTGGACCAGTTGCATCTGCCCTGGCAACAGGTGTGCCTGTACGATGGCCACCCTGGCGAAGTGGACGGTGAAGAGGCGTCGGCCCTGGTTTTCATGGGGGGTCCGGGAAACGTCAATGAACCCACCGACTGGATGCAACGTGAATTCGAGCTGATTCGTCGCGCGCATGCCCGGCAACTACCGATGCTGGGCATATGCCTGGGCGCCCAGCTAATGAGTAAAGCGTTGGGCGGTGAGGTGTGGACCGGAGACGATCTCGAAGTGGGGTGGAGCCGCGTGAGGCTGACGGCGCAGGGACGCGGCAACGCGCTGTTCGATGGGGTAGATGACGAATTCCCCGTGTTTCAGTGGCATGCGCACAGTTTTTCACCGCCGTCAGGTGCAATAAGCCTGGCGCGTAATCACTGTGCGCCTTGTCAGGCCTGGGTTATGCAACAGCACCTGGCGTTGCAGTTTCATCTTGAAATGACGGAACCCATCATTCGCTCAATACTGGATAAATATTCCAGTGATCTGGCCGCGCCGTCGGACTGCGTTCAGCGTCGCCAGGACATCGTTCATGACATCACCTCAAAATGCCGTGATGTATTCGATGTGGCAGACCATCTACTGGTTAACTGGTTTCGATCAGTTATCCCCGCTGATCATTGACTTCCAATGATATTCAGCTATTTATAGCTGTCATTGCCGAAGCAATTATTGTTCAACGTTGCGCGCGCTGCGCGGGTCGAGTCGAGGATGACTGGATCTGGCTACGGGAACCTTGCGTGAACGTCGGCTAACCATCAAGCAATCAGTAAATTGAGCTATGACAGACCCTGAAAAATATATTCTCGTTGTCGATGATGAACCGCTTAACCTGATCATTATCGGTGAATATCTAGGAGCGGCCGAGGAAGACTATCAGTGGGAAACGGCTGAGAACGGCGACCAGGCCTGGCAGATGTTAGAGGAGGCGCCGGAACGTTACGCCGCCGTGTTACTCGATCGCATGATGCCAAAGATGGATGGTATGCAGGTGCTGGCGCGCATCAAGACCCATCCGGTGCTCAAAGAAGTGCCGGTCATTCTGCAGACCGCGCGTGCCGCCAAGGAGGATATAGAGGAAGGCATCAAGGCCGGCGCCTATTACTATTTGACCAAGCCCTATCAGGAAGAGGAGTTGTTATCGATCGTGCGCACGGCGGTGCACGATCACCTGCGTTACCGGGCCTTACGCCGTGAACTCGACAGCAAGAATGCTGTACTGGCCTTGATGCACAGCAGTGAATTCAGGTATCGCACCCTGGAAGAGGCGCGTAACCTGGCCAGCATTCTCGCCCAGGCCTGTCCCAGCCCTGAAACCACTATTACCGGTCTGGTCGAGTTGATGGTCAATGCGGTCGAGCACGGTAATCTTTCGATCAGTTACGACGAGAAAGGCGAACTTAACGACAAGGGAAAATGGGAGCAAGAGGTACAGCGCCGTTTACGGCTGCCCGAGTTCAGGGATAAACAGGTCGATGTCACCTTCACCCGCGAGAACGGCGAGATTCGTATTTCCATCACCGATCAGGGCGAGGGGTTCGATTGCGAGCCGTATCTCGAGATATCCGCCGAGCGCGGTGCGCACAACCATGGTCGCGGAATCGCGCTGGCGCGCATGATCAGCTTCGAGCGTCTGGAATATCAGGGCAAGGGCAACCAGGTGCTGGCGGTCATTCGCGACCATTGATGCTCCGAGTCGCTGCCACTCGGGGGAGTCGCGGTGTTGTGCTGAGGGTGGTTATTCTGGCCGCGGCAGGGTAAAGGAAAAAATAACGCCACCCTGTTCGGCATTCTCGGCCCATATTCGTCCGCCATGCTGGGTAATGATCTCGCGGCAGATTGCAAGCCCGAGTCCCGTACCGCCGGCCCCGGTGTGTGTCTGGCTGCCCTGTCCGAAGGTATCGAAAATGACTTCCAGATCCTCATCACTGAATGGTTCGGCGGCATTGTGCATGGACAGCATGAGCTCGGCATGCGGATTTTCGTCGATGTTGACCTCAATGAATTTGCCGCCTTTTTGATGCTGAATGGCATTATCCAGCAATTGATCGATGACCTTGGCGATCAGTTGCCGATCGAAGTTTGCGTGGGCCTTCGCCACATGGCTGACCAGTTTCAGCTCCAGGCCGGTTTCATCAAGACGCTTGCGAGCCTGTCGCTGGCGCTCGTTGACGATTTCGATCAGATCATGCTGGCCGTCCTTGATCGTGCTTTTTCGGCTTTCAAGGCTGGACAGATCGAGCAGATTGTTGAGCAGGCTCAGCAGGCGCTGACCACTGTCATGGATGTGCTCGAAATACGCCTTGATCTTCTCTGGTTTGACACTGGCCGATTTGTTGGCGCCCATGCCGGCGAAACTCAAGATGCCGTGCATCGGTGTGCGCAGTTCGTGCGACATGTTGGCGAGAAACTCTGATTTGGCGCGATTGGCGCGTTCCGCTTCGAGTCGCGCGTCGATCAGGCGTTGCTCATCTTGCTTGGTTCGCGTGATGTCGACCAGCACGATGATGATGTGTTTTTCAGCGCCCACGTCCATGACAGTATGAAAAATCTGCACTGGAAACCGCGAGCCATCCTTACGCTGTGCGCTGCACTCCAGACCGGTCTGGCCGGGCTGGGTGCTGCTGCCAGAGTTGACCAGGCTTGCGAAGCTGGGTGATGGGGCATCAGGCGCGATTAGCTGCTCGAGTTTCAGTTCAGTCAGCTCGGGCCGGGTGTAGCCAAATATCTGCGAACTGCTGCCATTGGCCTCGATGATTACATTGGCTTCGTTGATGATGACCAGTGGGGTGGGTAGGGATTCGAGCACGCTCTGGAAGCGAATGGCATTGTTACGCGCCTCGATGGCCTTGTGCACCATGTTGTCCTGGGTGAGTTGCAGGTGATGCCGCATGTCATCGAAAGTTCGCGCCAGTTTGCCCATTTCGTCGTTGCAGGAGATCGGCAGGTCGGCCTCGAAGTCCCCTTCGGCCAGCCGTCGCGAGGCAATATTAAGGCTCTTGAGCGGGCGATTGACGAACCACTCCTGCAGCGCATAGACCATGAGCAGTGCAACAACGAATAAACTGGTGGCCATCAGTTCGATTTTCTGAATGGTATTGACCATTCCCCTGTATTCCGGCTCCCAGTCGACCTCCATGATCAGGCTTGCCAGTGGTTTACCGCCCGCATCGAGGATGATTTCGGCGCTTGCCACCTGAGCAGATTCGAGTTCCACGGGCTGGTCCAACGGATACAGCCGTTTGCCACTGTTGTCCTGCAGCACGATGCGGTAGCCGTTCTGCGACTCGGCGGTGACCACGCGATTCAGCGTGTCATGCACCGCCGCCAGGTCACCCGCACTCAGGTCGCGCACCAGGGCCACTTTCAGGCTGTGAATCTGCTGCGCATGGTGTTCAACGATCTGTTGCCGCTGCAAATTGATGAGGATAGGCCCCCAGTAGAAATGCATGGTCAATGCAAACAAGGCAATCGAAACAAGGAATGGAATCAGTAGTTTGGTGCGCAGTGTCATTCGCAAACGGTAATGTTGAGCCATGAGTAGAAGTCGCCGATAAAACGACTCAGCGACTACAGGTTAGAATTTTCTCAAATTTGATCCTGAGGATAGTCCAATAAGTCTGTGCGGGTTGTGCTAATTCGCAAGAAACCACTATCTGGATCAATGCATTTCCTCCAACTGCGGCCAATATTGTAGTAATGCCGAAGATTTACCCGGAGCGCGGTGGAAACACATACCTTCTTTCTGCAATTGCTGGCAATTCTGCTGGCAGCGCGTGTTTTCGCCGAGATAGCCGTCAGGTTGAATGCGCCCTCAGTGATCGGCGAACTGGTTGCCGGGGTGGTGCTGGGGCCTAGCCTGCTGGGCTGGCTTGAGCCCAACGAGGCGCTCAAGATGCTGGCCGAAATTGGAATACTGCTGTTATTGTTCAAGGTCGGGCTGGAAACCGATGTGCGGCGCCTGACGCATACCGGCAACGAATCCATCATCGTCGCCATGGGTGGATTCCTCATGCCCTTCGTGCTGGGTTCGGCGCTGGCCTACCATGGTTTTCAGCTTCCGCTGCTGGTGTCGCTGTTCATTGGCGGCACCCTGACCGCAACCAGTATCGGCATCACCATTCGCGTGCTGGCGGACCTCGATCGGCAGCAGGCGCGTGAAGGGCAGATCGTGCTCGGCGCCGCGGTGCTGGATGATGTGCTCGGCATCATGCTGCTGGCGCTGCTGTACGAGTTTTCGACCAGCGGCGGCATCAGCCTGGTCAACACCAGCAAGGTGATGATTTTCATCGCGTCGTTCTTCGTTCTGGCGCCGCTCGCAGCGCGCCTGATTTGCGTTATCATCAACCGGTTTTCTCACTTCAGCGAGATTCCGGGGCTGATACCCACCACCATGGTCGCGCTGGTGCTGTTCTTCGCCTGGCTGGCGCATGAAATTGGTGCGCCCGAACTGTTGGGAGGTTTTGCCGCAGGCCTGGCTTTATCGCGCCGCTTTTTCTTTCCGTTCGGGCTGGCGCTTAAACGTGACGATGAGTTTTCCGACCAGATCTACGTTCAGATGAGCCCGGTCATCCATCTGTTTACACCGATCTTTTTCGTCATGGTCGGTCTGTCGCTAAACCTGCACGAGGTCAACTGGGGCTCTACATTCATCTGGGCGTTCGCGCTGTTGTTCTTTGTGATTGCGATTGCAGGCAAGTTTTCCGGCGCCATACTGCTGCGCGATAGCTGGTACATGAAATTGCAAATTGGCCTGTCGATGGCCCCGCGCGGCGAGGTTGGGCTGGTGTTTGCCGAACTGGGCCGCACCAGCGGCATATTCAATAACGAGGTCTACGCCGCGATGATCATGGTCATCGCCCTGACCACCCTGCTGCCGCCGCTGCTGATGAAATGGCTGTACAGTCACAAGGGTTCGCCAGATGCCGATCCTGTTTAGGGCGCTACACTCGTTGTGGCGCTAGAACAGGCTTGATACGCCCACCAGGCTGACGCTCATCAGCGCCAGTCCAATGAAACGTTTGAACAAGGCGTCGTTACGCAGAATGTATTCATGCGTCCTTAGACCGATCACATGACCAATCGCCGCGGCAGGCAGCAACAACAAAGCGCTTGCCGTATGCAAATCGACCGACAGCATGGCGAAGGTTGACATCTTGATCGTGACCAGGATGAACCACAGCACGAACAGCGTATCGCGCAATTGCCGGGCCGCGACGTTTTGCATGTACACCGCCACCATCAGCGGCGCGCCGGTCAGCGAGGTGCCCGATACGTAACCGCCCAGAATCAACAGGATGCGGCTGGTCCAGCCGCGCCCGCCGTGAATGCTCAGGTTGAACAGCCACAGCGCGGAATAGGCCAGGGTGATGCTGTAGATGATCGCCACCAGCCAGTCATTGGGCAGATTCAACAGGCCGATGACCCCGGCGATCTTGGCCGGAAAGATGTAAACGCTGGATTTTTTCAGGTAGCCCCAATCGACATTGGCCAGACGTGTGCGCAGGGTAAAGCCGGTAAAGATCAGCAGGTGGGTGCCGATCACCGGCAACCAGAACAGTGGTTGATCGTAGATGAACAACATCAGCGGCAGGCCCAGCGCGGCGCCGCCAAATCCCAGCCCACTGCGTACGAAACCGGTCCAGGTGAATACCAGCAGGGTCAGCATGAGCTGAGGCAGGGCGAATTCGCCGAGTAACACGGAGTGGGTTATCCATTCAGTCATCGTTTTTGGTACAAGGAAGGTATTTGAGTGTTTCGGATCGTTTTGACAGGGTGCCGGAATATCAGCTTGTACCTTGTCGTTGGCAGGTAATCAACCGAAAGCGAATACGGGCAAGGTGCCGAGGATTCGAGGCAGAGGCCGATTCCGGCCGCGTTGGCATGGATCGGGTGTGATGCCCATAAAAAAGGCCCGCATGATGCGGGCCTCTTTTACGCGTCAGGGTTTAATCAGAAATTGTATTTCAGGTTGCCGGACACGATGCGGGTCTCGTCGCCATTCGACAGCTCCGCGGTTTCAATCTCGACGTAGCTGATGAGGCCCGCGCCGAGATCCTTCTCGAGTTGCAGCAGCAGGTTGCTGTCGAGTTCCAGCAGCGGTGCATCGGCATCACTGAAGCCGTAACCGATCATGCCGCTTAACCCGTCGCCAAGCTTGTGCGTCAGCAGGACGTTGAACGACGACAGATCCTGTCCGGCGTCGTTGTCGACCTGCATGTAGGTGGCGCCAACGTAGGTGTCCCCGGAAAGGTTGTAGCGTGCACCGAGACCGATGAGGCTCGGTTCCGCCGCGCCGGAGCCATCGCTCTCGGAGTAGGAAACGGCATTGATGGTGAGATCACCTGTCGTGAAGGCCGCGCCGAAAACGACCGCATCCATGAACTCGTCGTTCGCCGCCGTATCCGGTTCGGCTACGACCTGAACCGAAAAGGTAAACGGGTCGGTGCTGTAGCCACCGCCACCGTAGGTGTAGGTAAAGGCATTCTGTACGCGCAACCCATAGGCATCGTCGTTGAGATGCTGGGTGGTGTGATACCAGGTGCCGCCTCCATGGCCGTGGGTGCGATAGATGTTCCAGCCGAGGTATTCGTAGAGAATACCCCACTGGTTACCGACTGTGACGGTGCCGAAGTCGCCGGACAATGCGACCTGTGCGATGCGGGTAGTTGGAGTGGAGTCTTCATTTACGCCACCCGCGCCCGCGGCCGACGTGCCAAGCCCCATCTCGATTTTGAAGCTGCCGGTCAGGCCATTGCCAAGATCACGGCTGTCTTTGAATCCGAACCGTGTTTCAGCCACGTCCTGGCCATGTGTCGAGCCATCTGCACCCGTGGCGAAGATTTCATTAACCGCACCCGCGCCGCTGAGACTGGTATTTTCAATGGCCACGTTAACGAAGCCAAAGATGTCGACGGCGGATGCCGATGCGGGTAACAGCGCGGAGGCGGAAATGGCCAGCGCCAGTGCTTTCTTGTTGAATGTCATTAGATAAATTCTCCTGAATGTATAGCGAATGATTGTTAACGGATTGGGAAGCTTTGATCGACCGGGCGAGCGCCGGTCACGCCTTTTCAGCGCGGATGTGTTACCACGTTTCAAACATGGAACGGCTGGTGGAACAGGTCATGGATACAAAAATGTTCTGCTTGTTTTGGCAAAACGACTGGTTCCAGGCTGGCCGAAGGCTTTAATCCGCAGCGTTTTGGCACATGCGCCAGTCGAAAATCAAAACTTATCCTAACGGAATGCAATCAGAGGAATTCTCTATTTGATGACAAAAAACAGCATAAATTTTCTGTAATGGTGATGTTGGCTGGGCAAGTTGGCTTGGCGCAAATGGATTGGCCAGAGTCACGTTATACTGCCCCCATGAAACAATCCCTATTCGCTTCGCCGGGCTCGTGTCGTGATACCTCGCGGACCAGCCAGATAAATGAATTGTTATGAATCTGCAGCAGGATCTATGGACGCGTGCGCTGGCCTGTTATCACGAGGGTCGCTTTCGTCAGGCCGACAAGCTATTGAAAAAGCGCTACCGCAAAACCCCAATCGATGTCCATGGCCGACTGTTGTGCGGCATGGTTGCCGCGGCGCTGGAGAACTGGCGCGAGGCGCATGAACATCTTAGCCGGGCGGTCAAACTGTTACCTGAGCAGGTCGAAGGCCGGATCATGCTGGGCAATGCGGCGCGTGCGCTGAACCGCATGGATGAGGCGATCGGACACTACCAGCAGGCGCTGCAACGGCAGCCCAGCGTCGAGGCCTGGCATAACCTGGCGGCCACGCTGGAGGATACGGGCGATCTGCTGCAGGCGCTGAGCTGTTATGAGCGAGCGTTGCAGCTTGATGCCAATTATGCATTGAGCCTGAGAAACCGGGCGCCGCTGTTGGCGCGATTGCGCCGCGTCGAGGCCGCCGATGCGGCATACGATGACCTGCGTCAGCGTTACCCCAATGATGCCGGTTTGCGCCTGGCCTATGCATCCTGGCTGGAGCAGTCGAATCGAACCCGGGCCGCAGGACAGATGCTGCCCGACTGCAGTGATTTCGAGAGCGCCGAGTTGGCGGCCTGTGAGTCGCTGCGCGCTCAACTGTTGACGCGCGAAGGCAAACTCGATGCGGCGCTTGCACGGCTGACGCGGGCGCATAGCGCAACCCGCTGCGATTATCTGGGTTTTCGTATGGGGCGTCTGTATGACCGACTGGGGCGCTATGACGATGCCTGGCGTTGCTTCAACATGGCCAATCGTGAGCGGCGCAAGGAGTGGCGCTTCGCGCGCCTGTTGCAGCAACCACTGTTTGAATTTCTGCACGACAAACTGAATCGCCTCGCCGCACTCGACGGCGGGCAGCCCGATCTCAAACCGGGTGACCCCCAGCCGGTATTCCTCATGGGGCTGCCGCGCTCTGGCACGACACTGCTCAACCGCCTGCTCGATCTGCACCCGAGTGTGCAGGTGCTTGAGGAAACCCACGCGCTGCGCATGGCGGCCGATGAATACGAGCGCAGCACCGATGTCGAGGCCGCGCGCGACGCCTACTGGAAGCAGGTCGCCGGTCATGCCGATATCGCGCCGGGCGCCTGCGTGATCGACAAACACCCCTTTCATGCCATGCATCTGGCGGTGTTGCCCGCGCTGTTTCCGGGCGCGCGCGTGATCTATCTGCACCGCGAACCGCTGGATGCCGCGTTGAGTTGTTACATGCAGGATTTCGATCCCGGTCCGGTCAGCGTACGTTTTACCGACCTGGAGGAGAGTGGGCGAGTTTGCCAGGCCTTCATTCAATTGATGGACGCCTTCAGTGACAGTGGCGGCGCGACGCTGCTGCATGTTCATTACGAGCGGTTGGTGACGCACCCCGTTGAGGAACTGGCGCGGGTCTTTGAGTTCTTGCGGCTGGAATGGGATGCCGAATCACTGGATATCGGCAAGGGGCTGGATGTTGCCGAACCAGTGATGACCGCGAGTTACGATCAGGTAATCAGGCCGATTTACCGCGAGTCAATCGGGCGCTGGAGGGCGTACGCGGGTTCAATCGAAGTGCTGCGTCTTTATCTGGATGGGTATGGCAGCGACGACAAAAAGGGATGACCGATGAGCCCTGCCCCCTTTATTGCTGCGGCATCTCGATGTTACGCAGCAGGTTGTCTGGAATCGAGTGCACTTCCTTGATGCGTTTGGTCACGATATAGGTGAAATAGCGCTTCAGGCCGATATCCGCCTGCAGCATGTTTTCCGCCAGACGCTGATAGTCATCGACGTTGCGCACGGCAAACTTGAGCATGTAATCGATGCCGCCACCCACGGCCCAGCATTCGAGGATTTCATCACAGCCCTGTACCGCCTGCTCGAAGCGGTCGACATCCGCGGGTTGCAGGCTGTCCAGCTCGGCTTCCATGAATACCACCATGTGTACGCCCACAGAGTTCCAGGACACGAAGGCGCCATAGCCCTCGATGACATCGGCCTGTTCGAGGCGCTTCAGCCGCTCCCAGCAGGGTGTGGGTGACAGGTTGACGCGTTCTGCCAACGCGGTCTTGGCGATGCGCCCCTCGCGTTGCAGAATCGACAGGATCTTTATATCGCGGTCATCGAGTTTTAACACGGTGGATGCCTCTGCTTATGCTGGTGGCCAATGGCTTGTGCTGCCGTTGGCCACCACCTCCGTCGCTGAGCGACGCCTATTTGGCCGCCGCGCGCGCCGCGTTGAGCCAGCCGTCAAAGGTCTTGCGGTTGGCTGCAATCCAGGCGTCGGCATGACGCATCGCGGCATCCCAGCCACCCTGGCCCTTTTCTTTCATCTTCAGGTTTTGTGCCGATATGTCATTCACCGATACCGCCATGACCTCGAACAGTTTGGCCGCGGCCGGGTTGGCTTCAACGAATTTCCTGTTAGCGACGATGGTCTGGGTATTGACCTCGAAGCCGTAGTTCTTGCCATTCCCCAGGCGCGTGTCAACGCCATTCGGGTGGGCTGAGCGAGGCACCTCGATCCAGGTCACGTCCTTGCCCGGGACCAGCACGCCGGACACCCAGTACGGCGTCCAGGTGTAGTACAGGATCGATTGGCCTTCCTTGTAGCGGGTNATGGTCTCGGCGATGATGGCTGAGTACTCGCCCTGGTTATGGGTAACGGTGTCGCGCAATTCGAAGGCGTCCATCTGGTGTTCGATGACGCGCTCGCAGCCCCAGCCCGGCACGCAGCCGGCCAGATCGGCCTTGCCATCGCCATTGGCATCGAACAGCCCGGCAATCTTGGGATCGGTCAACTGGCCGATATTCGTGATGTTGTGCTTGTCAGCGGTTTTTTTGTCGATCAGGTAACCCTGTGCGCAGCCCTTGATGTAGTCGCCGGTGCGTGACAGCTTGGCGTCGCCGCCGGCCTTGTCATAAAACGCCTGGTGCAGCGGGTTCCAGTGATCGGCCATGAAGGTCAGGTCGCCATTGGCAATGGCGATATGCAACGCCGGGTACTTGGCGTTCTGCACGTCCTTGACGGTGTAGCCGAGTTCCTGCAGCGCCTTCATGACGATGATGGTCTGAAAGTTTTCGCCGTCGATATTGTCCTGGCCGGGCTGGATGGTGACGCCCTTGCCGGGCATCGATGCCGCCATGGCCGCACTCGATAGCAGGCCGAACAACAGCGCGGAAAGGAATCGGATTCGCAGTTTATGCAAAGGTTTCATGGTGTCTCCGTTATGATTGAGTTTGATGGGTGGGATGGAATGGCCGCGTCAGGCGCGGCCGGAATCTTTGACGAGCAGGGAACGCACCAGGCCTACCGGCCCGGCCTCGTACCAGTGACGAATCCCCTTGTGGCGTTTCTCTTCACCCATGGCCTGGGTAATGCGATCGAGCACGATGGCCAGCAGCACGATGCCGATGCCACCGACGGTGGCCAGCCCCATGTCGAGACGGCCGATGCCGCGCAATACCATCTGGCCCAGGCCGCCGACCGCGATCATCGAGGCGATGACAACCATCGACAGGCACAACATCAGGGTCTGGTTGACGCCGGCCATGATGGTGGGCATGGCAAGTGGCAATTGCACCTTGAACAGCAGTTGCCGCGGGCTGGCGCCAAACGAGCGCGAGGCCTCGACCAGATCCGCCGGTACCTGGCGAATGCCGAGATTGGTGAGGCGGATCAGCGGCGGCAGGGCGAAGATGATGGTCACCACCACACCCGGCACGTTACCGATGCCAAACAACATGACGATCGGCACCAGGTAGACGAAGGCCGGCGTGGTCTGCATGGCGTCGAGGATCGGACGCATCGTCGATGCGGCGCGGTCGGAACGAGACAGCCAGATGCCCAGCGGCATGCCTATGACCATGCTGAAGAACACCGAGGTCAGTACCAGCGCCAGCGTCACCATGGTTTCCGGCCAGGCGCCGATGAGCCCTATTGCCGTCATGGATAGAATCGAGGCGATGGCCAGGCGTTTATTAGCCGCCTGCCAGGCGATCAGGGCGATGACGATGATGATGATCATGGCCGGCGTTGCCAGCAGACCGGCCTCGATGGTGGTCAGGGTGGCGTCGATGGGCACGCGGATGGCCTGAAAGACAGGACGGAAGTTGGTGACCAGCCATTCCAGGCCGCTATCGACCCAGTCTTCCAGCGGGATCACCGATTGTGCGAAAGGGTCGAGGATATTGAAAGCCTTTTCACCGCTGGCCGAAGACGCCAGCCAGTCGGCCGTGGCGCCGCCGTCCGGTTGTTCGGCCACGCCCCAGGCGGTGCCCTCGTTTCCCGTGGTCGATGGCGCGGCTGCGTTGCCGCCCCAGGGGTCCGGGTTTGTCGCGTCAGCCATTGACCACCTCCAGGTGAGCGGATTCCTGATCGAGTGTTTCCAGCAGCGAGGTCTTGGTGATGACGCCGAGGTATTTCTTGTCCTCGCCAATGACCGGCAAACCGCAGGGCGCTGCCGCCACGCGGCTGATGATCTCGGACAAGGGGGTGTCGCCGGGCAGCGGATCGATGCCATCCAGAAATGCGCTGCTGACGTCCTGGTCTGCATTTACCTTTAAAGCGCTGTTGATCGATTCCTCGGTGACGACACCGGCAAAATGGCGGTCCTTGCCCAGCACATAGGCACAGGAACGATCATCCTGGCGCATCTCTTCAAGTGCGGTGCGCAGCCCGACGCCGAGCCGTTTGATGACGGTGACCTGGCTGTTGCGCGCGATATCCCTGGCGCTGAACACCGTCGACACATTGACGCCGCGAAAGAATGATTCGACGTATTCATCGGCCGGGTTATTGAGGATTTCTTCGGGTGTGCCGACCTGTATCACGCGCCCCCCTTCCATGATCGCAATACGGTCGCCGATGCGCATGGCCTCGTCGAGATCGTGGGAAATGAAGATGATGGTGCGTTGATGCAGTTCCTGCAGCTTGAGCAATTCATCCTGCATCTCGGAGCGGATCAGTGGATCCAGCGCCGAAAAGGCCTCGTCCATCAGCATCACCGCCGGGTCGTTGGCCAGCGCCCGGGCCAGGCCGACGCGTTGCTGCATGCCGCCCGACAGTTCATCCGGGTAGCTGTTGGCAAAGGCCTCAAGCCCGACCTGAGACAGCGCCTGCATGGCGCGCAGGTGGCGCTCGGCGACCTCGACGCCGGACAGTTCCAGCCCGAAGGCGGTGTTGTCGATCACGTTGAGATGCGGCATCAGGGCGAACGACTGGAACACCATACTCATGTCGCGGCGGCGCAATTGCATCAGTTCCTTGTCGGACATGGATGCGATATCCACCCCGTCGAACAGCACCTGGCCCGCGGTGGGCTCGATCAGGCGGTTGAGCAGACGCACCAGTGTGGACTTGCCGGAGCCTGACAGTCCCATGACGACGAAGATCTCGCCCTCATAAACCGTGAAGCTGGCGTCGCAAACGCCGACGACCTGACCGGTGCGGTCGAAGATTTCGGATTTTGGAACACCGTCGTTGAGCAGTTTCATCGCCTTGCCGGGCGCGTCGCCAAAAACCTTGTACAGGTTCCTGATGACGATTTTTTCTTTGTTTTCAGACATTTGGTACTAATATGTGCTGCCGATCAGTGGTTTGACCGGACTCGTTGGTGCGTGGAATGTACCAGGGTTACGTATTACCTGGCCGTAAATTGATTCGTATACTAACTAATTATTTAGACAGTATCCAAGTTTGTTGCTTTAAATTGTGTTATTTCGAAAGAAAAACAATTACTGAACGAAATATTATGATCGAAAATAAAGATCTTAGAGAAGACATATTGGTCGCACTCAGACGGGTCATTCGGGCTGTCGATCAGCATTCGAAAAAGCTGGTGCAAAGCCACGGTCTGACCGGACCGCAGGCGTTGACCTTAAACGAAATCGTGCGTAATGGCCGCCTCACGGGCAGCGAGCTGGCGCGTAATATCAGTCTCAGCCAGGCCACGGTGACGGATATCGTCAAGCGGCTCGAACACAAACAGCTGTTGAGCAAAACCCGGGATGCGATCGACAAGCGTAAGTATTACCTGCAACCGACCGAGGCCGGGCGCCAATTGATGCGGGCCTCTGTGCCGCTGTTACAGGAGCGTTTCGCCGAACGACTGGCCGAGTTGAAGGATTGGGAGCGCACGCAATTGTTATCGTCGTTGCAACGCATCGCCGAGATGATGAATGCCGAGGATCTCGATGCCGCGCCCATGCTGACGAGTGGGGCCATGAATGCATCGCCCGAGGCGGTCGAGGCGGTTATCGACCCGGACTAACCGGAAACTGGCGCAAACCTTCTTGTTTCCATCACCCATTCCGGCTATGGTTCGCGCCGCCAGGGTGCTCGTCTCGACGAGTTAAACGGGAAGCCGGTGCGATGCCTTTTTTGGCATCAATGCCGGCGCTGCCCCCGCAACGGTAATCAGGTCAAAGGTTCGCGACAACCACTGAGCGTCAGCTTGGGAAGGTGCGAACCTGGAAATGTTCCAGCCTGAGAGCCCGGATACCGGCCCGGTGTTGCGTGGCTTTTCCACATTCTCGAACCCTGTCCGGCACGGTGGGTGCCTGGAGTTTTCATGTCTTTCTCCCGTTATTCGACGGCGCTATCCGCCGTTACTCTTGGTGTGTTTTCCATAAATATCCAGGCCGCCGTGCACATGCCGGTCATCGTCGTAACACCGTCGGCCTTCGAGCAGGCGCGTGGCGAGGCCAATAGCGCCGTGACTGTTATCGACCGTCAGGCCATTGAACAGGCCAATGCGGGTTCGCTAGCGGAGATTCTGCGCGGGCATGCGGGCCTGCAAGTGCGTGATCTGTTTGGCGATGGGCGTGAGGCGGTGGTCGACCTGCGTGGTTTTGGCGCAGCGGCCAGCAGCAACACCCTGGTGCTGGTCGATGGACATCGAATGAATAACTCGGCTGATCAGGCGGCGCCCGATCTGTCGCTCATCAGTCTCGATAACATCGAGCGCATCGAGATATTCCAGGGCAGCGCCGGTGTGTTGTACGGTAACCAGGCAGTCGGCGGGGTGATCAATATCATCACCCGAAAGGTCAGCCGTAATGAGGCGCGGGTCAGTGTGCGGGCGGGCAGCTATGACAGTGTTCAGGCGCGAGGGTCTGTCGACCGGCTGTTCGGGCAGACACAGCTGTCGGTCGCGCTGAGCGATCAGCAGTCCGACAATTATCGCGATCATAACGAGTCGAATAATCGTCGCGCACGCATTCGCGCCACGCGCCAGCATGCCGGGTTTTCAGCCTTCGTCGAACTTGAAAAAAATACCGATGACATCCAGACGCCGGGCGCCTTGCTGGCCAATGAACTGGCGCTCAGCCGCAGCCAGTCATTGCCGGTTTACAGCCAGGATTATTTCGCCACCGACACGACTCTGCTGCGCCTGGGGCTGGATAAACACCTGGATGATGAGCACTCGCTGGCCTTCGACTTGTCGAGCCGAGACACCGAGCGCGATTTTATCCAGAGCTTTCGACCCTTTCCCGGCTCGCTGACCACGCAGGAGCGGGAAACGCGGCTGTTGTCGGTCGACTGGCGCTACCAGCCGACGGGTCGGCATTTGCGCAGCCTGGCCGTTGGCGTCGATATCGATGACACGGATTATGCGCTGGTCTCCAGCCTTGGCCCGCAATCCATGCAGCAGACCGTCCAGGATCTGTTCGTATCGAGCCAGTGGCGACTTGACGCTAGATCGGGCCTGGATATCGGCCTGCGCCACAGCCGTCGCGATGCCGATGTCAGCACCCGGTCGTTCGATGACTCGGTCACGGTGGCCGGACTCGGTTACACCTGGACGCAGGACGGTCTGCGCCTGTTTGCGCGCGCCGATCAGAATTTTCGCTATCCCACCGTCGAGGAGCATACCAGCCCGCCTTTCGGCCAGCCGCCGGGACTGCGCACGCAACAGGGCCTGTCGCTGGAACTCGGTGTCGAGTGGTTGAGCGTCGATCAGCGCTACCGCGCATCGCTGTATAACATTCGCCTGGATGACGAGATTGGTTTCGATTCAAGCGGTTTTGCCAATCTGAATATCGATCGCAGCGAACGACATGGCCTGATCCTCGAGGCCAGCCGACACTGGACGCCAGCCTGGCAAACGGCGCTCAGCCTGACCCTGATCGATGCCGAGATTACCGGTGGTCCGTTCAGTGGCGGTGACCTGCCGCTGGTGCCGGAGCGCAGCCTGCGTCTGGACGTCAACTGGTCGGTTAGCGGGCGTCTCAAAACCGGACTCGAATGGCTGAGCGTGAGCGAGCAGGTTTTCGGCGGCGATTTCGCCAACCAGATGGGCAAGCTGCCATCCTGGCAGGTGCTCAATGCGCACCTGTCGTATACCCTGCAGGCATGGTCGATGAAGCTGCGTATCAATAATCTGTTGAATGAGAAGTACAGCGAAACCGGCAGCCAGTTCACCGAGTTCGACCCAGTGACCTTTGCGCCGACCAATCACCAGGCCTTCTTCCCGTCGCCCGAGCGTAACGTCTGGCTGTCGCTGGAATACCGCTTTGATTGATATCTATCGAATTCACACGCGGTTGCGCCAGTCAGTCGCAACGCTGGTGATCGCGCTTGGCCTGGCGCTGCCGGCTGCGAGCGCCGATGCGCCGCAGCGTATCGTATCGCTCGACCTGTGCAGCGACTGGATGCTGCTGACCTATGCGCGCCGCGAACAGTTGCTTGCGCTTTCGCCGTACCTGTACCAGTTTGACAACGACTGGGTCGAGCCCGGTCTGGCGGTGCATGACGGCAGCCTCGAACAGGTGCTGGCGCTCAAGCCGGACCTGGTGATCAGCGGTGAGTTCAATGCGCTGCTGTTGCGTAACCGCCTGCAGCAACTCGATGTGAATGTGCAGGTGCTGCCCAACCCGCGCCGACTGGATGACATCGGTGACTATATTAGGCGACTTCGACAACTGCTGGGCGCGCCGTCAGCAAAGGTCGATAGACATGCCGTCCCGCAAGGTCTGGCCTTGCAGCGTCCTCGTCGGGGTGATCGCCTGTTACTGCTCGGCGCAAATGGCATAGGCGCGGGTCGCGACACCCTGGAACACGACATCATCAGCGCGGCGGGCTGGGACAATTATCTGGACGACAGCGGGTTCATCGCGCTCGATCTGGAGTCGCTGATCGCAGACCCACCGCATGCCATCTTCATATCCGCGGCGCGCGCCAATTCGCTGGCGCTGCGCTTCATTCAGCACCCGGCATTGCAGCAGCGCATCATCAATACCCGCTGGGATGTGCAGCAAAACTGGCGCTGGACCTGTCCGGGTCCGTGGAGCTTTCGCCTGATCGAGGAGTTGAACACGTGGCACGATCACTGAACATCGTTCTAATGCTGCTGCTGATCATCAGTTTCTGGCTGTCGCTGCAACTCGGGCCGGTCGAGGTCAATGTGTGGTCGGGTCTGGTTGACTGGTTGCGCGGCATCAACAGCGATGCCGCGTTGATTGCCGCCGAGGTGCGTCTGCCGCGCGGGCTGCTGGCCATGCTGGTCGGTGCGGCCATGGCCCTGGCGGGGGCTGCATTGCAGGGCCTGTTACGCAACCCGCTGGTCGATCCGGCCTTGATCGGGGTCAGTCAGGGCGCGGCCATCGCGGCGGCGGCGGTGTTCTATTTCAATTTTCTGGCGTTTCTGGGCAGCTATGCGACGCTGGCGGCGGGTCTGTTTGGCGCAGCCGCCACGCTGGTTATTCTGATCGGGCTGTCGGGGCCGGTGGCGCGCCCGGCGGTCATCATCATGGCGGGTCTCGCCATCTCGGCGCTGGCCAGCGCGTTACTGGCGCTGGTGCTCAATTTCGCGCCCAGCCCCTACGCCATGCAGGAACTGGTGTTCTGGTTGTTGGGATCAGTGGCGCACCAGTCGCTGCAGCAGGTGTGGTTGTTGCTGCCATTGCTGATACTGGGAGCGGTGCTCGTCTTCAGTCAGCGACGGCTACTGGCCGGCCTGAGTCTGGGCGAACAGGTGGCCGAAAGCATGGGCCTTGCGGTGGTGCGTGGCAGCCGACTGGTCATTGCAGGCGCGGCTTTGCTGGTCGGTGGTTCGGTTGCGGTGGCGGGTAATATCGGTTTCGTGGGATTGCTTGCTCCGCACCTGCTGCGCCCGTTGGTTGGCTACCGGCCAGACCGCTTGTTGTTGCCGACCATGAGTGCGGGTGCGCTGATGGTGTTATGGGCCGACATGTTGGTGCGGCTGTCGCCACCGGGCCGGGAACTCAAGCTGGGTGTGATCACCGCGTTACTGGGTGCGCCATTTTTCATCATGCTGGTGTGGAAGGAGCGGCGGCGATGGCTCTGATATCAGCCGTCTCGGTGAGTGTCGAAAAACGCCTGACAGGTGTTGATTTCCAGGTCGAAGCGGGCCAGACGGTTGGCCTGATTGGCCCCAACGGCGCGGGCAAGTCGACGCTGCTTCAGGTGCTTGCCGGTTTGCTTGCCTATCAGGGTGGGGTGACTCTCGATGATACGCCGTTGCAATCGCTCGCGCCGCTCGAACGCGCGCGCAAGCTGGCCCTGCAGCCCCAGTTCGTCGACAGTAGCTGGTCGCTATCGGTGGCCGATATCGTATCCTTCGGACGCATTCCCTGGGGCGACATGGACCAGGCCATCATTCACCAGGCCATGCGCGATGCAGGGGTCGAGGCGCTTGCCGCGCGACGCATCGATGAACTATCGGGCGGTGAAAAGGCGCGCGTGTGGCTGGCACGCATCCTGGCCAATCGCGCCACCTGCCTGTTGATGGACGAGATTGTCGCCACTCTCGACCTGTTTTATCAGCACGCGGTGCTGAAGGTGCTGAGGGCCTATGCCGCACAGGGCAAGGGGGTCGTTATTGCCCTGCACGATCTGAGTCTTGCCGCACGCTATTGTGATCGGCTATATCTGCTGGATGCGGGCAGGCTGGTGCGCTGCGGTACAGTGGATGAAGTGCTGGACAGCGAATTGCTCGGCCGCGTGTATCGCGCGCCGGTACATGTCGATCTGGCGGCCAATCCGCCGGTGGTGCTGGGGCTTTAGCCGGTGGTGAAGTCTTGCGGTGGTGACATGTCGACCTCCTGAAGCTCGACGGCACTGACCGAGGAGTAGGGCGGTCCCTGGTGCAGCCAGCTGACGAGTTGGTCGATCGCGTCGGACTCGCCACAGGCAATGACCTGCACGCGCCCGTCGTGCAGGTTGATGGCGCTGCCTGTGATTGCCAGTTTTTGTGCTTGCTGGCGGGTCGACTGGCGAAAAAACACCCCCTGCACACGCCCTGAAACAAAGGCTCGAATGCATCGAATGCCCATTGAACAAAACCTCAACAAATTGCCAAAACGCTATGGATTGTAACCGATCAATCGGACATAATACGCGCCTTCACAATCGGGGTGTAGCTCAGCCTGGTAGAGCACTGTCTTCGGGAGGCAGGGGCCGGAGGTTCGAATCCTCTCACCCCGACCAGATCAAAAGAGCACGTAAGTTCAATCTTCTCGACTTCGATTCGAAGAGCAGGTGAGAGGAGTTGAACCGTTAGAGGTTCAAAAAATCGCCGGGAGCGATTTTTAACGCGCGCCAGCGCGGCCCCGCAGGGGCGAGGGCAGGAAAGCCCGAGTAAATCCGACCCGTCCGTCTCGTCCACCGTTACATTGATCGAAGCCAAGTTTCAAGAGCACGGCATTTCAGCCAAATCAGTTTAGTATCGCAGGGCAGGTGAGAGGAGTTGAACCTCGAGATGGATGAAAACCATCCCTGGTTTTCCCGCTTCGCGCGCAGCCGCGCCCAAATCTGAAACTGCCACGGCTTCCGGCCTGGTCTCGCTGAATTGCCCCTGCCGGCGTCTGCCACT
>JGI11705J14877_10000248_pt1 | contig 34552 bp, 30 predicted proteins | sample Etolaghawater15m_FD_14877 | JGI IMG/M metagenome (IMG submission 14877) | reverse complement strand
AGAATTTCCAGCTAAAGCTACAATACAGATCAAAGCTATTAGTCCAAAAATTGATTTCAATGATTTCATGTTTTTCCTCCTTGGTTGTTTACTGATTTAAATCTTCCCTGGTGATAACTTCACTGTAGGACGAATAAGTGGAGAAAAAAAGCCGACATCTGTCGGAATCGGGTTGATATTGGGCAGAGAATCCCCAAATTTGTACTAATATTCGAAGAGCTGGTTACTAAAATATTTAAGGCGTTTTTTACTCTAATGGGGAGATAAGGAGGAAGAACAACAACAAATCAATTGTTGTTGACACCTGACCTGACAATTGGAAAAGCAGAATGTGAAGGAATTCGACTCTACCAGGAATAAGGTAATGGTTTAGAAATTTATGAAACTACAGAACTTCGAGATGTCTATAGTAACGGCAATTTTTTGTAGGCTTTCGTGATTGTCCATGGCATCTCTGAACTAATCAATGGGAGTTATCAACTCACCATTCAATCGGGGTAAAGAAGAAGACAAACCTGCCATTCTCGATATCGACTTTAAGCTTTGCTCCATGGTTCAGGCCGTAGTGGATATAGCCATCTTTTGGGCCATCATCAGGTTTTTCAGTAGTATTGGGAGGTGACTCGAAGTCTCGGTCTCGATCATACCAGGAAATAAGCATGTACTCCTCAAAACGCTGTTCTGCTTGTTCCTTGGCAATTACCATGGCCTTCTGGTAATTCTGGGGAGTATTTTCTGGATTAAGTGAAACCGTCTCTATGGTTGAAAGATCCGGGACCCCTGGGGTTATTGGGCAACTTTTATCTGTCATTACTCATCCTCCTTGTAGTCAGCAGAACAGAGAAAATTCTAAAATATCCAAAAATAATAGGGAGATATGTGGACTTTTTATGTCGACACAAGGATTTGGGTAAGTCGCGCGACGCTTTTTCGCGTCGCACTTGACCCGCTTGTGTGTACCGGGCACGGCACATGATCTTAAAAGTGAGTCAAGTGTAACGTATAATCAAATACTTGGCAAGTCTTAACCCCAGCCGGATAGAGGCGAAGGGTATAGCGGTAGGCAACGGAGTATTGGTGACAATGCTTCTGAAGGGAGGACATCCGAACATCGGATACCGCAAAGGTACGGGATAACGAACAGGAATCGGGTATAAGGCGCATGCGTCGGGACGAGTCTGCACAACAAAATAAAGTCCTCTATCCATTATAAGGCGTATCCGTAAACCCGGCATTCACGTACTGAAAGACATGTGTTCACCCTGGGAGATCTCCTGTGTGCCACTTGAGAAGTCGCGTGCGACGGAATTTTTGCTGAAGGACAGGCATAAAATGTTGTCTGTCTCCTATTATTCTCCTTAAAAAAGAACCGGTTTAGTTTGCCCGCATTGAAAGCTATTTTAATTTGATCTGTAATTTGAAAAATCCAGCAGGGGTTCATAATTGTCCAGCAGCACCCTGTTTTTATCTGTGCTGATCAGAGTTGGGGTGATTCCGACACCGTAAGTTAGGCTTTTCGGGTCAGTATCAATTTCTCGGTCTGTGATAACTTCATCAAGCTTATAATGACGACCGTCCTGATGCTTGAACGCTGTTTCCTGGGTTCGGAAGTAGCGAAAAGTAACAGGTGTTTCAGGGAAAATATCTTTGCCGAAGTCGTATCGTTGCATTACAACCACTTGGCGATATCGACGCGCTGCTTCAATGGCCTGTGCTTCGGATGGAAAGAGCAACGCTCCAGCGATGTTGCCATTGGCGTCCAGGTATTCACCCCGCTTCGTTAGTTCTTTCATCAGCATCTGACGGGTGTGCTGGGCAGCCAGAAATGCCTGGGCCGAGCTGGTATCCAGCTTAGGCCAGTCTGTACTATAGCCGCGTTCTTTGCGGACGAGNCCAGCCATAAAGGCCTCGACACTGGCAGGCATGTCGCCGTACAGGCTTGCTCCGACAACAGTTTCCAGGAAGTGCTGGAATTCACCCTTGCCAAGCTTTCTGTTAAGCGGATCATAGTGTTGCGTTTGTGGACCGTCCTTAGTGAGTGTGTAACCCATGACGTTCATTTCCGCCCATCCGGCGTTACCGGGAAGCTGCCGCGGGAAGGCCCAGGTGCTGTCGATGGTATTACCTGTGCCGGAAGTAAAATCCTCGTAGGCGATATCATCCTGCGGGCCGATGCCGGAGTGGCAGCCGACACACTGGACCAGTTCACTCGCTGTCTGAGGACGCAACTCACCTCTGGCATCCTCGATATAACCCGCAAGCAGCCAGCCGGCTCCGTTGTCAATCCAGCCTTCGTCAATACCGACACGGGCGGGCCCTTCTTCTTCCTTAACATCAGCGCCACCATAGTAAGGATTAAAGGGGTGAAACTTGTACATGTAACGAATTTCTTTAACCCTCCTGGCACGGGCACCGGGAAACTGGCTTGTTGCATCTGCAGAACCGTCGGCGGTCACATCGACATAATGCAGGGGATGTGCAAATTCAGTTTCCAGTGGATAAAGGCCGGGCTCAATGTCAACATCCCCTGCTTTTCCCAGATAATGGTCAGGGTCATCCGTACCCAGGCGATCCTTAATGGCACGGGCAAGTAGCTCCAGATTAGCGATATAAATAGTAACGTCGAACTCTCCCCTGTCGTTCTTCATGAACTTATCGGGCAGACGAATGTAAATGCCTGACACACTGCCGGTCAACGGTGTGAAGATACCATAGGGAACGAAGTTGATAGAACGCCAGCCGGTGTTATAACCAGCCTGGTCTTGAAAAAAACCATTCTCTTCTTTGCTGCTCCGTACGAAACCGTCTGCATCGGCTGGAAGATCAGCCGGATCAAGGCCGGGGAACAGCCGAAAAGGATCTTTGACACCGCCATCCCAGTCTCTGGGTGAACCGGGGCGTCTGGCAAAACCACTGGACCAGTTATCCTGGCGTATATAAGTGGTCATGTCCCAGGCAGCTGGATCATGACCTTGCTTTTTGACCTCGGCACGCAACTTTTCCGGAAACAAGGTATTGGTCCACGGCGTTACCGAACCATTGACCATATGTGGATAGTGAAAGGCTGTGAAAGCATATTCGGTTTGCAGGTTACCCAGAACGATTGAAGATCCAGCCTGTGGGGTATTGTTGCCGAATCGACGGTTGGCGAGCCCGTCTGTATGGCAATACTGACAAGCATTTTGAGTTCCTGCAGACGTTTCGATGTAGCATTGCGCTGGAATATGGGCATAGGGATTAGGAAAAAGCATTCGATCAATGTAAGTCTCTGTCAATGGCACGTCATCAGCCCGGGCGCTACTAATCAACGTAAATGTAATAGAAATGAAGATAAATACGAAAGATCTCATATTTATTCCCCTTGTTTTTTTAATGAAAAAAATATAAGCCGACACCCCTTAGGAAGTGCCGGCTAATTATCCCTGTTCTTGAAATGAATTATTTAATACCCGGCAGGCCACCAATGTAGCCGATATTAGCCTCTTGCTGATACCTCAATGCTCCTTTGTCGTTAGTGCCGAACTTCTTTTTGGCAGTATTGTTCAGACGGGATTTGACATCCTCAGGCATGGATTTAAGCCATTCTCCCTGGTGCTGATTGTTACTCATGATGTATGCATGACCGTTGATGTCATCAACAACCTGCAGACCAGTTGACTCGGAGCCAGAGGCCAGTGACATGATTCTGGTCAATTTGCCCGTGTCAACGTTGTAAGCCCAAACAAAATTGTTGACATGGGTGCCACTGTCTTCACCAATGAACAGAGTTCTCATCTTGTTAGAGAAGAACACATTGTCAGGATTAGCAACCTTGTCGACGGCGGCGATATTGCCAAGTGCATCCACCTTGATGTCTTCGCCGACCAAAGCGGCCGGAGCATGCATGGCGGTAGCGACCCAATCACTATTTATGGGATTGCCTTTGGTGTCAATTTGACTACCGTCAAGTGCGATCTGGTAAGTGGCACCGGCCTTAATCTTGTTCAGTTGTATATGGTCGGCTGGTCCAGTATCGTCTTTCAGCATCCCTTTTTCCTGATAGGATATGGCCATGTAGAGATTTTTCGCCTTGGGATCCACTGCAACACCTTCCATCTTATTGAACTCGGTGGTAGCATCCAGATAAGCGGCATATCGGCGAGCCTCCAGGAAGGCGGCTGCCTTCTCCATTCCTTTCTTCAGCTTCAGGATTTCGGTACCTTTGTGACCTGCACGAATCTTCTTGAATCCATCGTTCTTCCAATTTGGATTGGTGTCCGCTGAGGCAGTTTCGAAAATATCGTCGAAGGTAATGCCGGAATCGATAAGCTTGCGTACCTCTACGTTAGTGGCATGGCCCAGACAGATCCAGCTCAGGTTTCCACCATTGTCGCCGGCCTGATACCAACGTGCGGCATAGAGAGTATTGGCCGACAGATCGCCAGCTTTGTCGGCTATGCTCATGAACATTCCGACATAGGCACCGTCATCACCGAAGTAAGCTGTGCGCTGGTCAGGCATAACCTGTGCCATTTCCCAGGTGCCACGGCCCATGGAGTAATGTTTAGTCGGCGTTCCATTCCCATCAGCGCCTAACGTAACCTCGGTAATATAACCGTAGTCATAGGGATTGGCCTGGCGCTTACCCTTGAAATAAACTTCGGTCAGTGCTTTCAAACCCTTGGTTGCCTTGCTTGCTTCCTTGCCACTGACTTTGGTGTAGTAGAGGTCGTAATCTTCTTCAGAACCAAGATGGGTGTTCCACGGAGTCTGAGAACCGAAGCAGGGAATCCAAAGTCCGCCAACCGATGAAAAGTCAACAGGACGTTGATCAGCGGCTAACAGTCTTCCACCTTCTCCCTGCTTGATGTCGGTGACTGTCATGGACATCGGCATGCGCGAATACCATCCCTTTACCTTGTTGGCCTCTTCGCCATTGGCCAATAACCAGTCGTATTCGTAATGAGTGACCAGAAACAGCTTGTCACTGACTTTTAGAAGGCTATTGGCATCAGGGGTTTCAGCGATTACCGGATCACCGTTCAGATCCTTGAGCGCGTTACCGTCAACATCATAAAGGCGGGCTGCCTCGTGCTTGTTGGAACCTACTTTGTCGGTGTTTTTGAATAGTACATTATATGAAAGAGGGTGAGAACTGACCGAACCATCAGCGTAACGAACAATCGCCGAGGAAGTGGTTTTGGTGGTCAGCAAATCGTCATCTGTTGCAGGCGCCGGTGTGCTGGTGAAATCTACGGAAAAGATTTTATTATCGGCTTTTTGACTGCTGGCCAGTGCCGGAGAGGACATGACAGTTGCCAGAGCTATGGTTGCACTGGTTAGTAAGAGTTTAATCATTTCCGGATGATATTTTTTTGATCGATGGGTTAACATTTTAGAGCTCCTGTTGTGAATGTTTTAATGACGTACTTTTTAGCAATCTGCAGGCCGGGCTGCTCAAGGAGAGAATCTCGGCCTCAATTGATCTGATATTCACAAAAAGAAACTACAAGATGATTATTTAAAATTGATTACTGAAAGATTCTGATGCGAATAGAATTTTATTAAGAAATTTTTAGAGGTGTGCTTGTAGCGGTAGAAACTAGCTGAAATATCGTACCGTAGACCAATTATGCGACAAACGGTACAGACCATCTTGTACACATAAATGTCATTTCATGGTATAGTCGTAAAGTTAAGGTAGCAACTTATTGATGCTGCAAAAACTCGTTCCTGAAAAGCATTAGGGTAAGTTGTTGATATTTTAATTTGTCAAGTTATAGAACCGTTATGCCTCTACACTTTTGACAAAATTAACTTACAAATCGGTGGGAGGTCGTTAATATTGCCACATCAAATATCTACTTTTGTCTAACTAACCGCAGGTTAGCCTTCCTACTGAGTGTCAGGTTCTCTCACGTCGTGTTGCTCAAACTGACAAATTCGATCTAAACTTTTACAAATTTCTAATTCTAACTTTTTTGTGAGACAGTTTCACTGAAAAGACGACAGATTGCCTGGACAATCGGAGTCCCTGGGGCAAACTGATGGGAGGAAATTGTGTAGACCAGATGCCAGTCGGTTTCTGCCTGATCTAATATCCCTGTAACATTTCCCAGCAGCTCTTCACGATTGTATGGTTCTTCACATTCTGAATAGACAAGGTAATCCAGGCCTTTTTTAAAAAGCATTACCGAGCCATCATAGTATTTTCTTGTACGACTGATTGTGGTAATAATTTCGAGAAGATTGTGCCCTAATTCATCAGCAACCTGATCAGCCACGGCATACCCTATATCCACCTGCAAGCTGTTGAAATCAGGGAAACGTATCAGGATAAGGTCATAGGCGAGATATTCTTTCGCCAGAAGCCTGGCATCATCCAGTGAAAGCAGGTAGCGATAGTTGTAAAAATCACTCAGAGGCTCCCGAAAATAGGCTCGACTTCGGAACAACTCTATGTCCTTCATGAAACCAGCAGTAATTGGATGTGTAGCCAGAGACTGTTTATGGCTTTTTATCACCTTACCGAAAACCTTCACTACGTTGCTGTCAAGCTTTCCACTGTTCGCCTCGTCTCTGAGAACAGCCATGGCCTTTTTGTGAGAAAAAGGTGTCTTATAAGGGCGCAGGCTCACAAGAGCATCGTAGGTATCTGCTACTCCGACAATACGTGGTAACAACCCGATATCTTGACCTTTAAGGCCAAAAGGGTAGCCACTTCCATCGAGTCGTTCATGGTGTTTGAGGATGATATCGGTAATTCTGTCATCCTGGATATGTCTGCTGATAAGTTTGGCGCCTATCAACGGGTGATAATCCATGATTTTCCTGTCCTGAAAATCAAAACGATCAGGTTTTAAAAGAATATCATCTGGGATGGCAGTTTTTCCAATATCATGGACCAGACATCCTAGCTCAAGGATTTCAAGCTCTTCCTTATCAAGCCCGATCTCTTCACCAACGATTTTTGAAAGAGCGGCAACGTGGATGGCATGATCGAAAGTGTACTGATCTCGATTGGCAAGAACTTCCACCATCATCTCAAAGAGATCTTTTAAAAAGAGGGTATTGGACCTCTCAAGTTCTGCTTCTGTCTTTGAATGAGCAGTGATCTCCCTGTCGAGCATACTATTTTTAATTTTAAGTGTTGCACTGGCCTCCTTCAATTTTGTCTTACTTTCCCAGAAAGCTCTGGCGCTTGCTCTGGTCAGGGCTATAAGAAACAGAGCAAAGGTTCCTCCAAAAAAGATGGAGGCTGCTATAAGTATATGGGGAAAGGCAAAGTCGTGCCAGAGAAGCCAGGCAAAGAAAAGATGACCACAGAAGAAAAAAGCCATCAGCCAGATCAGAAGCAGCCACTTGTATTGGAGGGAAAGCGGCAGTTTTCTTTTTAACCGCATCCCGGTAATAATGGCGACAAACAGAAGGGAGGCACCTGCGGCTATAAGGAGAAAAGATATAAATTTAGGAGTGGAAATGGTTTCAAACAACGTGATTGGACCTCTTTTCCTTGGTGACTGATACTTGTATTAAACAGGCGACAATAGACGAATCATTATAACATGGTTTGCTGTAATATCATTGCCATAAGCGTTTTTTTCTTAACCAGACAGAAGGCTGTCGTCGGAGAGTTCTTCATTGCGAACACGATCAAACATTTCAAGCAAGTGCTGAAAAGAGAACCAGGAGAAATACTATGGCGAGGTGAACGTGAAGCTGATCAAATCTCCCCTGTTCAAAGGGAGTGGAAATGGTAGCCTAAACACAAGAACATCAGGTTTTTCACCAACAAACTGCTTTGCAATCTGTACCGCTATGGCAGGATTGCCTTGAGCAGTCTGATAAACAAATTCAAGATTTATTCCCTCTTCAACAAATAGAAAAATCAGGTCATACGAATCCGTTCACAATCAGGGCATATCCAGGTAGGACCATTTGATATTCCCCATGTGTTTTCCTTAAAACAATCTTCACATATCATAAAGCCACAGGGACAGCTCAAACAGTACGGAAGTTCTTTCTTACAGCAATGACAGACATATTTTCCAAGTTTTCTTTGACGGTAGGATTTTTTTTTCTCAGGTATTTCCTGCTCGCCACTCATCTCTTCAAAGCCTCATTGAGCCAGTTCTGATAGTCACTGCTGATATGCGAAAGAGGTACAGCGACTATTTCAGGAATATCGTAGGAGTGGTGTTTCCTGATTTCCGCTTCCAATTCATCCCATAAAGACTGGTGACTCTTCATCAATAGTCGGAATTCTTTCGTTTGGGTAATCACCCCGTTCCACCAATAAAGCGAATCCACGGGTGAATCTATCTGTGCACAGGCAACCAATCGTTTTTCAAGAAGAATACGCGCAAGCTGCAAAGCCTCTTCTTTTTCTTCAAATGTTGTTAAGACAAGTATAGGATCAGACATTGCTTTATATTGTTTTCTTTTTTAATATATTAAAGACATCCCCTCTTCGCAGTTAACAGGGATTCTTAATTTTCACAAGATAAAATCTCAACCTGCACCAGGAAACCTATGCTGTTCACAATCGATGTTGGCAACACCCACACCGTAACTGGACTTTTTGACGGAGACACACTAGTCGGACAATGGCGTTTAAAATCTGACCCCGATCGTCCGAATGATGAACTGGCTATTCGCTATCATGCCCTCTTCTCAATGGCTGACATAAACAAGGCAGATATTGACGGTGTTATTCTGGCAAGTGTGGTCCCGGCACTGGAATCTTCCTGGATTGCCTGTATTAACACCTATTTTTCAAAACATCTTACCAATCCTCCACTGGTTGTTTCTGCAGAGAGTATTTCCAGTCAGATCAAAATCCTCACAGATTACCCGAAAGAAGTTGGAGCTGACAGACTGGTCAATGCAATAGCCGCCTGGGAACAGTACAGACAGAATCTTATTATTATTGACTTTGGTACCGCAATCACCTTTGATTGTGTCTCTGCAAAATGTGAATATCTGGGTGGTACCATTCTTCCAGGGATCGCCATTTCGCTTGATGCACTCTCGACCCGTACGGCAAAACTCCCTCGAATCGATGTCACAACTCCCCCGCCCCATGTTATTGGCACGAACACCGTTGATGCCATGAAAAGTGGTATCCTTTATGGTTATGGAGCACTTATCGATGGTTTGACCGAAAAAATACACAAAGAACTCTGCCCCAACGGAGAGCCGATGAGGGTACTTGCAACGGGTGGAATGGCTCATCTTATTGCCCCTTTCAGTAAACGTATTGAAGCGGTTGACACTCTACTGACTTTACGGGGCCTGAACCTCCTTTTCCATAAGCAATATGACATATAACTCCCGATTACCAGCACCGCTACAGCCAGGTGATTGCATAGGGATTATTGCACCGGCAGGTCAGATTCATGACACAAAGTCACTTGAACAGGGGATGGCGATTCTTCAGAATATGGGTTTTGAGCTGCGTCTGCCAAGAAACCTCTGGCCCGGAAAAGGCTATCTGGCTGACAGCGATGCTAATCGCGCTCTCGAATTTCACCGAATGTGGAGTGATCCTGAAATATCGGCATTACTAGCGCTTCGGGGTGGTTTTGGCTCCCTGCGGCTTCTCCCTTTTCTGAATCCTGAGGATATAAAAAAAGAAAGAAAACTTCTTATAGGATTTTCGGATATTACCATTCTCCACAGTGCCATTCATCAGACGAATGATCTGATCACGCTTCATGGGCCAATGCTCACTACTCTTTCATCAATCAGTTCGGACAGCTTGCAGCATTTTTATGCCTGCCTCAGCGGAAACTGGGACAAACCGCTGCAGAATCATCGAATAGAGGTACTCCGTGACGGGCCACCTGTACGCGGAAAACTTATTGGTGGCAATCTCAGCAGTTTGATAAGCATTCTGGCAACAGCCATTGATCAGGATTGGAGTCAAAAAATACTCTTTCTTGAAGATGTTGGAGAACCACTGTACCGATTGGACAGGATGTTTACTCAGCTCTGGCATAGTGGTAAAATTAACCAGCCGGCAGGGATCATTCTGGGTGATTTTTCAATCAACCAGGAACAGGACAGTCTGGAAAAAATACGTTTTCACGAAGAGATCTGGACGCGGGTTCTGGAACTTACCGAAGCTGCGGGGATGCCTGTTTGGGGAAACTTCCCCATCGGGCATGGGAGGAACAATCTGACCATGCCCCATGGCGCCGATGCACTGATGGACAGTAGTGCGGTCAGGCTTTCTTATCCGCACCGACCGTAAGCATATTCTGCCTGCTAAGAATCCAGTCTACTGCTTCCGATAAATCCTCGGCCCTGAAATCCGGCTGAATTTCCTGCTGTGGCCCGATATACTGTTCATCTCCCCTGCCATATCCCGTACGTACCAGAATGGAGGTCGCACCGCAGTTGGCCGCTGTCTTGATATCTGACCATCTGTCGCCAATGACATAGGAAGTTTCAGGATCAAGCCCCATCTCCTCGGATGCCTGATAGACAAGCCCCGCTTTAGGCTTGCGGCAGTTACAATTTGTGCGAAAACGTTCTTCCTTGGCCTCAGGATGATGTGGACAATAATAAATTCCATCCACATGGGCTCCTTCGTCTGCAAGTAGCCTGTTCATCTTCTCATGTACTGCAATAAGCAACTCTTCGGGAAAATAGCCACGGGCAAGCCCAGACTGATTGCTTATTACAACAACAGGGATATCGGCATCATTGAGTTTCTTTATTGCATCTCCGACTCCGGCAAGCAAATGAAAACGGCAGATGTGATTAATATATCCCATCTGTTCGTTGATGGTACCATCACGATCGAGGAAAACCGCTGCCCTGAGGCCATCCTTTCTTTTAATTTTCATAATGTTGCACCATTTCAGGAACTTGGAGGAAAGGTTGGGGAAAGCATTTTAACAAGATCCTCGTACACATCCTTGGAACTGATTGACTCAAGGCATTGCAGGTGCCCCTTGGGACAGTGTGTCTGCATGCATGGACTGCATTCCATTTCACGTCTTACAATTATTGCATTTTCCGAATAGGGACCGGTGGCAATATGATCAGTTGAACCAAATATTGCAATACTGGGAGTTCCAAGCCCGGCTGCGACATGCATAAGTCCGGAATCATTGGTTACAAAGGCGTCACAACACTTGATAAGTGCCATGGCCTGCTTCAGATTCGTTTTCCCCGTCATATCCTGAACATGAAAAGGCGTTCGTATGGAAAATTCTCTGATCTTACTGGCTGCCGCATTATCCACCTCGGTTCCAAAAACCATGATAACACACCCGCTCTCCTGGTAATTATGACTGATAATAGCTGCCAACTGTGCAAATTTTTCAACGGGCCACTGTTTTGCCGGGCCAAACGCAGCCCCTGGGTTAAAACCTATTACCGGCACAGGTGGAGCCTCAGTAGTTACCGGTTGTAACTCTGCAAGAGTTGGTAATTCTTCCCCCAGTTGTTCCTCCAGTATGAAGGTAGGACTTTTATACTTGAGACATTCTACAAGTGCCTTTGCCCACCGCAGTAAATCGTTAGGTAGCGGCAATCGAAGATGATCAGGCCCGGGGGTCAGGCCAAGGGCTTTCAGCATGTTCTGATAGTAGTGTACCTGGTGCTTCTTTCTGGTCGCCTCACTGATAGTAACACCATGGGAAAGCAGTACCCCACGCCCATCACGTCTATAACCGGCCCGTATCGGAATACCTGCCATTTTCACGAGAAAAGCAGCTTCAAAGGCATTTTGTAGAAGAATGGCGGCGTCAAAACGGTACTTCTTAAGGTCTATTGCAAGTTGTAATGGGCCTTTCAGCTTTCCTGCATACAGATTTTTTTTATCATAGACAATAAGATGATCCACATCGGGATTTACCCTGAAGATATCAGCAACCCAGGGTACCGCAAGCATGGTGATTTCAGCATCCGGAAAATTTTCCCTGATAGTATGAACGGCAGGTGTTGTCATCACTGCATCACCTATCCAATTGGTAGAACGGATCAGAATTTTTTTTGGCTTCAACTCGATTAGAGAAGCTTTAGGAAACATAATATACCTCAGGACAGCCTGGAAACGCGTTCTGGTGCTCTTAATCAGTCAGCAACTCGGCAAGTTGCTGCTGAGCAAATTCAATATCGGGATCTAAAGACAATGCAAGGGTAAGAAAATGAACAGCCTCATCTTTATGGCCAAGCCTGCGGTGATTGACCCCTAAATTCGCATAATCCATTGCAGAGGAGGGATTGAGTTCAACTGCCCGCTCAAAACTCTTCACCGCTGCGGCATAGTCTTCAAGTTTAAAGAAACAGACCCCCATTGTATTGTAGATATCAGGCCGATCCTCATCTTCTTCCAAGCCTTTCTTGAGCACTGCAAGAGCCTCATCGTAATGGCCAAGATCCCTGCAGCAAAGACCCATATAGGAATAGACATAGGGAAGATCCTCCTGTTCGGGAATTAACTCAAGGGCCTTGCGGAAATGAACAAGTGCCGCCTCCGCCTGTCCAGTTTCATATAAATTTCGGCCTCTGTAAAAATCGAGATAATAGGCATCGGGTATGAGTCCCTCCAGTCTTTCAAGTCTCTCATCGAGCACTTCGGGATCATCAATTCGCTCAACAAGAAGCTTTGATGCAAAGAGGCCGACATCCTTAATCATGGAACGTTCACGGAAATGAGCTCCAGGGATTATTGTGTAGATGGCCGGGATTTTCAGCTCAGGATGAACAACATCAAGCATAAAGGTGTCCATTCCCTTCTCTGCAAGTGCTGCAACACAGTTTTCGACCTCTCTCTTAATATTTGCATCGCCAAGGTTGGGAATACTCGCAATGTCTATATCCAGACCACTCTCTGTAACATGTGCAACTTCCTCCATGGTAAGCGGTTTGGGTAATCCCGAAGCAATATAATTTGATCCGCTGTTAAAATCACCGGCAAGCTGGGCAACCTCCGTTACTGCACGAATCAGTGCTTTCTCTGGATCTGGCGTTGTTCCGGCAGTGTATACAATCTCACTCTGTTCAGGAAAAGATGAGCGATCGATGGCAAGCGCGGCAACGGTGCAGATTCCGGTATCAAGCGTGAAATCGTTCAAATAAAGATCTATGCCATTCCCTTTGAAAATAGTAAGAAGTTTAGTGGCAATGGGATCTGTCACGCTCTCATGATTGATACGGGGAGTTTTAATTTGTTCATGGGTAACAAGCGCACAGACATGTCGTTCAACAATTTCACAAATTCCCTGCAGAGCGGCCTCTTCATAGGAGTTCCCTGCAGAGGGCCCATTGAATTCATTGATGGCAAAAAACCAGGAAAATGGCATAAGAACATCTTCACCACTCCTGAGATTTGTGGCCCAGGTCCACTGCATGGGGATACCCTGAAGGATCTGTTCCAGAAAATTGCTGTCGTGTTTCTCATCGTGGACAGATTGCAGCAGGTAACTGGTATCAAGTACAGGATAGCCAAGATCACGCATTTCCTGATAATCACCGACAATAAAGTTGTCGGGATTATTCTTAAAGGTGAAAAAGGAAAATCTTTCGGCAAGTTCCATACAGGCTGATGCCTGTGCCTGTATGGCAGACGCACCCTTTCCCATCTGTTTTTTGGTTCCTGTCATTTTTCTTGCGTCTTCACCACAAACAGAAAAATAGACGGGAATACCAAGACGTCCGTTATCTATCCGTTTGACTTCCTTAAGGATATCGAGTTTCAAATGTGCAAGTTTATCCTTGAACCGGGTCACTGTTTCTTCAGGGCTGATAGCCTTATCCTGATCTATGGTATAGGTCTTCATACAGTCACGAAGACGAATTACTTTTTTATCCATATATAACTCTTATTTTGGGTTGGCTGGGGGCAATACAACCCCTTTCCCTTACTTTCAAATAAAATGCAGGGAAGGGGCAAGTAGGAACACCTTACAGGGGTGGCACTATACAGAAATAAATTGATTTTGCAAAGGAAGGGACTGAAGAAGAGAAATGATACTATTGGTAACTATCTGCCCAGCCGACAGCATCCAGATAAAATGCAGGAAATCTGTCACGATCGGCTCCGACCAAATCCACTGTCTCTTCAAATTTCGCCCAATTTCCAGTTTCGTAGGATTCAACGGCTTGAAGATATGGAAGCTTATTCCCTTTACGTTTTGCCAGAGCATCTTTAACAGAATCCGTTAAGGGGAGTTGTTCCATCAAATATGTCATACTGTTGTCCAGCATTGCATCTATAAGTGAAAAAAGCCCCAACATGAAAAAATCACAGCTGTTTGATTTCCCCTGGCTCTCTGCTATCAACTCGAGCATCCGGGCGCGAATAATTGAGGTTCGGAGAAGTTCGGAGGGTTTGGATTCTGAAAGCTTGCTCGTCGCTATCAGGGATACAAACTGCCGTACTCCACGTTCACCAAGAAAGGCAATTGCCTGACGAATTGAAGATATCGGATGAACCCTGTAAAAAAAAGCAGAATTAAGATATTTCAACAACTTGAAAGAAATCGATACGTCCTGATTGATTAATTTTTCAAGTGTATTCACATCAAATTCTGTTCTATTCACTTCGGTGATCAATTGCAGCAGGGTTAATTGTGACGACGGAATATCCTTGTTTCTGAGGACTTCCGGTTTAGCAAAGAAGTATCCCTGAAAGTACACGAATCCCATTTCAAGGGCCTGCTGAAATTCGTCATAGGTTTCAATTTTTTCTGCCAGCAATTCACATTTATATGGTTTTACAGCTTCGATTATACTCTCTATCTCAGCAATCGGAGTAAGACGAAAATCGATTTTTATAACCTTCGCAATTTTAACGAGGGGGAGCCATTCTTCAGTAAATACAAAATCATCGAGAGCCAGATCGTATCCCTTGGCAACAAGTTCTCTACAGGCCTCCCTTACTTCCTCCGTTGGAGTAACATTTTCAAGCACTTCTACAACTACATTTTCAGCAGGCAGCATGGTAGGAGTACCCTTCAACAGCAGATCTTCAGTGAAATTTATAAAAGACCTGTGCCCCCCGGATATCTGTTCAATACCAACGGTAAAAAAGGATGAGGAGAGAAGACTAGAGGTTGCCGTTTCCCCGTCAAGATCTGGAAAGGCGTTGGCCATCCCGGTACGAAACAGCAATTCATAGGCAAAGAGCTTTTTACGGGAATCAAAGATAGGCTGTCTGGCAACAAAAACGTCCATAGCTTTCCAGGAAAACGGTAGATGGATAAATTATCAAGATCTGCAAATCACAGCGGCAGATCATATCATAGGGGAAGATATGAACGTAAACGCTCTTCCCATGAGCCATTGCCGAAATCAATCTCAACCCTTCTTACCGATTCATTTTCGATGGTCATTTTCAGCAACAGTCGTGTGTCCGGAATAAGCGATCCGGCCCTTTCAGACCATTCTATCACGCTTAATCCAGAAAGATAAAAGAATTCTTCAAAACCAAGATCTTCAACTTCAGTTTCATCAGAAAGACGATAAAAATCAAAATGATACAGAGGTATGCGTCCAGGGTATTCCTGCATGATTGAAAAGCTTGGACTGGTAACATAACAGGATTCCGGTACTTCCAGTCCCCTTGCCAATTGCTGGGTAAGTGTGGTTTTCCCTGCACCGAGATCCCCACTCAAGCAGATCACATCTCCGGGAAGGGCAAGGCGAGCAAGAATATGGGCTAATTCTCCCGTCTCCGATACAGTATTCAGATAAACTGTGATGCTTGTCATTGGCAGTTACGATTTTTAGCAAGTGTAAAGATAATAGATGTCCCCATTCCAGGCCTGGAATTTATTTCCATTTTTCCACATAAAATTTTCATTCTTTCAGCAATTGCCTGTAAACCAATGCCCCTGGTTTTGCCAGTGGATGTGGAAACTGCTTCGACATCAAATCCGCAGCCATTATCATGTACCGCCAGCACTATCTCATCTCCAACAATACTTGCCCTAACCTGTATATCAGTTGCATTGGCATGCTTAATAACATTATTCAGCGATTCCTGAAGAAGTCTATAGAGATGTCTCTGCTCCTCAACCGGAAAAAACCGACCGAGGTGTTCCATGTTAACATCGATTTCCACTTCAGCATGTCCTAGAAACCCACCAATAAGGTTCTCAAAAGCTGCATCAACCCCAAGGTGATCAACCATCATAGGCCAGAGTTCCCGTGAGAGACTTCTCACGTCTTCTATCTGCATATTCACATATTGTCGTAACTCACGTAGTGCCTCTATTGTTTTATCCTTATGAAATTCATCATTATTGTGAAGGCTATTTTCCATGCCTCTTATCTGCAATTTAAGAGCAGCGAGTGATTGACCGAATTCATCGTGTAATTCCATTGCCAGGCGACGCCGTTCATCATCCTGTGCCGTTATCAGCATGGCAGAGAGATCACCAAGTCTTTTTTCCGAGAGACGGAGCTTTTCCTCAGCAATTTTACGCTGGCTAATATCACGGATTATGGAGCCAACTATACGTTCTCCTCCTGAAAGATCTATGCAGAAGAGATTCATCTCCATATCAAGATACTCTTGATTCTTTTTCTGTACTCTCACCTCTCTCGGGTAAGGAGGACGATTCGTAGCGAGGAGCATGGAAATCTCTTCTTTAACAATATGGCGGTCTTTTCTGCAAAGGGCAAAAAAGAGTGGTTTTTGCAGAAATTCATCATCACTGTATCCAAGTAGTCTTTCAGCTGCAGGATTTGCATAGAGACCTCTGCCAGCAGTATCGAAAAGAACCATAATATCCTGTGTTGCGTTGGCAAATTTTCTAAACCGCTCTTCACTTTCCCGAAGTGATACCTCCAATTTTTTTCTTCTTTGGACATCTTGCTCCAGCTCTATATTAACATTGAGAAGTTTTTTGTTGGCTAGTTTTAATTTTCTGTTTTTTTCTGCAAGTTCATTAGTGAGAGAGACATTTTCTTTTTTCAGCTGATAAAGATCCTGTGCCCTGTCAATAACCTGACTTAACACATTTTCATCCCAGGGTTTGAGAATATACTGGTAAATCCTGCCCAGGTTGATCGCATCCATGACATACTCAACCTGACTATGTGCTGTAAGGAGAACTCGTATCGGATCCGGATCAATATCGTAAATCTTGCTGAGCATTTCAGTCCCGCTGATTCCAGGCATCCGCTGATCAGAAATAACAAGTCCGATATCCTTATTGTTTTCAANACAGCGCAGTCCTTCTTCACCTGAAAGTGCAGTAATGATTTCATACCGTTCCTGAAAAATCATCCTGAAATTAAGAAGATTGATTTCCTCGTCATCAACGAATAAAATTTTGAATGGAATCATACTTTTCCTTTACTGCTTCTCCGTTGCCATATTTTCTCCATTCCTGGCCCACCACGTCATAAGAAGTTGAAAGTGATTGTAATACAGTGGCAGAGTCTCCGGCTGACTGAACTTATTATGATAGGCTAAACGATGCACATTCAGATACCAGTTTGGGACAAGATAATATCCGTACCAGAGGATACGATCCAGTGCCCTGCAGGCGGCAGTGAGCTCTTCCTGAGTTTTGGCATAAATAATTTTATCAACCATGGCATCAACAGCAGCATTTTTTATACCGGCTAGATTTCTCGATCCAGGGTTGTCGGCAGACTCTGAATGCCAGAAATTCTTCTGTTCATTGCCAGGAGATAAGGATTGCCCATACACATGGACTATCATATCAAAATCAAATTTCTGAACACGATCGGTGTAAAGAGCAGGATCGATGGTTCGATAATCAACTAGTATGCCAATTTTTTTCAGGTTGTTCACATAGGGTGCCATCACCCTTTCAAAAGAGGGGGAAGCTAGAAGGATTTCAAAATGAAAAGTCCTTCCTTCACTGTTCTGTAGGACACCATTCTTAACGGTCCATCCAGCCTGCTCAAGGAGTTTTTTTGCCTTTCGCAAATTTCCTCGTATACCATTTTTGCCACTGGAGTCCGGAGCGACGGGAGCAGTTGTAAAAACTTCCTCTGGGAGGAGGTCTCTGAAGGGTTCAAGGTAGGATAATTCAAGCCCAGTTGGCAGGCCACTGGCTGCAAGGTAAGAATTACTGAAATAAGAACTGCTTCTTGTGTACTGATCATAAAAAAGAGACTTATTGGTCCACTCAAAGTCAAAAGCAAGCCCCAGGGCCTGCCGAACTCGTTCATCCTGAAATAAAGGCCTGCGGGTGTTCATCAAAAACCCCTGCATCCCGGCATTATTCTGATGGGGAAACCTTTTTTTCACCAGCTGCCCATTGTCAAAGCGTTTTCCAACCATATCCCTGGCCCATTGCTTGGCTATGTTGACCAACATAAAATCAAACTCACCGGCTTTAAATGCCTCAACAGCAACTATCTGGTCTTTATAATAATTGACGACTATTTCTTCAAAATTAAACATGCCCTTTCGGGTGGGATGGTTCACTGCCCAATAATGAGGATTTTTGCTGTAACTGATGGAACGTCCCTGATTAAAACTTTTCACAACATATGGCCCGGAACCGACAGGTGGTGTCATTACATCTTTATGGTCCTCACTTCCAAAAGGATGTTTTGAATAGAATTCTCTGGAAAGCACTGGGATCTGTGATGCAATCATATGCAGTTCACGATTAGTACGACTGAAAATAAACTGTACCCGGTGTTCATCAAGCACTCTGGCCTCCTGAATATCCTGATAATAATAAGGATAAAAAGGATGAACTTTATCACTTTTAAATGTTTCCAGAGAAAACTTCACATCCTCAGGAGTTACTGTACTTCCGTCAGAAAATCTGGCTTTTTCATTAATGGTAAAGATCATGGAAAGGTGATCAGCGGCAAGCGCAATATCACTCGCAATCAGGCCATACTCAGCAAAGGGTTCATCCAGTGACCCCACGGCCAGTGGCTCAAAAACAAACATTTCAAGACCGAAAGGTGCCGTTCCCTTCAAGGTAAAAGGGTTCATTTTGTCAAAACTGCCATTATCGTGAAGCAGGAGCTTACCACCCTTTTCTGCCTTTGCGGAGACGTAGTCAAATTGTTCAAACTCAGGGCCATACTTGAGTACTCCATCAATGGATACCCCGTGAGAAGCATAGGAACAGGTGACCCAATTCATGCAGAAACAAAGGGCGAATAAGAAAGAAAAACGTAAAAGCATAGATTGGTCTCCTGAAACAATTCAAATAACAGTTGGGATGGCGGGTGAATATCTCACCACGCCCGAAGGATAATCTTCTGGCAACAGTATCATTTTTGGGGTATTGTATCAAATTTTCCTACAAAATTTTAAGACAAACGTAACAAAAGGCAGCAAAATTTTTTCTTTTTCAATAAGGAGTATGCACATGGGAAAAACAATAGCCCAGAAAATCTTTGATGCTCATTTACGAGACACACCAACGCCAGAAAACATGGTACTTGACCTGGATGTTGTTTTATGTCACGAAATTACTACTCCTATTGCCATTATGGATCTAATGGAAAAAGGAATGGACAGGGTCTTTGATCCTAATAAAATCAAAGCTGTAATCGATCACGTAACTCCTGCAAAAGATTCAAAAACAGCAGCACAGGGAAAAATCATGCGTGAATGGGCAAAACGCCAGAATATCAAAGACTTTTTTGATATTGGTGAAAATGGTGTCTGCCATGCCCTTTTCCCCGAAAAAGGATTCATCCGTCCTGGTTACACTGTTATAATGGGCGATTCCCACACCTGTACTCATGGTGCTTTTGGGGCCTTTGCTGCTGGGGTTGGAACCACTGATCTTGAAGTCGGCATCCTTAAGGGTGTGTGTACATTCAGGGCTCCTGTTTCCATGAAAGTCTCCATCAGTGGAACCTTACAGAATGGTGTTTCTGCCAAGGATGTTATCCTTGCCGTTATCAAAAAGCTCACCGTAAATGGTGCCACTGATAAAGTTATCGAATTCACGGGACCACTGGTTGACTCAATGAATATGTCAGCTCGTATGACACTGTGTAATATGGCCGTTGAAGCAGGAGCCACTAGTGGCCTCTGTTATCCTGATCGTGTTACTGCCGAATACCTTTGGAAGTTCATTAAAGATGATTACACAACCATAGATGCAGCGGTCGCAGAGTTTGAAAAATGGCATTCAGATGCCGACGCGGAATATGCGAGCGTAATAGAACTCGACGTCTCTGAGCTTGAACCTCAGGTAACCTATGGTTATAAACCCGATCATGTAAAAAATATTAGAGAGATGGAAGGCACTCCCGTTGATCAGATTTATATCGGCTCCTGTACCAATGGCCGCATTGAAGATTTACGCCAGGCTGCCACTATACTCAAAGGAAAAAGACTGGCCAGCGGTGTACGTGGCATTGTGACTCCCGCAACTCCTGGCATCTATTCACAGGCTCTTGAGGAAGGTATTATTAAGATTTTCATGGACGCGGGTTTTTGCGTACTCAATCCAACATGTGGCGCCTGTCTTGGTATGAGTTCAGGCGTTCTCGCTGAAGATGAGGTCTGTGCTTCCACCACTAACAGAAACTTTAATGGCAGAATGGGAAAAGGAGGAATGGTACATCTTATGAGTCCAGCCTCAGCTGCTGCTGCAGCCATTACCGGCACCATCAGTGATCCCAGACAATTTCTCGCTCAATAGAGGTATACGTATGAAGACATTTGGAGGTCCTGCGGTACTGCTGGACAGAAATGATATAAACACCGATGAGATAATCCCTGCAAAATATCTCACAGAGATTACCAAAATCGCTCTCAAGCCTCATTTACTTGAAGACCTGCTGCTGGATGGTAAAGCATTTAATAATCACTCAGCGGAAATGGAGGAGGCAAAGGTTGTCATAACACGGGCAAACTTTGGTTGCGGATCGTCCCGTGAACACGCCGTATGGGCATTTGAAGTGAATGATATCAACGTGGTTATCGCCTCCAGTTTTGCACGAATTTTCAGGCAGAACATGTTCAACTGTGGCATTCTGGCCATGGAACTGAGTGAGGGCGATATTGATGCAATCTTTGCCATGTCTGGAAAACTACAGATTGCGGTTGATATGGATCAGGAGCAAATTACAGTGCATTCGGACGACGATGAACAGGACGATTTGCACTGTTCATTTTCTCTCAACTCCTATGATAAAAATCTGGTAAGTGCTGGCGGCTGGCTCAGTTATGCCGACACGAATTACTAAAAAAAAACTGCTTTTAACCAAAAAAGGTTCCCGATGCATATGCATTGGGAACCTTTTTTCGCTGTTTCCGGCAGAGTTTATAGTCCATACTCCTGTAGTTTTGCGATCGCTTCCTGCTGCTCCTCATTCAGCTCTTTGGGTACATCAACTGCCACTTTCACATACAGGTCTCCCCTACCGCTGTGTGGACCTGAAGGAAGACCATACCCCTTCAATCTTAACTTGGCGTCTCCCTGTATCCCCGGTGGAACATTCACCTTGAATTTTTTACCTTCCAGCGTTTCAACATCTACTTTGGCGCCCAGACATGCCTGGCTGAAGGGAATTCTCCGCTCAAAAATCAGGTTATCGCCATCCCGCTGATAGTATTTATGGGGCACGACATCAATTTTCAGGAAAAGATCGCCGGGTTTCCCACCATTGGGAGCCTGTCCACCCTTCCCTTTTAAGCGGAGTTTTTTGCCACTCTCAATCCCTTTTGGAACTTTAACGTTTACATTTTTACTCATTCCGTTGTTCCTTAAGGCAATGTTCTTTTCTGCACCGTTGAGGACATCTTCAAGCGTCACAGACAACTGATAGGTAATGTCCTGCCCTTTTGGTGGTGGGTGACACCCTCCTCCTCCACATCCTCCACCTGCTGCCTGACCAAAAATCGAACTGAAACCGCCGCCTCCAGGGGTAGATCTGAAGCTGCTTCCACGAGCCCCTCCACCAAAGCCAAACTGACCAAGGATATCATCCATATTAAAATTCCTGAAGATGTCCTCCTGAGAATAACGCTGACTAAAATCAGTTGAGCCATAGGTGTCGTACTGTTGTTTCTTTTTGGGATCCGAAAGTACTGCGTAGGCTTCACTTACTTCCTTAAACTTGTTTTCAGCCTCCTTGTTTCCTGCATTTTTATCAGGATGGTATTTCAAAGCCATTTTACGATAGGCTTTTTTTATCTCCTGAGCAGAGGCACCCTTCGTCACCCCTAATATGTCATAGTATTCCATAGTTTTCCCTTTCCCTGCAATTTACATACATCAATTTACTAAAAGACCTGATAAAAAAAGTATCTACATAAATCCCCTAGTCAATTCAGCAAAATATCCTATATTATTTGTACCCTACAATAGGAACAGCAATAGCTATCGTCAAGGGAGACAGAAAAAAGAAAAGGGTTAAATACAACAAATGGTATTAAAATTTTTCCTTACTAATATTGTCTTTTTTTGTACTACAAAAAAAATGCTTATCAACATAATTACCTTGTATATATAGGAAATTCATGTTACGAAATCCAACAACAGGAACGATTCACGTTACTGAACGTTATTTTCCAATATGAGCCTCATCTTACAAGGAGAAAATATGTTTAATAAATGTATTGTAGTGTTAGCAATGCTACTCTGTTCAAGTACCTTCGCTTATGCTGAAAAGACCATTGTCTTTGCAGTACCCGCATCCGTACCACCCATGGCATTTGTCAATGAAGATGGTATCCTTAGCGGATACTCTATAGATTATGTGAAGGCCATGGCAGAGGCAGCTGGCTTTACCCCTGTTTTCGAGAATACCCCTTGGAGTGGCATCTTTGCAGGTCTTGTCAGTGGAAAGTATGATGCTATCTGCGGAGCAGTCTCCATCACCGAAAAGCGCCAGCAAGTTGTTGATTTTTCTGCTCCCTATTTCAATGCATGGCAGGCTCTTGCAGTATCCAAGAATTCAGGCGCCACGGCACTAATTGATTTAAAGGGAGAAAAAGTAGGTGGAAAGCTCGGTTCTACTGGTTATTTTGTTATTCAAAACACTCCCGATATCCAGGCAGAAGGATTTGCTGAAATCAGTTTACTGATGGAAGCGCTTAACAGTGGACAGGTAGCTGGGATTGTATATGACCAGCCACAGGTTTCTCATTTTATTAAAACTCAGTATCAGAATAGTCTGAAAATTGCATCCAAGGTCGATACCGGCAAAGAGGACCTCTACGGTATAGCTGTCAAGAAAGGAAATTCTGAACTTCTTGATTTGCTGAACAAGGGAATTAAAGCAGTACAGGTTAATGGTAGAGATAAGCAGATCAATCAGAAGTGGTTGGAAAACAACTAGGATGTCTCTTAGCGATCTCTTTTGAGTGTTGCATTCCAGATAAAAAGCCCAGAATCCTTGTTGAATAAGGTTTCTGGGCTTACAAGTACGCTTTTCAGTGCTGACTAGAAGGGCACATCATCACCCGTTCCACCACCACCAAAGCTTGAGTCAGAAGGCGCATCTGGAAGAGGTGGCTCTCCAAATCCGGCATTACCGCCTCCCCCATCACCTCTGGAATCAAGCATCTTCATTTCACGAGCAACAATTTCAGTTGTATACCTGTCGTTTCCACTCTGATCCTGCCATTTACGAGTCTGAATTTTGCCTTCAATATACACTTTGGACCCTTTATGGAGGTACTCGCCACAAATCTCAGCAAGTTTACGCCAGGCCACAATACGGTGCCATTCTGTGGAATCCTGTTTTTGCCCACTTTTATCTGTCCACCGTTCAGTGGTGGCGATATTGAAAGTGGCAACGGGGGTACCTTCCTGAGTGTAACGAATCTCCGGGTCAGCACCAAGATTTCCAATAAGCATTGCTTTGTTGATCATATTTCCTCCGATGTGAATCTCATGTTTTATAGGGTTTTTATCAAGAAAGAGGGATAGCTTCGAGTAAAATGTCTTCCAGATAGAACGAGTCTAATGAATACCATAAGCCCCTTCTATTAGGCTAGGAAAATTTCATTTATTCAACCGTTCACTGTTCGGTCAAGCATGAGCGGAATACCTCCTTTCTCCTCTGGGGTATAGCCCATCACCTCCTGCCATATCTCATCGCTTTCCATGCAAAAGTAGATACAGGTTTGTGGCGCGGCATATTTTTTGAGAAGTGAATAAATATGGGTATAAAGAGCAACCCTTCTTGGGCGAAAGTAGCGTTTTTTGTTATCCAGACCCTCAATAAACTCCTGATAAAAAATCCTTGAATGCGGAAACCTCTCCGTTCCAATGGTTTTGAGGGCAGGCAGATACCGTAGCGCTCCCAGAGATATCCATACGATCTGCTCAGCCGGGACGAGTTGATACAAACGGGTGATCGTTTCTTCGTATCCTTTTTCCCAACCCGGATGATCTATGATCGGATCAAAATGAAAGGCGAGCTTATAGCCCCACTGAGAACACTGAACTGCTGCAGCCAGACGTTCTTCGAGGGTCGCCGTCCTGATTTCTTCTTTTTGCATAACACTGGTACTGTTCAAAGACCAGGCGAGTATGGTCCTGCCATTATGTCTCAGATTTCTCAGGTTTTCAATCACTGCACTTTTGGTCTTGAGTTCAAGTACTGCCTGGCTCTGGTCGGCCATAAATTCAACGAGCTGAGGGCTGAGGCAGGTAATTCTGTCCAGCGCCATTGAATCGGTGAATTCGCCGGTACCAATGCGAAAAAAACGATCGGGTTCAGCCCTGAAAGCAGCGTTCATTTCACCAAGCAAATCATCGCTATTCACAAAAAATGTCAACCACGGCTTATTCAGGTAGGCCTGAAGAATGCAATAGACACAGTCCATGGGGCAGCCCATACCAATATTTAAAACCTGGTAATCGCAGCAACGATATTCTCTGGTACCGGGACACGGCTTGAAGAAATGGCCTCGATTTTTACTCAGTAACAGATGATGCTTACCCTGAATGAGATTTTCAGGATACTCTCCTTCAATCCCCTTGGGGTCAGATCGGTCAGGTATCACCCTATGGGGAAGATTTGCCCTTTCAAGAATTTGATGTGTATATTCGAGTTCCATGCATGATTCCTCAACATGGATTTCAGTCAGGTATATCGAAGGATCTTTCCAGGAACGCGATTTTTTCATATTATACGTGCAAATAATTTGATTGTTGTTTCACGATTAGTGACATCCCCCACAGGAAAACAGGCGATGTTCTTCTCGGCCCATCGGCCAAGAGCAAGATATCGTTCCCCTTCTGCAATTCGCCTGTGCTTTATACACCCCTTGCCGTAAACATGACACTTTCGTTGTAATTCTTCAAGCGTCCAGAGGGTCTGTTCTCCTGTGAGAGAACCACTGACTAGAAGATCACTAATTGAAGCAATCCGCAGCTTATCCATTCCTATCCTGAATTGATGGGATACCTGATCGTCGCGTCCCCCCTCTTTAATGGTAAGTGGAGTGGGAATCAAAAGAAAGGGAAACTTATTGGCTACACGAAGCCACATATCATAGTCTTCACAGCAGCGAAACTCCTCATTGAACAGGCCCACGGTATCAAAAAGCTCCTTTTTAACCATTACCGTTGACATTCCGACCGCACAGAGCTGGAGGCAGTGCTTGAAGATATTACCACTGCGCGGTTGATGGATTTTTTTCTGATTCAAATGAATTCCACGCCGATACCAGCGTTCTTGAGTGTGGCAAATAACCATATCAGGGTTGGCGGCAAGTCCATTAAATTGCAGCTGCAATTTGTTTTTCTGCCAGTGATCATCCGAATCAAGAAAGGCAAGGTGGCTGAACTTCGCAATCCGTATTCCAGTATTCCTGGCCCTTGCAGGGCCACCGTTTTCCTGAAAAATATAGTGAACCGGCACCTCACACTCTCTTGCAAAAGTGTCAACAATCTCATAGGTGGTATCGCTGGAACCATCATCCACGACAATAATCTCATCACATGCCATGGTTTGACGACAAACCGAATCTAAAGCACGACCCAAAAAAGAAGCCCTGTTATAGGTTGGGATTATTACAGAAATTCCGGTCATATCAAATCGATTGGTGGCATTTTTAGAATTAGGGGAAGATTTATCCTGCAAAATACTGTATATCTGTAAGCTTTTCAATATAAGCAGACATCCTATATTAGTATAAACAGACGAATCCGGATAAAACACCACATGGGCAGTGAAATATTAATTAATTCGACAAGCTACGAAGTTCGTATAGCACTGGTTGAAAATGGCCATCTTGCCGAATTTCACCTCCAGCGTCCAACGGAAAAGGGGCTGGTCGGAAATATTTATCGTGGCCGGGTAGTAAGGGTGCTTCCAGGAATGCAGGCCGCCTTTGTCGATATTGGTCTGGAAAGAACCGGCTTTTTATATGTGGATGATGTTTATATTTCAAATGTTGATTTAGATGCCAGGCTGATGAACAGGCAAAACCCCTGCGGAAAACTTGAATTCGCCTCATCAACACCAGAAGCCGATATGAATCGTTCCCCAGGGGTAAGCATTGAAGACCTGCTCACCGAAGGGCAAGAGATCACCGTTCAGGTAGGAAAAGACCCAATTGGAACCAAAGGGGCCAGACTGACCTGTCATATAACTCTGCCATGCAGAAATCTTGTATTTATGCCTCTCACCGATCACATTGGCATTTCAAGAAAAATACAGGATGACAATATCCGTAACACCCTGAAAGAGCGTATAGAANCTTTGCGCCCTGCNGGAACCGGTTTTATTGTGCGCACCGTGGCGGAAAATGCAACACTGGAAGAACTTGAAGCAGACATGGAGTTTCTTCTCCTACTCTGGGATGAAATCCAGGACATTTCTGAACGGATCACGACTATCCCTGTTATGATTTATGAGGACCTTGATATAACATTCCGTTCCGTAAGAGACCTGTTTACAGCTGAAGTCAGCAGCCTTATCCTGGACGACCAGAAGACCTATAACAAACTGCTTAAATTTGTCAAAACCTTTGCCCCAAAACTTCAAAATCGTATATCCATTTATAAGGGGGACTCTCCTCTCTTTGAAGCCCATGGCATAGATGTTGAGATAAGCCGAGCCCTCGACAAGAAAGTATGGCTGCGTTCAGGAGGCTATATAATAATTGAAACCACCGAAGCTCTTTCCGTGATTGATGTAAATACCGGGAGATTTGTTGGTAAAAATGATCTTGAAGAAACCATTTTCAAGACAAACATTGAGGCTGTAAAAGAGATTGCCTATCAGCTCAGGTTACGGAACATCGGTGGAATTATTATTATTGATTTCATTGACATGGAAGAAGAAGAGCATCGTGAAGAACTCTTCACATCATTCAAGGAGGCGGTAAAAAAAGATAAAAGCCGCATCAATATCTTGAAACTTACAGAATTTGGCCTGGTCCAGATGACCCGCAAACGCAGTTGTGAAAATCTTAACCAGATGATGTGTGAGCCCTGTCATTATTGCGCAGGTGAAGGTGTTCTGAAATCCAGACGTACTATCTGTTACGAAATTTATCGAAAAATATCCAGAAAAGCTCGTAGTTACAAGGGAGATAAAATCACTCTTAATGTTCACCCCCGCGTCGCTGATATGCTTCTTAAAGAGGAAGAGGCAGTGACCTGTGAGCTTGAACGAGATATAGGAAAACGACTCACCATCATTCCCAGTAAAGAGCTCCACATTGAAAAATATGAAATCCTGTGGGATTAGTCTTCACTGTAGCATTACTCCCATGAAACACATTCTATATTGCCCCGAGACAACGCCATGACCCTACTACAAACCAGTCACAGAAAGAAACGATCATCATTTCCATTTTTTTTAATTATTTTCATGGTAGTCGCCGCTGCTGGAGGGTATGGATTTATCACATGGTTTGAGGGAGAAAAACCATTAATCGTTGCAGACACTCTTCCTTCATATATTGGTAAAGAAACACCTTTATCATTTACCGTCAGTGACCAGAAGAGTGGGCTTCGCTCCATACAGATACTACTGATACAGAAAAACACAGAAAACGTCCTTCTTTCAAAAGAATTTCCCCGCCCCGGAAAAAATGGCAGTGGTGGAGCTACAAGTGAAGACATCAGCCTGACCATCGATACCAAAAAATTCAAGGAAGGCCAAGCTACACTCAAAATTACAGCTAGAGATTATTCATTACGAGGGCTTTTAAAGGGAAACTCAACCGAACTGCTCCATCCGGTGACGATTGATACCAAGCCTCCAAAAGTTAGTATTATCCATAGTGAAAGATACATCCAGGTAGGCGGTGCTGGTATTGTTGTATATCGTGCCGAAGATTCGGTAAAACAGGGAGTGAAAATAAATAATACCTACCACCCCGGATTTCCCGTCACCGATGGTTCGGACTTCAAATTCATATCCTATATAGCAGTTCCACACTCCGCCGAGACAATCAACGAATCTATAATCATTGCAGAGGATGGTGCAGGAAATAGAACTATAAAACCATTTACCCCGGTATTAAAAAAGAAAAATCTAAAACAGGACAGAATCAATATTGGAGATAATTTCCTGAACACTAAAATCCCTGAATTTGAAGAGCATTATCCTGAAATGGAAGGTGACCTTGTTCAAAAATACCTCTACACCAACCGAACTGTCAGGAAGTTGAACAATCAGAAAATCCATGATCTTTGCATGAACCCAGACCCAAAACGATTATGGTCCGGGAGTTTTCTTCGCATGGCTGGAAGTGGTAGAGCCGGTTTTGCTGATCACCGCACCTATTATTATCAAGACAAAGCCATAGATAATCAGGTTCACCTTGGAATGGACATTGCTTCAACTCAGCATGTCGGAATAAAAGCGGCTGGATCAGGAAAGGTTATTTTTGGAGAATATCTTGGAATATACGGAAATATGGTAATGCTCGATCATGGACAGGGGATATTCAGTCTCTATTCACACCTGAGCCAGATCAATGTTGCCGTTGGCGACAGCCTTAATAAAGGAGACATACTCGGTCATTCCGGAACCAGTGGCATGGCTGGTGGTGACCATCTCCATTTTTCAATGCTGGTAAACGGAATATTTGTGACCCCAAAAGAATGGTGGGATCAGCACTGGATCGATGTAACCATTGATGGGCCACTGGTTGATGCAAAATTCTAGGAAAAATCTTCATTGGATTATTCGCTGATTACGCCTTCCGATGAAGATATCCTTATTGACAGAGACGGGTTAATCTTCAACTTCATAATCGGGGCCGCCACATAATTTGCACCGAAGTTCAGGGTCATCCCGATCAAAAAGATATTCCCAGTTTTTGGTCTTAATCTCCTCCTCACGCTCTCTGCCACAGGCAATACAAACCCAGATATCGCCCTCTTCTTCTGTCTCAAATAAGTGCATACTCCTCTCCTTCGTCGAACTGATATATAGCTAAACATTTTTTATCATAACCTGTGCCTGATTACCTTATCTGTCAGTTTTTCACAAGCTTTGCGCTACGGACAAAGATCTTTCTTGTTACCTTATCTATTTTTCTGTACACTCTGACGCTTCAGTTGTTGAACATCGCATATCCATACATTTCATAAAGACAAAGACAGAAGATGACCATAAAAAGCGCAAAATTTCCTAAACTTTTATACAGCTATCTGGCCACAGAGATGCTTGCGCCGTTCTTTGCAAGTTTTGTCATTATGAACAGTGTCTTCTTCCTGGTAAAGCTTATTCCCTTTTTAAATGTTGTCCTCGAACTTGAAATCTCTTTTGTTGATTTCGTTCGTCTCTTTCTCTACCTCTTTCCCAATATGTTCCTCTACTCCATCCCCATGTCCGCCATGATGGGAGTAATCATTTCATTCACAAGACTCTCGAGTGATACAGAAATCCTGGCCTTTAAAGCAAGTGGACTCAGTCTCTATCAAATGGTCCCACCAGTTCTTATGGTTTCCCTTGCAATAGCAATACTCACAGCATATTTTTCAATAGTTCTTATTCCAAAGTCAGAAATTGCCATGAAACAACTCATGTTTCAGGTGGCAAAGGAAAAAATCGACAAGGGAATCAAAGAACACCAGTTTACCGAGGCTTTAGGAGATCTTGTTGTCCACGTTGAAAGTATTGATAAGGAGACCGGTAAATGGGATAATGTATGGGTCTCCGACATGCGAGGCCAGGTCAACCCGATTATCACTATGGCTCGGTCTGGCACAATGATAGCTGAAGTAGACAGCATGCTGGTCACAATAACCCTCGAAAACGGGAGCCTTCATCGCCCTGATAATGACAATTCCCAAATTGTCAATTTTGACAAATATACAATCAATATTCCTTTGCAACCGCCAACTGTTTTAGATGGTGAAGATGTCACCACACTCTCAACCGCTTCCATGACAATGGCTCAACTGCAGGAAACAGCGGATATCTTTGGTAGAGATACCACGGGTGGACGTAAAAAACTCATCCATTACCATAAACGTCTGGTATTACCCGTTGGTTGTTTTATTCTCAGCTTACTTGGCATGCCACTGGGCCTCCAGGCAGGACCCGGGAAAAAAACTCTTGGCGTGCCACTTGGACTCGCTTTTTTTATTCTTTATTATATTTTATTCACCCTTGGCAAAACCCTCGCAGAAGACACAGGATTACCAGTCATTGTCGCCATGTGGACTCCTAATTTAATTTTCCTTGTCCTAACCCTTTATTTCGTTAAACAAGCATCCAATGAGCAGCCAGTTATCCCCCATTTCGTAACAAACAGATCAATAGCTTTTCTGGATAACTTTGTTCTACCCTTCTTTAGCAAGCTCCTAAGGCCGTTCAAGAAACCCGTGGAAAAATCTGACAATATTCCTGTTCCTCTTTCACAACCATCCAATCCGCCACCTGTCACAAAAAAGGCAGCAATAACAGGAGTTGACTACTTAACGGAGGGTACAATTCATGGAAATGTCAATAGTCACGTATTCCATGTACCTGGATGTGAGTTTTACTACTGTAAAAATTGTACAATTGAATTTATTAACACCCAGGTTGCTATCGATTCAGGCTTTGAGCCATGCCGTTTCTGCAAAGGACTTCTTGACGAGGAATCCAGTTAATCAGCCTCTTCAATAGCCTTCTTCAGTGCCGCAATGTGGACATATCCGGCAAAATGGACAGGACTCTTACCACTCACCGGATCAAAACCACTGGGATCTGCCGAACAGAAATATTGCACCTGCCGTGGCAACCTGATGAGAACGTCATCAACACGACAACCAACGTATTCCTGCAATGCATCCCAGGTTGCTCCACAGGGAGCGCCACGTATCACTTCAATATCTCTAATAACCTCACCCTCAAGAATCACCTTATACTCAGGCAATCCGAAGGTATCCCCGTAACTTCCAAGCCTTTCATTTCTCCCGAGACCACAGCAGGTAAAAGGAGTGAACCCCCCACCTTTTTTGCCGGCGGATACCACTGGAATACTTTTCTGTTCACAAAGACGAATAAGATAGTCAACCAGATCAGGATGTTTCAGGAAATTCAGGACAAGATCAGCACTAAAATCACTTTCAATCCAATCCTCTGGATCTTCGATAAATTCAGGTAAATGAGTGTCTATAGAAATAATCCTGTTTATCTTTACATCTTTGCCATAATGCAACACGCCTTCTATTTTATGTTCGCCTGAGCCATGCTGTTGAAAAACGAGAATGTTCATTTTTCATCACTCCCCTTAAACAAATATCAATAAAAAGTAAAAACCCTGCGCAAGCTGTTGATTCCATAATTATTTCACCTTGACAGGTAAATTTCTCCATTATAGAATCTAATAAATATTATGCAAAGTTTTCATACTACTTTCGCATATCCCTCTATTCGTCCATACTTCGGATAATTTAAACATTGCCGTGGAGATTATACAGTGGAATACGATTCAAAGCTCGCTGACATTATAGCCAGTCTACCAGAAGTTACAGGGGGATTTCTTTATGCTCCTGACAGAGGAATTTACTCCAACCAGACTGGTGGTGTTGTACAAGATGAGTCACTGCAGCAAATCAGTCTTAAATTGACCAAAATTGTCTCCATGATGTCTGTTCATTTTCATGATACCGGAGGTATCAGGGTTTGTTTTAGAGATATGATTCTTTTTGGTACCATGATACAAGAAGGACATTGGTTGTTCCTGCTTCATCAGCCTTCACTTTCCCCTGGTATGATCAAAATGACGGTGCAAATGGCACTGAACATACATACTGAGGAATCTCCTGAAGCTGATTTCTCTGCAGAACCACAGGAAGCCACAGAGAATCTCCAGACAAATGACAATATAATGGCTATTCTTCTTTCCGAGGAGTCTGAGTTACGACTTCCTCTGGAGAATATTCATTCACAACTTGCCCACTATATAGGTCCTGTTGCTGAGCTTGTCTTCAATGATTCTGTGGAGATATGGGCATCAAACAATACCCCATCGCTCGAAAATCTTCCTGAACTTATTTCCATGATACAAGGAGAGATAGACGATGAGGATGATCGAAACGAATTCTTAAACAGCCTTCAAAGTAAAAAAGAGGAATAAATATGGCCACTGCAAAAGATTTTTCAAGACTCGGTGACATTGAAGGCGTTTCCAAGTACATCCTTGTTCGTAATGACGGATACGTTGTTAGTGAAAATTACGAAGAAGCTGTTGCCCTCTCATCTGCTATTGTCACAAGCGGTAAACTGTGTGATTCTCTCAGTGATGACCTGGAAGGACGAAGATATATCTATTGCTGTGTGGAAAGAGCCTCCGGCGACAATATTCTCGTTTTCTCTCTTGGCCGGTACTATCTTGGTATCATAAAACATTCTGAGTCAGACCCTCAGCAACTCTCGGACACAATAATCGGCTTTTTAAAAGGTCTTGCCTGACCTTTTTTCCTCTGCAGGGGAACAGCAATGAAGTTACCCAATGCCGCGGAAATGCGTGGCCTCGACCAAAGTGCAATAAACGACTACCACATTCCCGGTATCGTCCTGATGGAGAATGCAGGATTAGGGACTGTCCAGATGATGGAAAAAGAACTCGGTTCTCCCTCCAGCTCATTCGCTCTCATTTTTGTAGGTCCTGGAAATAATGGTGGAGATGGCCTCGTTATTGGCAGACACCTTCACCAGAGAGGCTGCAAGCCCATTTTCTTTTTTCTTGTCGATCCCGATCAACTAACCGGTGATGCTGCAGCCAATATGGCCATAGTTCGTAAATTACGGCTCCCCTTTCATGTGATTGACACTATCAGCAGAGCTCAAACGCTCCCGGTTCTTTATAAACAATTCATGAATCAGGGTACCCCCTGTTACGCAATAGTAGACGCCATCTTTGGCACCGGACTGACACGTGTGGTCACAAAACAGTTCGCAGAAACTATACGTTTTATCAACCATTCTGATGCAGTGCGTGGTATTCCCGTTATCGCCGTAGATATCCCATCCGGAATGGATTCCGACAACGGCAAGGTTCTTGGAACCTGTGTTCGTGCAAGTTATACTGCCACCTATGGCTGCCCAAAACCAGGCCATATACTTCATGACGGCCCCGAGTTTGCCGCAAAAATTTCTGTTGTTGATATTGGCATTCCTCCAGAGGCAATGCAACGTGCCAAAATCACCACTGAGCTTCTCGATAAACGATCTGCCGCAGCCATGGTCTCATCTCTGAGAAGGGTAGATAATGCCCATAAGGGCACTCATGGACACCTTGTGGTCCTTGCTGGATCCATAGGAAAGACGGGTGCTGCTGTGCTTGCTGTCAAGGGGGCACTTCGTACAGGAAGCGGGCTGGTCAGTCTTTTCGCCCCGACGGATTTGAATTCTGTCTACGAAACACTCCTTGTTGAAGCAATGACCATTCCCCTACCGAACTCCACCTCGATTCCCTCCATGCATGACCTTGAACATATCAAACAGCACACCGCCGAAAAGAATGCTTTGATAATGGGCCCTGGAATCGGTACCGAATCAACCACAACTGAACTTGTTCTGAATCTTTACGAAACACTCACCCTACCCATGGTAATCGATGCCGATGCTTTGAACATTCTTGCTAAGAATCGCAAAAAACTTCCTGTTCCTGCAGGGCCAAGAATCTTCTCGCCACATCCAGGAGAAATGGCAAGACTTCTTGGCGGCTCAACTGATACCGTCAGAGAAAATCGTGTAAAGGCAGCAAGGGAGGCGTGCAGAATTTACAGCATGGGCCGTAAAGATTGTATAATGATTTTAAAAGGTGCCGGAACCATTGTCACCTCTTCAGCAGGCCTCACCTATATCAACACCAGCGGAAACCCCGGAATGGCTACCGGCGGTATGGGAGATGTACTAACTGGCATAATTGGCGCATTGCTCTGTCAAAACCTTGATGTTGAAAGAGCTGCCGCCGCTGGAGTGTTTCTCCATGGAATGGCTGGAGATCTCCTCTATAGGCAGAGTGGATTTGGCTATACAGCTTCTGAACTTGGAGACGCAATACCTGGATGTGTTAAGGAGTTACTTCACATCACCTAAATAATTATTTTATTATTATATTTAAAGGTTCCTCGCTGAATTGAGTGGGTAATGGTTGATAACATATAGGTCAAACTGGTAGTCTGTTTTTCATTATGAGAGACACAGACTTGTTCCAATTAGCCCTTGG
>JGI11705J14877_10000247_pt1 | contig 34622 bp, 32 predicted proteins | sample Etolaghawater15m_FD_14877 | JGI IMG/M metagenome (IMG submission 14877) | reverse complement strand
ATCGGTATAGGCGGAGATGATCGCAATGTTGGGAACACCGGCATCGAGCAGAGAGCCGCGACAGCTTCCGACACATCCGGCGAGATCGTGGGCCAGATTGGAACAGGGTAGGCTGTTACGATAAACTCCGTCACCCTTTGCCTCGTCAATACGCTGGAGGTAGCTTTGACGATGTGCTTTGCTCCGTTCTATAATGCGATTTGTGACCTGTTCGACAACTCTATGCATAGTATCTCTCCATTAGTTTGCCCAGTAGACGCTGAATTGTGTTTTTTGTGCCTGTTGCTGCAGGATAAAACGGATTGGCATTTCTTCTGCGGGCCCATCACCAAGCGCCTGCTCCAGGACATCTTTCTTGTTTTGTCCTGTGATATGGAGAAAAATCTGTTTTGCGTTAAGAATTGCGGGAAGGGTCAGTGTCATTCGTTCGTGGGGGGCTGTAACCGGAGCAATAGCCATACAGATTTTTCCTGAATTCATATCGGTGGCCTGGGGGAGCCTTGCGGCTCCCGGGAAAAGAGAGGCAGTGTGGCCATCATTTCCAAGGCCCAGTATTAATACGTCAATGGGATGGTGGGTGTTCTGTAATCGCTCTGCGCACAGAGCCTCTCCATCTCCTGCTGTTGCTGCAGTATTCCACATACCGGTAAAGTTCGCGGCTGCAGCTCTGTTCTGCAGGAGGTGGCTGCGCACCAGAAGTTCGTTGGAATCCTGGCTGTCGGGTGGAACCCAGCGTTCATCGACAAGGGTGATGTCGACAGTATGCCACGGAATATTGCTTTTTGAGAGGCTCCTGAAGAGTTGGACGGGAGTGGAACCACCGGATACGGCAAGGCCTGCCCGGCCATTTTTTTTTATTCCGGCATTGAGCAGAGCAGCGATTTCAAGCGTAAGGTCTGTGATCAGCTTATCCCTGTCCGTAAATGAATGAAGGTTTATTGAATGATTCATAGTGTAACTCCCGCAAGCTTGATGATGGCTTTTCCGTACTCGCTCTTTAGGGTGTTGAGATAGAGTGGGTCAATAGAGCCTTTCCAGGTCTTAATCTTAAAGAAACGTTTTGGAATGGTGATGTTTTCAGGAGAAAATCCCGTGGCAATCCTTGTTTGCCAGCGAATTTTCTGGATATGAACTCCTGCTGTGTCAATGGTTGCAGCAAGTTCCGGATAGCCGATGGAATTAAGACAGTCTGCAAGCAGCGCATCTTTATATACTCCCCTTGCAAAGAGGCAGGAAACCATGGATGTCATAAAGGCACGTCCGGCCTCATCCTTTATCAGAAAATCTATCACGCCTGCAACATCCTGGTCCGAGTGTTTCTGGTCGTAGGAGTAGCCTCCGCTGTCAAGATGGGAGTGCCTGAAGCCAAGGGATTGGGCGGCAAAAAAGACCTCTCCGGTGGCATAGCCTGCCATCTCCTGGCCGAGCACACAGGCAAAGTCAGCACCGCCATATTCCGCTGAGGCCTTGAGGCTTCCCTGGCCAAGGAGCCTGTAAAAGTGATTGCTGCTATTTCCAAGAAGCACTGTCGCCTGCTGGTAGGCTTTGGCATCTCCGAAGGAAAGTTTCACCTCTGTTTCTTTTTCGGAAATAAGCTCTTTTTCAGTGGCCTCCGTGGCCCAGGCCAGGGCAACACCACCCGACATGGCATCGAGTCCTGCCTTTTCCATTTCATCAAGGATGTTGAGGACGGAACGAGTACTGGTTATTCCCAGCATGGTGCCAAGTGAGAAAATCATCTCGTAATCATAGGCAACCTGTTTGAACGTGTAGCGATGGTTGGCATCAAACATTTCCCGGACATAGCCGACGTGGATGCAACCAACCGGGCATCCGGAACAGGCGGAGTTACGGAGCAGATTGTCGGTGGCAAAACGCTCACCGTTAATTTGCTCGATTGCAGGATCGCTTGTGGCCTGGAGGTTGCGCCAGGGCAGGGATTCAATGTCGTTCAGGCCCTGTAGATTGGCAGGAGTACCAAGGTTATGATATTTTTTCATCATATCGGTGGCTGTAATCTGTCTGTAGACCTCGGCAAAGAGTTTGGGGTATTCTTTGGATTCGGGCTGGGGGAAAACAGCATCACCATAAATGATAATACCCTTAAGGTTTTTGGCACCAAGGGCTGCCCCTCCACCAAGTCTGCCGAAATGGCGGTAGGTGTCCACATTGATGTTTGCCATGGCGGAACCGTTTTCACCGGCCGGGCCGATGCGCATAATAGTGCGGTGTCCTGATCCTGGTGACATTCCTCGCAAAAGCTTCCCGGTCTCGTCCACACTCATGCCTTTCATAAAGGTGACATCTTGTATGTCAAGTGAGCGTGAACTCACGGTGAGTGAGCAGAGTCGTTTTGATTTTCCCACAATAACCAGTGCGTCAAGGTCGGCAAAACAGAGTGACAGTGCAGAACGACCTCCCGCATGGCTTTCTGTATACTGATCATGATAAGGAGATTTAAAGCTGCAAACGGTCTTGCTCATCAGTGGGAAATATCCGGTGAGCGGGCCGATTGCAAAAATAACAGGCTGTTCGGGATCGTTCCAGAGGCGATCGACATGGCCATATTTATTAAAGAGAAGAGCGGCAAGTCCACTGCCTCCTGCCTCCGTGTTACGACCGTCAAGTCGGACAATCTGTCCTTTGCCGGAGCTAAGATTGACAACAAGAACTCTGAAATGGTCACGAATCATGCTGTTTCCTCCATTCCAAGGCAGTTGTGAGGACAGAATTCCACACAGCGACCACAGTGGATACAAACATAAACGGCTCCGTTGTGATCCTGAAAAACAGCATCAACGGGGCAAGCACTGACGCATTCGCCACAGTTGATGCAGAGCTTTTTTTTCACGAGAACTCCTCCTCCCTTTCTCTGTAAAAAAGCCCCTGTGGGGCATGCATCTGCACAAGGAGCAGGATCACAGGACAAGCAGTGACTGGCCTTGAATCCTGTGGTGAGTCCTCCGGAGGAATGTATGCGAATCCCCGCAGTGTCCCAGGAAATCTGTTTGTGGACCAGTCGTGCGCAGGCTAGGGAACAGGAGTGACAACCAATACAGCGGTCAATCCTTGGGGTGGTGAGTTTTTTCATGTTTTTTTGTAGATTTGCATTGATGAGATAGCTTAAAGGTAAAAAAACTCCTGAAAATATAATACCATAATACTATAGCATCAATTCGTATGGAATAGAATAGCCCTGGAAAGTGTAAAAAAAGTATCGAGCGAGAAGGCCTGGCAGGGGGCTGCGTACTATAAAAAAACGTTTTTTTGTAGTAAAAAAACGAGATGTTCGTACCGGTGGAATAATTGGAATTCCTGTCCATATAATGATACTATGTATGATGTTAAAATAGATAGATGGCTGGTGGCTATTGCCTGTCTCTGGAAAATTAATTGAGGAGAGGGATCTATTGAGAAGAGACTATTCAAGGATGATAGCGAGTTTGTCTGTAAAAACAGCTGCAGTACCAATATTTTTTCTGCTGCTTGCTGTTCAGGTTGATGCTGCTACGGTTGAGAAAAAGGATGTGACTGAGGTTTATGGTGAACCGGCTGGTTTAATTCTTACTGGTCGCCTGGGCTTTGGCTATCTTAGTGGTGAAGCTCATGAATATGTCTATTGGCCCAAAGTGGGGGGGCATACTGCAAGTGAGCTTACATGGGAGATGGATTCAACCCTCATGGTTGGAATTGGTGCGACGATTCGCTCCACACCCTGGTTGAATCTTGGTGTTGATCTCTGGTTTAATGTGAACGATGGCGACGGGTATATGGAGGATTACGACTGGTTGCTACCAGGAGTAAACTGGACTGATAAATCAGTGCATGATAACACCGATGTTACCAGCGCAAGTATGTTTGATATTAATGCTGAAGTGACATTCTTTTCTGCGAATGGATTTGTTTTTAATGGCATCGCGGGGTTTCGTCGTGACCGCTTTGAATGGGAGGCACGAGGTGGCTCCTATATCTATTCGATAAACAGTTTTCGTGACACCGCAGGGACGTTTCCTCCGCAGGCACTCGCTATCACCTACGAGCAGACCTTGGATGTCCCTTATTTTGGGGTTGCTGTTACGGGTGACTTCGGGCCGGTTCACCTGGCTGCAAAAGTAACGGGCAGCATTTTTGTGAGGGGGAAGACGACTGATCAACATCACATGCGTGATCTTGTATCGTATGGTGATTTCAATGAGGGGGAAATGTGGGGTGTCGATGTTGCTTTGGCATATGACATCACCGATCATATTGGCATTAAAGTTGCCTACCTTTATGAGTATTATGATACCATCAAAGGTAATTCCAAGTGGTGTTACAGTCCATACGGGTACTGTGCCAGCTACGTTAATAATGCGGGTGTAGATTTGGAGACATCCATGTTTTCTGTGGCTGCAGTATATTCTTTTTAAATGGGAGAAGTCAGTGATTATTCCTGATCAGCAATGAATAATAGATTGAATCCTAGAAAAGCCAATATGGTCTTTTTGGTAAGCATTGTGGTATTTTTCTGCCTCTTTGTTCTTTTCTGGGAAAAACAGCAGCTGGCCAAGGAGAGAAGCTACCTGCAAGAGACTGCTGAGGTGACTGCTGGAGATCTTTGGAGGCTTGATGCCGATGGCCTGGTTGCCTATCTGAAGTTAGCTGCTGAACACCAGTTTCATGAACGTTTAACAGTGTTCACTGCTTCCAAACAGATATTTTTGGAAGTTAGTGGTCCGAAATACGGTTTTGTCGACAGGGCTCTTGAAACCGTCGGCTTGATTCCACTGGTAAGGCTTGATGCTGATGTTATGTATAATGGGAAGATTATCGGCAGTATTGAGGCTATCCATCGTCATGGCACCATTTATTTCTTATTCTTGTTGCCGCTCTTATTCTCTTGGTTTCCCGTCTGTATTTACATACAGTCGAGGCCAGAAATATACTTGAGGTCAGGGTTACTGAACGAACCCGGGAACTGGTTGACATGAACCAGGACCTGCAGCAGGAAATTCAGGAACGTATTAGAGCAGAAAAAGCCCTGGGGGAGAGTGAAGAGAGGTACAGGGAGATTTATAATGCCCCCAGTGACGCGATTCTCATGCACGATGCCGCAACTGGCGCAATTCTGGATGTAAACAGGGCGGCTGTGGAACTCTATGGCTATTCCTATGATGAATTGCTGGTACAGACTATTGGCAGTCTGAGTTCAGGTGAACCGCCCTATGATATGGAGCATGGAGCCCAAAGGGTGGGGTTGGCGATGACTCAGGGGCCGCAACTCTTTGATTGGCGTGTAAAGAGGCAGAACGGTGATCTGTTGTGGGTTGAAGTTGCTCTCCGTTATACGGAATTCAGCGATCAGAAATATGTCATTGCCGTAGTCAGAGATGTAAGTAAGCGTAAGGAAACAGAAGTGGCTCTGGCTGAAGAAAAGGAAAGGCTGGCCGTTACCCTTCGCAGTATCGGAGATGGTGTTATAACCACGGATATTGACGGTGTTATTATCCTAATCAATAAAGTGGCTGAGGACTTGACAGGATGGCGTTGCGAGGAGGCTGCAGGGAAGCCCCTGGCTGAGGTGTTTACTATTCTCAATGAACAGACCAGGCAACGTTGTGAAAACCCGGTGACCAGAGTACTGGCCAGTGGTGAAATCATTGCCCTGGCTAACCACACGATTCTCATTTCCAGAGATGGCTCGGAATACAGTATTGCCGATAGCGGGGCCCCCATCAGAGATGAAAAGAGCGAGGTCGTAGGTGTTGTTCTCGTATTCCGGGATGTTACAGGTGAAAGGGAGAGGGAGGAAGAGCTGGCTAAGGGCAGAAAACTGGAATCGGTTGGGCTCCTGGCTGGTGGTATTGCCCATGATTTCAACAACATTCTGACAGCAATCATGGGGAATATCAACCTCGCTCTGCTCTTCAGTAATCCTGAAGAGAGAGCTTATGCGCTGTTGCAGGATGCAGAAAAGGCTTCGTTGCGGGCTAAGGATCTTACTCAACAACTCCTTACCTTTTCCAAAGGTGGTGAACCCATAAAAGAACTGGCAGCCATAAAAGATATTATTGAGGATTCGGCCCGTTTTATTTTGCGGGGGAGTAATGTCAGCTGCAATTTTCACTGTGACAATGATCTGTGGCCCGTCGAAATAGATCAGGGGCAGGTGAGTCAGGTTATTCAGAATATTATTATTAATGCTGATCAGGCCATGCCTAAGGGTGGAGAAGTGAATGTGTATTGTTCCAATGTCAGCTGTGAGCAGTGCGGTGAGCTTCCTCTGCCACCTCGGGATTACCTGAGAATCAGCATTCAGGATAGTGGGATCGGTATGGCAGGTTCACTGCTCGAAAATATCTTTGACCCTTATTTTACGACCAAGCAGGAGGGGAGTGGGCTTGGTCTGGCAGTGAGTCATTCCATTATCAGCAAACACGGTGGGTATATAAGCGTGGAATCTGAACCGGGCAGGGGGACAACTTTTACCCTCTATCTTCCGGCTGAGCGTGATAAAAAGATTGTGGCGGCAGCTCGGCAGGAGGATGCCGGCGGAATGCCTGGGAAGGCGAAAATACTGATAATGGATGACGACGAGATGGTGAGATCGGTCGCCGAGGCCATGCTGAACCATTTTGGTTATGAAGTTATTCTGGCCAGGGATGGTGTGGAGGCTATCTCATTTTACAGAGAGTCCCTTGAGAGTGACACACCCATCGACCTGGTTGTTATGGATCTGACCATTCCAGGTGGCATGGGGGGGCAGGAAGCCGTAAGGGAAATTCACAAAATTGATCCGCAGGCCAAGATTATTGTATCCAGTGGCTATTCCAATGATCCAATCATGGCCAACTATCGTGACCATGGCTTTCTGGGAGCCATGACTAAACCCTTTCAGCTTCATGATTTCAGGGTGACTCTTCAAAGGGTTCTCTGAGTCTCCTGAAAACATAGAAAACGAGAAACAACTCTGTTGGATTATAAATAGATTTGAGGATAAAGAGCTATGGACTCATTTCTCTGGACCAAAACATACGAAACCGGATTATCAGAGGTTGATCTTCAACATCATTATCTTGTTGATACCATAAATGAATTTGGGCGATTATTACTTCTTGGTCAGGTCGCATCCGATGATGTGGAACTGGTGTTCAAAAAACTTGCTGACTACACTCAGTATCATTTTAAGGAAGAAGAAATAATGATGGGGCAGGTTGCTATCGATGCGCGCCACTACAAGGAACACTGTAAAAAGCATCAGGATTTCCTGGATGAAGTTATCTCTATGTATGCCGCTGTTTCTAAAGATAATCCCGATTCGGGAAAACACCTGTTTGATTTCCTGACACATTGGCTTGTGTATCATATTCTTGGGGCAGATATGAATATGGCAAGGCAGATAAAAGCGATCCGGTCCGGTGTGGCACCAGCCGCCGCCTATGAGAATGAAGAACGAGCTGGAAATGAGGCCACTGGGCCGTTACTTATTGCTTTAAATGGGCTGTTTGAGCAGGTTTCTGTACGAAACAGGGAGTTGCTGTTCCTGAACCAGTCACTTGAGGAAAAAGTTGCAGAACGGACCAGAGAACTCTCTGAAGCAAATCGCCATCTTGAGGAGCTCTCTCTCACCGATGTTCTCACCGGACTCCCTAACCGCCGCTATGCCATGCGTAGCCTCGCTCTTCTATGGCGGGAGGCAGTTCGAACGAATTCCCCCCTGGTTTGCATGATGATCGATGCTGATCACTTTAAAGCAGTCAATGATACCTATGGGCATGATGCCGGGGATGCTGTTCTGTCAAAACTGGCTCAAACACTGCAGCACTCTCTGCGGAATGATGATATTGTGTCCCGCTTAGGCGGCGATGAGTTTTTTATAATCTGTCCCAATACGGATATCGAAAATGGAATGAATGTTGCGGAGAGTATACGTAAGGCCGTGTCTGAACTTCGTGTAACGACTGGGGATGGCTTCTGGTACGGGAGTATCAGTGTCGGGGTCGCAGCGATCACCCCGGGTATGGCAACCTACGATGAACTGATGAAGGTTGCAGATCAGGGGGTTTATGCTGCAAAACAGGATGGAAAAAATTGTGTAAGGAGCTGCTCGTGAATAATTGTAAGCTACCAATGGGATAACTGCGTGATCAGAAAGATTCTTTTAGTGGATAATGATCAGATCCTGCAGCTCACTCTGAGTCGGATGTTGGCGAAATTTGACGAGGAATTTCAGGTTGTTCAAGCAGTGGATGGTTTTGATGCCCTGAAAAAACTGGAGAAAGCCGCCTTTTCTTTGATTTGCACAGAACTGATGATGCCAAGAATGGACGGTATCAGTCTGATTAACCATGTTCGAACCAAATATCCCGACATCCCGGTTATTGTTATTTCCGGGATGAAGAAAAGTGATATACCTGATATTGAACAGGTTCAGCAGATGGTTGCCTATCTTGAAAAACCCTTTCGTGAAACTGAACTGCTGGAATTGATCCGGACTGTTTTAAGGAAGGAGGCGAAGGAAGGGATTATGAATAATGTTTCCCCGACAATGTTTCTCCAGCTCATGGAGATGGAGGGGAAAACATGTACCATACGTATGCTTGACAATGGTTCGGAAGAAGGCGGGATACTGTATCTTAGGGATGGTCAATTACTTGATGCCAGAGTGGGAAAATTAAAAGGGCTTGAAGCGGCAAGCAGAGTATTTTTCTGGGATGATGTGACCGTATTTCTCCGATACGAGTGTCCTTCAAGGGAGAATGTGATTAACAGTGCAATTCAGACAATAATTATGGCGGCCTTGGTGGCAAAGGATGAGCATACTGATTCCACTACTGCTGCCAGGGGCGCTGCAAACCAAAATTCTGAAGGAGCTGAAAAATTGTCACTCGACGAGTTAAAAGAATTTATTATTCAAGAATTGGGCGGGATGTCCGGTGTTGGGGCAATTGCCGGTGAAAGCAGCATGATAGCTGTAAACAGTAAACTGGTTACACTGGGTAAGTCTGCAGAGTTTGGGGCTTTTAAGGCTGCTTATATTGAAGGACAGGACGGCAGGAGCGCTCTTCTGGTTCCAGGAAATCCACCGGCACGAATGGATGTTACCTCTGAATGTCCGGTTGAGGAGCTTCTTCGTAAATTGAAAGAGCGTGCCTGATTCCGACTATATCAGGACCTGGCTTCTGGAGACGCTCCGGCTATCTGTTGCAACTCTGAATAGCTCAACTGTTCGCTGAATTCCAGGTGCAGGGAGTATTCATTTCCGATAAGATCTATATCTCGAACGGCCTGTACTGTTCCTCTCCGAATGATAACCTGTGATGTTGTTGTAATATGGAAGCTAATTCTGAGTTGACGGCCAAATAGGGCGGCAGCATTTTTCTTCTGGGATGAGTGGATGGAAAACGCCACTCCGCCCGTTGAAATGTCAATAAGATCTCCTTTTGCTTCTGTGGTGATTTCCGTGCCGTTTGTGTTAAGAACGGCAAAACTGATTCTTCCCGATACATTTTTTCTTTTGAATTGCCTTCTGTTTCTACCGGTTTTTGTCAATTCTGCACTAACCGACTGGAAGCTGGCACAGAAATCGGATAATTTGGGTTCGAGGGAGGGGTGCTGTTCCTTGAGGGAGTCAAGTTTTTGCCGTGAAAGTAGAAAGACCTCGCAACCAAGACTTTTAGCCTGATCCGTCCAGACTGAGGCCTCAAAAAACGTATCTATTCCGACAATTTCTCCTGCTCCCTTCACACTCAATGGTATCAATGTGTCCTGATTAAGTGCCTGCAGCTGTATCTGGCCACCGTTGATGAAAAGGAGTGTTCTGGCGGTGGAACCCTGCTGTACTATTGTTTTCCCCGTGGTATAACTTCTCAGAGTCATGGCATGGTAGAGTGCTGAAAACTCCTCACTACTGAGAATCTCCGTTAGTTTATTCCAGGTCTCCAGGTGTTTTTTATCTATCCCTGACTGTTTTGCCTCTTCAATCACATCTGCAGCACGAATGATTTCAAGCAACGCCATGGGGTTTATTTTAATAAGGTAGTCACGTAATCGGTCTGCAGCTTCAAACTGTTTTTTGCCAGCGCACTGCTCAATGAGCTGCATCGTCAGCGCAACTGCTTCGTCTTTCTTCCCCCTGTCAAGGAGTTCATCAATCTGTTGTTGCTGGGGGATATCTGCTTGAACTGTTTTCCTGACCCCAGGAGATGGCGCTTTCTGCAGGCCATCCTGTGTTTTGGGAGGATGGTTCTGTTCCAGTTGTTCTATGGATATCCTTACTGCTTCTATGACCTGTCCGCCTGGGGTGTTGACTCCGCTTTTACGGCTGGCCAGAAAGGCTTTCAAAACAGCTATAGCATCATCATTAGAACAGTATCCGAGTGTCTGGCAAATCAACAGCAGCAGTTCTTCCTTGACCTGTGGGGCGATCTCCTTTTCCCTGCGAAGAAGAAACATAAGAACAGTTGCCACTTCCTCATCAGCGTAGGGACGCAGTTCTCTTATGATGTTTGGTTTGAGAGTATATTCGGACTGGGTTAACAGGTTTAAAAGGAGTCGTTTGCAGAGTGCCGGGTCGGAAAGCTTTGTGAGAATGGTGGCGCAGGCCTGCTTGATTTTTTCGAGAGCCTTATCATTGTTTAATCCGATGATCAGATAGCCGATGGGGGTGCGGGTGAGATAGTATCTTCCATTGCTAAATGCAAATTCAGCCACTTGAGGCTGATCTAAGTCTGAAATGATCTCATTCCAGTATGAAGATGCTCTCTCTCTGTTTCCCGGTGTGCTGTTTTTTTGATCAAAGAAAAGAGCTTCACCCTGGTTTGACAGAAGAGCTACATCTTGAATTGAATCAAGTCTCGATATCTTGTCTAAAAAAGTACTCATATATATTTGACAAAAAATTCTTCAGGGGAATATTCCACAGTAAAGCAAGCTGAAACAGCTACTCTACACTATAATACCAAGAATGGGAAATTGTATGGTATTTAGGAAAGATAGTGTCAGAGGTCAAATACTTTCTGGGTGTTAGTTAACCTTCGTGGAAAGAAAGCAGTACCTGGCAGCATCCGCAATGTGTCAAGAGAGCGGTGTACAATGGTCAGCTAACGGTGATGAGCTGGAATGCTCCTGTCTGTGGAATCCCTCCCTGGGTCAGGCGTTCACCTTCCACCACAGCAAAAATGTCACCTGTCTTCAGGTAGCCCCACTCTTTTGCTATACCCATGGCCTTGAAAACAACTTCATCACGTGGAATGTCATCTCGTATAATGATGGGTACCAGGTTCTTGTAGAGGCTTGAGTGTCTGGCAACATGGAGTGACCGTGTCACCAGGATATTAGGCTCGTTACGGCTGTACTTTGACAACTGCTGGTAGAGTACACCCCGTGCGTCCAGCAGCATTGTCAGTACCACACCGGGAAGGTTGGCTGCCGCGGTGATTGCAGGATTAGCCCTTGTTGCATCATCCTTTATATTTTCAAAGGGATCTTTGAACTGGTACTGTTCTTCTTCGGTGATAATTGAAGCCATGGTTCGTACCACATTTACCGGATCCTTTCCGGCAGCTGTTTCGCCGGAAAGCATTACGGCATCGGTTCCTTCTTTGATGGCCACAGAGACATCTGTCACTTCAGCCCGTGTTGGTATTGTGTTTACCGTCATGGAGTCAAGCATCTGGGTGGCCGTTATGACGGGTGTGTTCTGTTGCCAGCAGAGGTTGATTATTTCCTGTTGGATTCGTGGAACCCGGGCGGCGGGAAGCTCAATCCCCATGTCACCACGGGCTATCATGATGGCATCGGCAGCTTCGATAATGTCTGTTATATGCTCCACTGCTTCAGGTTTTTCAATTTTGGCAATAACCCGGATATCTCTTTTACCGGATGCGGCAATTATTTTTTTTATGTCACGAATTTCCGCTGCAGAACGGACAAAAGAGAGGGCCACATAATCAATGGAGTGCTCAAGTCCCCATGCCAGGTCACGCTTATCCTTTTCAGTGACCGATGGAAGAGAAAGCTGGGTCATGGGGAGGTTAATTCCTTTGCTGGATTTTAAAATGCCACCCACAATAATTTTACAGAGGACTTCCCTGGCACCTTCTTTTGTAACCTTCAGTTCCAGTAGGCCATCATCAAGCAGTATTGGATCCCCCTCCCGGAGATCGCTCAGGATTTCGGGAGCAATGGTTGAAAAGCGACTGGCGGTCCCGACCGTTTCATCGGCCTGGATAATGACAGTCTTCCCGACCTTTAGCTGTACACCATTGTTTTCCATCTGTCCGGTGCGGATTTTTGGTCCACAGAGATCCTGGAGGACGGCGATCGGTTTTCCCCATTCGGTCTCGGCGGCACGAATGTTTGCGAGAGTTTTGCCGTGCTCCTCGTGGGTTCCGTGGGAAAAATTCAGTCTTGCTACATCCATCCCCGCCACGATCATTTTGCCGAGAATTTCTTTACTGTTGCTTGCAGGCCCGATGGTTGCAACGATCCTTGCCATTTTGCTGACCGAGCTGTTGCTTTGCCCTTTTAACTGGCTGAGCAGCACATTGATTTTATCGAAGTCAAACGGTTTTCCAAAGACTCCGATAACCATCTCGAAGGAAAGAAGACGTTCTTTGGTTTCTGGTTCGTCGGCAGATCCGGTTATAACAATAATGGGAATTCGGGGGCAGACAACCTTCATGGCTTCAATAAACTTGAAACCATCCCAGCCGGGCATGTTGAGGTCACTGATGATCACGTCGTACTGTCTGGAGGTTGCCAGGAAGAACCCCTGACGGCCATTGATTGCAGATTGAGTTGTATGGCCTGCTTTATTGAGGCGGGCTTCCAGCAGTACCCTGCTGGCTTTGGAGTCTTCGAGGATGAGTATGCGCATGGTGTTTTATTTTACCGTGGAATAGAGGGTGGGGTTCGTGCAGCTCTACGCTGCATAGCACCGGGAAAAAGACTGAGGTCGGTATGGGGCAGGAATATGGATGCCACATACTGATCTTTAAAGCTCGGGACTTCCGAGAGTTCAAAACTTGTCATCTTGCGTACCACTGAAACCACATCCTGGCGGATATGATTGGAGAGTTCACTCATCCAGGCACCCATCAGAGAGCCGTTTCCCACATAGAGAATTGTGTCAGGATCTATCTCCGGTAGCAGACCCACGGTCATGGCGCTGTCAAGGTCGATAAAAGAACCGAAGCCTCCGGCCAGGATAACCTGTTCAAGGTCACCCACCTCCAGCCCCACCTGTTCCAGGAGGGTCGAAACCCCAGCAAAGATTGCCGCTTTTGCCCGGATAAAGTTGTCGATATCCACTTCGTTGAGCACGATGTCATGACCTGCTGCGCATTCATCTTCCCAGGCCAATACATATTCCATACCGCTTCGTCCTTTGCGAATGCGGGATGAGGCAAGGTCGTTAAATTTTCCGCTCTGGTTGAGGACGCCGTGTTCAAAGAGGGTGGCGACAATGATAAGAAGACCAGAACCGCAGATACCGATGGGAGCCTTGTTGCCCTCGGTTACATTCATTGGCTCAAGGGTTTCAGGGTTGAGGCTGAAATCACTGATGGCACCTTCAACTGCCCGCATGCCGTGGGTGATTCCTCCTCCCTCAAAGGCAGGCCCCGCCGAACAGGCGGCACAGGCAAGCCATTCCCTGTTGCCGATAACAATTTCCGCATTGGTGCCCACATCGATAAACAGGGTGAGTAGTTCTGTACGGTACATACCGGATCCCATGACTCCCGCCACGATGTCACCACCCACATAGCTTGATATTGCAGGAAAGAGGAGGGATACACAGTGTTGCGGTAACTCAATCCCGAGGTCGGCTGCGCGCAGGGGAGGAAAAAATGTGGAAACAGGGACATAGGGGGGTCGTCTGATATTGTCTGGCTCCAGTTGCAGGAGCAGATGGGTCATGGTGGTGTTACCAGCGATGGTGATGGAGTTAATTTCATCCCGGCTTATGGCACCATGGCTGCTATTCTCTGGGGGGACCGCTTTGGTTAGCATGTTTTCAATAAGCGTGTTGATAGCTTCCACCACCAGATCCTGCATCATGGCAAGGCCTTTTGGCTTTTCAGCGTAGATGATTCTTGCAATGACATCTTCACCATAACTCATCTGAGGATTATAGCAGGAATCCTTAGCCAGGATCTTGCCACTATAAAGATCGATTAAAACTCCATGGATGGTGGTGGTGCCAATATCAATGGCAAGGCCGAAGTTGCGGTGATCCCATCTACCCGGTTGAATGTTAAGGAGGTGACTCTTTGATTTGTTGTTCACGGGTTGTTCCAGGGTTACCGTGACCAGAAAATTTTTTTCCCGCAGTGCAGCTCTGATTTTCCGCATAACGGGAAGGCCGGTGACAAGTCGATGCTTGTTGTGCTGATCAGCCAGGCCCTGGATCAGACGTCCTACATCGGCCCGATTGTCGTTTGCATCAGGTTTCAAGAGTTCCAGACAGAGTTTTTCCACCGGTGGGTAGAAGATGCCTGCCTCCTTGAGTTCATCAATATTAAAGACGTGCATACGGGCATGGTGGCGAAGGGGGATGTCAGTACTTAAGCCTCCCTTCTGGCGTCCTGATTCTTCAGGAACGCGTACGGTGATGTCATGGTTGATCTCTGCCGTGCATGCCTGTCGGTAGCCCCGCGCATATTCTGTGGCTGAGAGCTTTTCACTTTCTCCACCTGTCACCATGCCCTGCTCAATAATTACCCGGCATTTTCCGCAGACCCCAGCACCACCGCAGGATGCGTTGATGTGTATGCCAGCTGTCCTGGCTGCTTCCATAAGAGTGCTTCTGTTTTTCACTGTGATACTTTTATTGGCAGGAAGAAAGGTAACAGTGCTGGTTTCCTGTGTTTTATTCATCTGGCAAACTCCATTACATCAAGTTTTTTTAACTGACTCACATTGAAAACCGGGCCATCAAGACAGATCAGCCTGCCGTCCAGATGGCAGTGCCCGCAAATCCCCATGCCGCATTTCATGTGGCGTTCGAGGGTTGTGAAAATTGACTCGTCGCCACAGCCTAGATCGGCAAGGCTGGCAATGACAAAGCGGATCATGATGGGGGGGCCGCAGACAAGGGCTCGTGTGTTGCTGCTTATGGTGACATCTGTGAGCAGTTCTGTTACCAGCCCCACATGGCCGTTCCAGGTGCTGTCTTTTTCGTCCACCGTTAGTCTGCAATCCACTCCCTGCTTCTGCCACGACTCTATCGCCTGTTTGAAGGCAATATCTAACGGTGTTCTGCTGCCGTAGAGGAGGGTGATGCTCTGCACCGCGTCTTCCTCAAGACCGCTCTGAAAAAGGCAGTGGTCAATGACGCTTTTGAGCGGAGCCAGACCAATTCCTCCGGCTACAAAGAGGAGATCCCGGTTCGCAAAGTCTTCGATGGGAAAGGCTTTACCAAAGGGGCCTCGTATTCCGACCTGATCTCCTTTTTTCATTCCGTGGATGGCTGTCGTGAGTTCACCGGCCCTGCGAATAGAGAGATCTATGAGTGGCAGCCTGTCTGGTGAAGATGAGATGGATATGGCCGCCTCCCCACAATGGGGTACCGAGAGCATAAGAAACTGGCCGGGAAGAAAGGTGAAGGGGAGACGCTTGTTCGTCAGTTCCAGACGAAATGTGGCGATCTGTTCATTTTCCCGGATAATTTCCCGGATGATGGCCTGGGCAGGAATGAAATTTTTATTCATGGTTTCTCCTGCTGTGTGAACAACTCAATAAAAGTGGTGATGTCGACACCACCAAAACAGATATCTACGCAGCGTCCACAACCAGTACAGGAGGCTTTCCCGTGACTTGCAAAATCATGCTTCAGTTTATGGAGAAAACGTCTTTTCAGGGCATGGCGGGTGCGGTCGACAGGATTGTGGCCTCCAGTCATTCTGGTAAAACCACTACTGGTGCAGGCGTCCCAGCTTCGAACCCGGATTCCGCTGCTGTTGTCCTGTGGTTTGTCATCCACAGAAAAACAGGTGCATGTGGGACAGACATAGGCGCAGCCGCCACAATCGTAGCAACGGCTGGAGAGCTTTTCCCATATTGCTTCAGCCACAGGTTCCTGCTGCAGCTTTCGGCAGGCATGGGGCACCTGGATATTTCTGGTGAACTGTCCCCGGGCTTCGAGAAAGAGCTGGTATCGACGATTTTGATCTTCTTCCTCAACTTCACGAAAAAAATAACTCCATTTGTTAAGGAGGTCGGCTCCCTTCCCCCTACCTGCTGAGACGTAATAGCGATCACCAAGGTCAATAAATTGGAGGCCATAGCCGTATTCCAGGTATGGACCGCTGCTCGTGGCTTCGCAAAAGCAGTTGGCAAATGGCTGGTTGCAGCCCAGGGTAATTATGAGTGAATGGTTACGCCTGTCAAAATAGGTGGCGTCTTTGAATGGTTTGGAAAAAATAAGGTCCATGTAGAGAAGGGCAGTAAGATCACAGGATCTGACGCCAAAGAAGATGGTATCCAGGGCAGGGGGCGGCGGGCTGAAACTGTACTCACCCTTGTTAATTGTGTATCCGGCAAGTGTTTCCTGCTGGGGAAGGAAGAAAGGTTTGAGGGATTCCTGTGGCTGATTTTCCAGATCGATATCCGTTGTATCTCTGTCGCCAACAGGTCTGAAGAGGGTGTCCCCGTGTTCGTTTTTTACCGGTGCAATGAGTCGGGCTTCCTTCCTTAGTTTACGCAGCAGCGGATAGAGGTTGTCCTTGCTCAGAATCAGCTCTTTTAAATCAATCATGAGCCACCTTTTTGAGTTGTACTGCACAGACTTTAAATTCCGGGCATTTTGATTTCGGATCCATGGCATCAACGGTGAGCTCATTGATGGGAACTTCAAAGAAGTGGAAGGAGGAAAAGACAGTACCCGGTTTGACGCGATCGGTGATCTGAGTGGTTATCCGCACCGTCCCACGTTTTGAGCTGAGTTCAACGGTCTCGCCGTCTTTCAGTTGCAATTTTTCACAGTCTGCTCTGTTGATTTCAAGCAAAGCCAGCGGATATTCTCGTACCAGTCGTTTGGAATTTCTGCTCATGGTTGCCGTGTGATAGTGGTGATAGGAGCCACGGCCGGTGACGAGGGTGAATGGGTATTTCTTCTCTGTCTTCTCGTAGGGTTCCTGGTGTCTGGTGATGGTGAACCGGCCTTTTCCCCTGGCGAAATAATACTTGTGGAGGAATTCGGTGCCGGGATGATTCCGATCAAGGCAGGGCCATTGCAGGCCGTGGTTCCGGGCAAGTCTGTCGTAATGCATGCCTCCATAGATGGGGGTGAGCAGACTGATCTCTTCCATTATTTCGGCATCACTGTCAAAGTCCATGCCGGGGCAGCCAATACGCTTTCCGAGATCCATGATGATGTGGCTGTCAGGGCGACAATTGTGGATGGGGGGAATGGCACGTCGGCAAATCTGTACCCTTCGTTCGGAATTGGTGATGGTGCCACCCTTTTCGGCAAAGGAGGCGGCAGGAAAAACCACATCGGCGAGCTGTGCCGTTTCGGTGAGAAATATGTCGGATACTGCCAGAAAGTCGAGATTCTCCAGGGTGGTTTTTACACGGTTCAAGTGGGGATCACTGAGTGCAGGGTTTTCGCCCATAATAAACATGGCTTTAATGGATCCATCTTTTCCAGAATGGGTCATTTCTGTCAGGCTTTTTCCGGGAGTAGTCGGGATATCATGTTTCCAGACATCTCGAAAACGCTTTTGCACCTCAAGGTCGGCAAGGCTTTGATAGCCAGGTAATACCGCTGGAAGTGCCGCCATATCACAGGCACCCTGAACGTTGTTCTGGCCACGAAGCGGATCAACCCCACTATGCTTTTTTTCGACATTACCTGTGAGCATGGCAAGGTTGGCCACGGCCTGAACATTATCGGTGCCGCAGGTATGTTGAGTGACTCCAAGGCAGTAGCAGATAACGGATTTGCTGCTTCTGGCGTAGGTGCAGGCAGCTTCGTGGATTGTGGCACGGTCGATTTCTGTGATGCGTGCCAGCTCATCAAGATCAAGACGATGGAGATAGTCACGAAGAGCGATGAAATTCTCCGTGCGCATGGAGATAAAAAGATCGTCGGCAAGATCTTCGTCAAGGATGATACGCATCATGGCGTTGATCAGGGCAATGTCGGTTCCCGGACGGAGTGCAAGATGGATATCAGCCTGTCTGGCAATATCTGTTTTGCGTGGATCGATGACGAGCAGTTTTGCCCCGCGATCCACAGCTTCTAATATATTGCGGCCAATCTGAGGGTGGGTCTCCGTGGTATTGGAACCGGTGATGAGAAGGACGTCGGCATCAACGAGTTCACCAATGGAATTTGTCATGGCACCGGATCCAAAGCTTGTGGCAAGACCTACCACAGTGGAAGAATGTCAGAGTCGTGCGCAGTGATCAATATTGTTGGTGCCGAGCCCGGCCCGGGTGAGTTTCTGGAGGAGATAGTTTTCTTCGTTACTGCATTTTGCGCTCGAAAGCACACCTATGCTGTCGGGACCGGTTGTTTCTTTTGCATGGAGAAGTGCTGCGGCAGTAAAATCCAGAGCTTCATCCCAGCTTACCTCTTGAAGTATGCCGTTTTGTCTGAGTAACGGTTCTTTCAGTCGTTTGTGAGAGTGGATAAATTCATGAAGGTGCCATCCCTTGGAACAGAGATTACCACGACTTATGGGGTGACTTCTGCTGGGGTGAGAACCCACAACAAGGCCCTGTTCGACACGAAGATACACGCCGCAGCCGCAGCCACAGTAATTACAGATAGTCATGATGTCTTGCATAAAGGCCACTTTTCTGCTCTTGGTGAACGGGATTTCTTGTTTGCTATTGTAAGGTTATGAGAGAATGGGTTGAAAAGTCAAGAAATAGGGGCAGAGCGGGTGTTAAAAAGGGGTGCCTTGGGGATAGGGAAAAAAAAACTTCCCTTGAAATGGCAAATAGGGTATCATTGGAAGTTTTTTCTTGCCATGAATGGTCTTGAGGGGGGATTTGAAGTGCTTAATCTCCCGGATATTTTAGTGAATCTGGCAGGAAAAGTATTTTTGGTCTGTTTAAATTGTTGAGTAAGGAGTTACAGAAAACTGTGGCTCCTTATTTTTTTATTTCATATTAAGTTCGTCCCAGGCGAGCTGAGCCGGGTTTCCCGGCAGGAAGAATCTGGTAGAGGGTAGCAGACATGAGTGTAGATTTGAGCAACGTGCGAAACATAGGGATCAGTGCCCATATTGATTCGGGGAAAACAACCTTGACCGAGCGCATCCTGTTTTATACGAACAGGATCCATGCCATCCATGATGTTCGTGGAAAAGACGGTGTTGGTGCAAAAATGGATTCCATGGAACTTGAGAGAGAGCGTGGAATTACCATCCAGTCTGCAGCTACGTATTGTAACTGGAAGGGAAACAATATCAATATCATTGATACTCCCGGTCATGTTGACTTTACGGTGGAAGTCGAGCGCGCCCTTCGTGTACTCGATGGTGCTGTGCTTATTCTCTGCTCTGTTGGTGGTGTGCAGTCTCAGTCCATTACGGTAAACAGGCAGATGGATCGCTACAATGTCCCTCGTATCTCCTTTATCAATAAGTGTGATCGTACCGGTGCCAATCCCGAGCGGGTAACCCGACAGCTTCAGGATAAACTGGGCTTGAATGCACACATGCTGCAGCTTCCCATTGGCCTTGAAAATGACCTCGCAGGTGTGGTTGATCTGGTCACCATGAAGGCACTCTATTTCGATGGCGATAATGGCGAAATTATTCGTGAAGAAGAAATTCCAGCCGAACTTCAGGATGCAGCAGATGCAAAACGTGAGGAACTGCTTGATGCTGTTTCCATGTTTTCCGATGATCTGATGGAAGCCATGCTGGAGGAAACTGAGATCACATCTGACATGGTTAAGGCTGCTGTTCGGGCGGGAACCCTTGCCCTTGAATTTTCACCTGTTTTTATTGGTTCGGCATATAAAAACAAGGCTGTTCAACCACTTCTGGATGCTGTTGAGTACTATCTTCCCTGTCCCACCGATGTTGAGAATATCGGGCTTGATCTTAATAAAAATGAAGAAGAGTTTCCGGTGTCAAATAATGATGACGATCCTCTTGTCATGCTGGCCTTCAAACTGGAGGATGGACGGTATGGTCAGCTCACCTATGTCCGTACCTATCAGGGCAGACTGACCAAGGGTGATACGATTTATAATGTTCGTACCGGTAAAAAAGTAAAAGTCGGGCGTCTGGTTCGTATGCATTCCGACGACATGGAGGATATCGACTCCTGTGGTTCTGGTGACATTGTGGCTCTGTTTGGTGTTGATTGTGCTTCCGGTGATACGTTTACCGATGGTAAAATCACCTGTTCCATGAGTTCCATGCATATCCCTGAACCTGTTATTTCACTCGCCATTCTCCCGGTTGACAATAAAGCTCAGATCAATATGTCCAAGGCTCTTAACCGTTTTACTAAAGAGGATCCGACGTTCAAGACATTCGTTGATCATGAGACCAATGAGACTATTATCTCCGGAATGGGTGAGTTGCACCTTGAAGTCTATGTCGAGCGTATGAAACGGGAATACAATGCAGAAGTTGAAGTTGGTGCTCCTCAGGTTGCCTATCGCGAGACAATCTCTGCCCGTGCAGAATTTAACTATACTCACAAAAAACAGACTGGTGGTTCCGGTCAGTTTGGTCGGGTTGCCGGCTATATGGAGCCTCTGGAAGAGGGTGAGTATGAATTTGAGGATAAAATCGTCGGTGGAGCAATTCCGCGCGAGTTTATTTCATCCTGTGACAAAGGTTTCGCAAAGAGTCTGGCAAAAGGAACTCTCTGTGGTTCACCGGTTACCGGAGTACGCTGTGTCATTAATGACGGTGCTTTTCACGCTGTCGACTCTTCCGATGTGGCTTTCCAGCTGGCTGCAGCTGGTGCCTTCAGGGAAGGATATGCAAAAGCCAAACCTAAGATCATGGAACCCATTATGAAGGTTGCCGTTGAGGGGCCTTCTGAATTTCAGGGATCTGTTATGGGAAGTATAAATCAGCGTCGTGGTATGATTATCGGTACTACGGAAGAAGGCAACTATACTGTGGTTGAAGCGGAAGTTCCTCTTTCGGAAATGTTTGGTTATTCCACAGCACTGCGTTCCCTGACTCAGGGCAAGGCTGAGTTTACCATGGAGTTTGCAAGCTTTAAGCCTGTTCCGAAGAGTGTCAGCGAAGAGCTTGTGAAGAAATATCAGGACGAGAGAAAAGAAAAATAGAGTTTTCCGTTCTGAATAAGGTACAATGATTTTTGTTTCGGACAGTGTTGCTGTCTGTCAAGGCTAGCCTCAATGGCTGCCGCAAATGACTATATAAGAGGTATTGCCATGGGAAAAGAAGACCTGGTATCAAACAATCCGTTACGGGCTTTAGGCCTTGAAAAAGAAGATGGTAATGATGGCCGTCGCGTTGGTCTGGTTATGGCGCGTGCCGGTCTCGGAAAAACAGCAATTCTGGTACAGATTGCTATGGATTCCATGCTCCGGGAAAATAAAGTTCTCCATGTCGCCATCGGTGAAGGTTTGGAAAAAACTAAAACCTGGTATGACGATATTCTTTCTCTGATGAATCATCAGGACAAGAGCGTTGGGAGTTATCAGCAGATTGTTGACGAAGTAATGCAGAATCGAATGATTATGACATTCAAAGAGAACAGCTTCAGTGTTGCAACTCTTGAGGAGCGCATGGAAGATCTTGCTCAGCAGGGAATTTTCAAGGCTGATTGTCTGGTTGTTGATGGTTTTGATTTTGCAGGAGCAGACAGTGCTGCTGATCTGGGTGAATTGAAGAGTTTTATGAAACAAAATGATCTGAAAATGATCTGGTTTTCTGCTGTCAGTCATCGTGACGATAATCGGGTCAGTGCCAATGGTGTTCCTGCACCATGTCATGAGATGGACGATATTTTTGACACCGTTCTCCTGATATCTCCCGAGAAGGATGAGATCAGACTGAAAACCTTGAAGTGCTCTGCAGCATGTTCCGTCGATGCTGGAAAGTCTTTGAGTCTTGATCCCGCAACCATGCTGATTAAAAAGGCGTAGTCAGAAACAGATAGTCAGCACTTTCTATCTGAAGTCGTAAGGCGGGTATTTCCAATTGGAGATACCCGCCTTTTTATTTATAACCGTAAATCCGATCTCCCTGTACCCGTTCACCATGCAATTCAGACCATGTATCGACCTTCATAATGGTAAAGTAAAACAGATAGTCGGCTCAACTTTGAGTGACGATGACCCTGCGGGCCTCCAGACAAATTTCACAGCCACTCATCCTTCGTCCTGGTATTCGGAGTTGTATCGTCGCGACAATCTCAGGGGCGGACATATTATCAAGCTTGGGCCGGGAAATGATGAGGCGGCGGCCGAAGCACTTGCTGCCTGGCCGGGTGGAATGCAGATTGGTGGCGGGATAACGGCTGAGAATGGAAGGGAGTGGCTCGAACGAGGGGCTTCACATGTTATTGTTACGTCCTATGTCTTTTCTAAAGGGCGAGTTGACAGCAATCGACTGCATAAACTCGTGACATCCGTGGGGAAGGAAAATCTTGTTCTTGATCTGAGTTGTCGTCGGAGAGGGGATGACTACTATATTGTAACGGACCGCTGGCAGAATTTTACCGATGTCATTATCAGCCCTGAAACACTGGATCAGTTTGCAGCCCTCTGTGATGAATTTCTGGTCCATGCCGCTGACGTTGAAGGGCAATGCAATGGCATTGAAGCGGAACTTGTGAAAAGACTGGCTGACTGGAGTCCTATTCCCACCACCTATGCCGGAGGAATAAAAGATATGAGTGATATGGACTTGATTGCTGAACTTGGTCGAAATCGATTACATGCCACCGTGGGGAGTGCCCTGGATATCTTTGGTGGTAGTGGTATGACATATGACCAGGCTGTAAGCTTCCACAAGAGTCATATGTAGAGATGGCTGAAAAAAAACTGATTGCAAGAGACGATGGGCTGGTTGAGTTAAAAATTAAAATCCCTGAACATCTCTATCGAGCCTATCAGCGGTGCTCCTGGATCATCACTAACGAGACAGGACGTGAGCAGCTCGAAATTATGGAAGAGATGGTACTCGATTTTCTGGTTAAGCATGAGTGCTGAAGAGAGTCCTTTCAATTCAATGACAGGAGGCAGGCGTGCCAAAAAAGTCGATGGCTGGTTTTATTAAAAAACCCTGGCTGCCCTACGTTGTCCCCTTTGCTCTCTTTATGCTTCTCACAGAACCAGCGCGTTATTTTCCTGCACTGGTTCCTTATCTCTATGTCACCAAAACTGTGCTCGTTGGTGGGGTGCTCTGGCTGTGGCGCCATGTATATGCAGATGACTTTGCCACCGTTTTAACGCCTGGTGAGCTTGTCGTCGCAATTCTTTGTGGCTTGCTTGTCCTGGTTTTGTGGATAGTTCCGGATGGACTCTTTTATCAGTTGGATCCCGGAACAGGGTTTAATCCCTATGTCATGACAGAATCTAAGGGGATGGCAATCGGCTTGATTGCGATACGTCTTATCGGTGCATCCATTGTTGTACCAGTTATGGAAGAGTTGTTCTGGCGGTCATTTCTGATGCGCTATCTTGTTGATGTTGATTTTCGTTCCGTTGCTTTGGGGACGTTTACCTGGCTGTCGTTTCTCGGGGTGGCAATTTTGTTTGGTCTGGAGCACCATAGGATTGTCGCAGGAATTTTAGCAGGATTGCTGTATGGAGCATTGCTGCTTCGTCAAAAAAAGTTAAGGGGTGTGGTGATTGCCCATGGCGTCACAAATTTCGGCCTGGGTGTCTATGTTGTTGTGACCGGAAACTGGATATTCTGGTAAGTTGATTCTTTTTCCTGATTACCACTAATCCTCAGCTTACCCGTTTGAGGAGGAGTTGTTTCGTGTTGATTATATGGGCATCTGCGGCCTGGACGGCCGCGGCTGAGCCCCCAGGGATGGGTTTATGGCGTCCCATATAATCGACACGGAACAACTCTGGGTTGCAAAGCTGAGTTTCGATGGTAATCAGGTTCTTTTTAGCTCTCTTTTGTCAGGTGAAGAATAACTTCATTTGCCAGTATCAGTCCAAAAATCCCTGTGATTGTTGGCAATGATCCCAGTACGTTACGTGTTCTTCCTCTGTCCTCATAGGCAGATGCTGGCTGTGTTGTTTTCTCAGGCCCCTGGTAAGTGAAATCCACCCGTTCTGTGGAATAGATACAGTATATGCCCCCCTCCACTCCTTGACGTCGCAGGCGATTGCGAACATGCTTGGCCAGCGGGCAGTGATTCGATGTCATGATGTCCCCAACCTTGATTTTTAAAGGATCTGTTCGCAGGGCTGCACCCATGGAAGAGAATGTGGTGATCTTTCGCCTGTGGGCACCAGCCAGGAGCTGAACTTTGGGATTAAGGGAGTCTATGGCATCTATCAGGATATCCGGCGCTGGAGACAGTATTTCGTCCAGCGTTTCCTCTGCGGCAAAAAGCCTCAAAGCGTCCACCCGGCAATCTGGATTGATAAGAGCGATCCGCTCTNTGGCAACATCCACCTTTGGTCTTCCGATGCTGTTTTCAAGNGCCAGTATCTGCCTGTTNATGTTGGATGGNTGGATGGTATCAAAGTCAACCAGACGGAGATGACCGATACCGGCTCTCGCCAGCCCTTCCGCAGCATATCCTCCCACTGCACCGACACCCACAATGGCGACTGTTGCCTTTTGCAAGATACTGAATTTTTTATTGCCAAGGAAGCAGCGTGTTCTTGAAAATCGTTCCATACCATCTGCCTACCATATCTTTATCTTTCCGGGCAACAGGATATATTAAATTTTGAGCTTTTGTTCCATTCACCTCTTTCCTTGACCTCCTTTTCTGCTTGCTATAGAATGTATGCTAATGTTGTAGTGTTTTTTTATTATGTGATTGATATTTTTAATGGATTTTGGGCGGATTGAATGATGCAAGAAGATGGCGCAGCCAATAGAAAAGCCATAACCAGATTTATAGAACGAATGCCAAGCCTTTCCACCACCGTGGGGAAGGTGATGGAGATCTGCAGTCGTACCGATGCCTCTCCAAATGAGTTGAATAGGGTGATTTCACTTGATCCGGTTCTCACCGGTCAGGTTCTGAAGCTTATTAATTCTGCATATTACTCTCTTGTGAACAAGGTGACTTCGCTTACTCGTGCCATTACCATGCTTGGGATGAATACGGTTAAGAATATGGCGTTGAGTACTGCTATTATACGTTCGGTATCCGGTGCCAAAAAGTCACAGTCTCTTCCAACTAAGAAATTCTGGGCTCATTCCATCGCCACGGGAGTGTGTGCCAAGTTGCTGGCCAAGGCCAATGGTGTTCCAGTGATGGAGTGTGAAGAGTATTTTGTAGCCGGACTTCTTCATGATCTAGGAAAAATTCCATTTGGTGATGAATATATCGATGTTCTAGATAGAGTGAAGAAGGAGTGCCTTCCACTTATTACAGTAGAACGAGATATGCTGGGAGTCGATCACCAGGAAGTTGGACGAATGATAGCCGAAAAATGGAAGCTGAACGAGGCCATGACCTGCTCGATAGCTTTTCATCATGACGTGGAGGAAGCACCTGAAGAACACAGGGTACGTGCAGCCTATGTGGGACTTGCCAACATGTATGCAAATATCCTTGATCTGGGTTATGCGGGGGATCCTTTTCCGGCAGAAGACGGTGCTGATAAGATGCTGAAAATAACTGGATTGACATGGGATATGTTTGGAGAAGTGGCCCTCAGTGTTGAAGAGGAGATTGAGAAAGCGCAGGTTTTTCTGCAAAGTTAGGGAGCACAGAAAACAGCATGATGAAAGTGAAATTCTGGGGTGTCAGGGGTTCTATTCCCTGTCCCGGCCCACAAACCATGAAATATGGAGGCAATGGTGCTTGTATAGAATTGCGGGTAGATGACAGAGAGGAAATTATCATTATTGATGCGGGTTCCGGGATTAGGGAGCTTGGTAATGCTCTGGTTAAGAACGATCTCCCCGCTGGTCCGTTAAAGATTGCCATGTATCTTTCCCATACTCACTGGGATCACATCATGGGTTTTCCCTATTTTACTCCAATTTATATTCCCGGTACCCGGATGACGGTGCATGGGCCCGTGACCTATGAAGATGATCCATTAAAAGATGTCGTGGGCGGACAGATGAAGTACCGTTATTTCCCAATTAATGTTGGTGAACTGGCCTCTGATATTGAATACAAACGCCTGCGTGAAGAACCGGATATGGATTTGGGAAATGGCCTGTTTTTGACCACCAAATTTTTAAACCATCCCATCACTGCTCTTGGCTACCGCTTCGAGTACCAGGGCAAAGTCTTCTGTACCTGTTACGACCATGAACCCTATCGGAATCTGTTTATAACCGATCCAGAGCATCCGGAATATGATGAGGCGATGGCCTATGAAGGTGAAGAGGTTGCCCGGGAGCAGAACCAGGCTGTAGAAGAGTTTTTCAAAGGGGCGGATTTGCTGGTGCATGATTCTCAATATACTGCTGAGGAATATAAGACCAGGGTCAACTGGGGGCATTCGACTTTTGAGTGGGCCATTGCTGCGGCAAATCGGGCCGGGGTGAAAAAACTCGCCCTTTTTCATCATGACCCGGACCGCACAGATGCACAGATTGAAGAGATGTCGAAAACGTATTGTGAGCCAAAGAAATACGGTGATACTGAGGTGTTTTTCGCCACGGAACGCGCGGAGATTATTCTTTGATTGTGTTCTCTTGTGAGCCGGCTTGTGAATTATAAGCTGTTTCTGATCCGCTCTACCGTGTTGAGGTCTGGTTGGTAAGGGATTGCAGGTGTTTCGGGCAGTTCCATCAGGAGGTCGTTTCCAAAGGGCATGTCCTGAACATTCCTGTTGTGGGCTTCAATAAGAAGACGCTCCAGGTTTACGGTGTCTTCAATGTTGTAAGCGAGAAGTGTTTCCAGCGCCTTTTCGTTGTTGTTATCGATATAGTCCTGCCAGAGAAGCACGGCAAAGTAGCCATCGATTCCATCGAGGCTCCCCCTCTCTATTCCAAGTTGTTTTTCACAGCCCTTAAGTCCCCCTTTAAATCCAAGTTTTGCAAGGATGTAGCGCAGGTCTATATGGGAATGGGTGAGCCTGGTATGAAACCAGCGTTCGAGCACCGGGATATCAAAGCCCTTGCCATTGTAGGTGACCAGTATTTCATACTTCCAGATGTCCTTCTCAAAATCTTCCAGATTCCTGCCGTTTACATAACAGTACACTTGAAGTCCATCATACAGGGCGATGGTGGTGATTTCAGCGTTAGGGCCAAGGCCCGTGGTTTCAATATCGAGGTATGCTATACGATTCCGAAAGTGGGAGAGGAGGCGCCACTGCTGGTTGGCGGGTAATCGTCTGCTGAAAAAATCAGGCCCGTTTTCGAGTTCTACAAGAGAGCGTTCTAATAAACTGGAAAGTTGTGGGAGGGAACTGTTCGGAAGTCGTAGTGGAGGTGCATCCGACCAGTGGGACCAGCTGTGTATTCCTGCCTGCCAAAGCTTTTCTTCAGTTGTAACGCCAATCCCAGGCAGATGGATAAAACTGTGAGTAAGCATCTATGTGAGGAGGCCAGTGCGTGAATTACATAAAAAGGCCTGCAAATCAAAAAAAGAAGAGCAGGCCAGGATACGAATATATGTAAAACAGGAGGGAATAAAACCATTGAAGATGTTATTCCCTCCTGTGGTAGACGGTGATTAAGTGATGTCTTTAGCAGCAGGAGGTGCTTGTTTAACAAGATAACAAACGTGACGCAAGGCTTTTTTCTTCGCTCTTGCTCTTTTTGTAAGGAATTACTTGTAGAGGCAGATATAACTGGTTTCCTGCGTTATGCGAACCCCAAATTTGACGTCTTTTGCGACCTCGAAGCTTTCTCCTGCTGTAAATGTTTTCCATGTATCAGTTTCAGGTAGTTTGATATCCATACTTCCGGATACAACAGACATAATCTCAACGGATCCTGTTCCGAATTCGTATTCACCAACAGCCATGACTCCTATGGTTGCAGGGCCGTCTTCACTGGTAAAAGCGATTGATTTTACCTTTCCGTCGAAATACTCATTGGTTTTAAACATGATTGAACCTCATTTTTTTATTGTAATGCCAACTTGATTGCTTATCACTGGGAGCTGTACCCTTTTTTGCGGTAGTTGTAAATATTCTTTGGTGCAAAAAAACGCATAGGTCAGTAGTGAACTTTTTTTCGTGCAGCTTTGAGTTGTCCACGTTGTTTTTTTCCTTCGAGTCGTCGTTTTTTTGCTGCCTTTCCGGGTCGGGTAGGGCGACGTTTTTTTGACTGCATCATGGCCCGAAAGATTATTTCCTTCAGGCGTTGCAAAGCATCTTCTTTATTCTTCTCCTGACTTCGGTACTGCTGCGCCTTAAGAACAAGAATACCTTCTTTGCTTATTCGCTGATCCCGCATGGCCAGGAGTCTGTCTTTTACTCTTTCCGGAAGGGAAGATGCCGCAATATCAAAGCGCATATGTACGGCAGAGGCGACTTTGTTGACGTTCTGCCCCCCTGCTCCCTGGGCGCGGATAAATTTTAGCTCGATTTCTTGTTCAGGAATACTTACATTGTCGGCAATGCGTAACATAATAGAGACGTACGATGAGATTATTAGAATTTCGGTTATGGAAAACAGTAAAAAAACAAATATTGTTCTGATCGGCATGGCTGGAGCCGGAAAAAGTACCGTCGGCAGAAAACTTGCGGACCTCCTTGGTCTTGCCTTTGTCGATGTCGATACCCTTATCGAAAAAGACCGGGGTTTGCCATTGCAGGAAGTACTGAACGATCTTGGTGTTCAGAATTTCCGCAGGTTGGAAGAGCAGACCATGCTTTCTATGGATTTTAGAAAGCATGTTATTGCAACGGGTGGCAGTGCAATTTATGGCCAGGCCGGTATCAGTCACCTGCGAAGGAGCAGTATGCTGATCCTGCTCGACGTCGGACTCGCAACGTTGAAACAGCGGGTTGGAGATTTCAGCAGTCGTGCCTTTGTTAAAACAGCCGATCAGACTTTTGCTGACGTTTTTGCAGAACGTCAGCCTCTCTACACTCAAAATGCAGATCTTGTTATTGATTGTAATGACCGATCTGTTTCTGATATCTGTCAATCCATTATCGAACAGCTTCCAGATACCTTCTATCATTTTTAAACGGGATATGCTAGGGTGCTTTCCTTTGAAAAAATACAAATTCATCACATATAGAATAACTTAAACAAAAAGAGGATTTTTATGACACAGGCAAAAAAAGGTGACAAAGTTCAGGTGAACTATAAGGGATATCTTGATGACGGTACAATTTTCGACTCATCCGAGGGCAAGAAACCATTGGATGTGGTTCTTGGCTCAGGAACGGTGATTCCGGGATTTGATGCAGCTCTTGTCGGAATGGAAGTTGGTGCCAGGAAAACCGTTAAAATTCCAATGGATGATGCCTATGGAAAACATAATGCGGAGCTGGTAATGCAGGTACCAAAAGATCAGATACCACCAGATTTGAAACCTGAAATTGGCCAGAAACTTCAGGTCGGTGGCGCGGCTGGTGAACTGATGGCCGTTGAGGTGATTGATCTGACCGATGACTTCATTGTGCTCGATGCCAATCCTCCCCTTTCAGGCAAAGATCTTACCTTTGATCTGGAACTTGTTGCGATTGCATAGTGGCTATTATTTCATAGACGGACTCAAGGCTGGTCCCCTGTGGGTCCGTCTATGTGCTTTGGACATCTCCTGCTGAACGTCCTGCCAGCCAGCCTGTGGAAAAGGCAGCCTGCAGGTTATAGCCTCCAGTGTTCCCATTCAGATCGAGAACCTCTCCCGCCAGATACAAACCGGGTATAATTTCTGATTCCATGGTTCTTGGGTTCACCTCTTTGAGCATTACACCACCCGCAGTAACTATCGCTTCTTTAAAGGAGCGGTAACCACTTACTTCCAGGCGTAAATCCTTCAGCCAGTGTAACAATGTTTTTCGCTCTTTTTTAGAAATCTCGCCAGCCAGTCGATTGGCGGGAATATTCGTCTGTTCCAGACATAAGGGTACCAGTTGAGCCGGGAGGAGGCCGCGTAAAACATCTCCAAAGTGTTCTTTTGTCCGTTTCTGGAAATCACGAATTAAGCGGGCATCGAGCTTTTGTTCGCTTAATGCTGCCTTTAAGTCTATCGCCAGATGGACTTTATCCGCCTTTTGCAGTGCGTCCACGGCATCACCACTGAGTGTCAGAATTGTCGGGCCACTCACTCCGGTTTTTATAAAATGGAGTTCCCCAAAGAGTTGCTGTTTCTTTTTTTCATTGATCAGGAGCTGGACACCGATATTTCTCAGTTCTAGTCCGACAAGGGCGGGATGGATGCCCCCCTTTACTTCAAGAGGAACCAAAGCCGGTCGAATAGGAACAATTGTGTGGCCCATTTTTTTTGCAAGGGTGTAACCGTCTCCGGTGGAACCGGTTGCAGGATAGGATGCTCCTCCTGTGGTTATAATAACACTGTCGCAGTCAATGTTGCCCCGGCTCGTGGTAACTCCACTAACCTTACCGTCTGTGACGAGGATATCCTTTGCAGGACAACTGTCTCGAATTTCAACGTTCAACTGAGTGAGCCAGGTAAGGAATATTTTCAAAATATCAGGAGCCTTGCCGCTTGTGGGGAAGTATCTGCCGCCACGTTCAAGGCTCACCGGAAGGCCGTTTTCCTCAAAGAAAGTGATAAGTTCGGTGGAAAAAAAACGGGAGAATGCTTGTCTCAGAAAACGGCCGTTTTTACCAAAGTGTTCGATGAAATCGGTGACGGGAGCACTGTTTGTGATGTTGCAGCGCCCCTTGCCGCTGATACATATTTTGCGTCCCGGCCGTTTCATTTTTTCGAGAAGAATTACCCGTGCACCTGCAATTGCTGCCTGGCCAGCTGCCATAAGTCCTGCAGCACCCCCACCAATAACCACCACTGTCTGTCTTTTCATTTACTGCCTTCCCTGTATCGTGCGTCACTCTGTAGAATGAGTGGAGCGTGGTTGGATGTGAAAAATGGCGGATCCCGCTGCAGTATGGTGCGGACTGTCGGATCCGTTCTGAATTCATTGCAGAGGAAATTCCGCACAGCTTTCCGATCCCATCCTCTGGGATGGTAGAAATCGGAATAGAGCCCCAAATCTCCACTGGAAAATTCCCGGAGCTGCAGTGTGCTGGATTCTCTACTGTTATGGGGTAGATTAAAGACTGCCAGGTTCAGGAACGTGATGGCCTCAGCATTGCGTTGAGTAAAGTCGAGGGTCTGTCGTGCTTCGCTATGGGATTCCGTCGGCGTTCCAAAGAGTAGATAGACATAGGTTGCAATACCTGCAAGACGAAGGGCCTTCAGGCTGTCTTCGACCATTTTTAGATCGATCCCCTTGTCCATTGCATCAAGTACTTGCTGGGACCCGGATTCAATACCGAGTTTCAAAAGAACACAGCCTGATTTTCGGAGTTTTTTGCAGAAGCTAAGATCTCCCAACTCCGGAGTAACCCTGGCAAATCCGTACCAGTCTGCTCCAGGAGGTTCCTGTATCATCTGCTTCATTAGGGAGGGGGCCACGGCATTGTCAAGGAGATGGATGAGGCGAGGTTTATGTCTGCTGACCAGAGAGTTCAGGTCCTCCATGACCTGCTTTGTGGAAAGCTTTGCGTAGGGGCTTCCTTCTGCTTTTTCAGGACAGAAAGAACAGCGGTTCCAGTAGCATCCAGTGGATGCACTGTAGGGTAGGAGCAGGCCGGGGGAGAGGTAGTGGGCGAGAGGAAGGTCTGAAAGGTCAGGTGGCTGGTATCTGGAGGGAGTGTCAAGGGACAAGATTTCCAACAACGGCAGTTCACCCTGTCCTTCTACCATGTGATCAAAGAGCTCTGTGAATGGATTGTTCCAGCCTGGACTCCTTAACCAGGAGGTGACCAACCCACCACCGGCAATGATTGTTATGTCCGGATATTCCTCTCTGATCAAACCGGCAAGACCAAAGGCGGGAAGGGCCTGGCTGAGATAATTGAGAGAAATACCGATGTGCTGGTGGTCTGCTTCGCCAAAAAGATCTTTCAGGCGTGCTTGGAAAAAGGGAAAGAAGATGCTGTTTTGAAAATTTCCGGCAGCCAGGAGGAGATCCTGGCTCCGATGCGGGGAGAGTTGGTTGTCCTGATAGTCCGCAAGGCTGATGTTGACAGCAGATACATCGCAGCTCTGGCTGATTGCCCGGTTCAGATCGCGCACAGCCCTCTGATAGCGGTCGTTGCTTTCATAAAGAGCCCTGTCGCGGAGGTTTTGGAGGTTGGGTTGAACGTTCTTCCAGGCTCTTTTGCTCCAGGTGTCAACGGGGGTCTGTTGCAAGCTCAGTAAATAGAGTTGTCCCTCGATGTTTGCGTCCCAGAGTCTGCACCGTTGCTTGTTTCCGCGAAGGAAACCTGCAATACGGGTAATTCCCGCAGGAGGTTCGCAGGCCTTGGCGAGCGGTGGAAATATCAGGAGCACTTGATGGGCGCAGAGTGGTTAAGCAAATGCGCTGTTATCAATTTTGCCAAGAAAAATTCTGGTGCAGAGAAAAATGTTTCTGGACGTATCTCCTGCCTGAATACGGAGTAACCCTTCTCGAATAATAATTTTTTTGAGGAGCTCCCTTCCATTTGACTCGTTATAGTAGATGTCGGAGTCGAGAATATCGCTGACAACTTCGGGCTCTGTCTGGTCAATAATAAGTTGCAGACCTATTTTAAGGAAATTGTCAGTGATACTTCCAAGTTGATCTTCCAGTGACAGAAATCCTCTTTTTTTGGCCTGTGCACCCAGCTCTTTAAGAGAAATGATTAATGGGATTAAGGATTCCTGGTCTTCTTTGCTGCAGGCAGACTTCGCTGCTAATGATAAGTCACGTAACATTATTTTCCTTCTAGTATGATTTTGTAAAGCCTATTGGGATAGGTCGATATTGTTTTTACATATTCGGAATACACTATCATAATTTGATGGTCTCGTGTAATGTTTTGACCGTCCTTAAGTGTTTTTTTCTGTCTTAGCCTTTGCAGCAAAGATGGCAAAGCTGAGAATGCTGTCAGATGACGCAAACATTGTAATTATCTTTTCTTTGAATTTTTTCGGAGGCAACACATGTTCATGGTTATGAGGAATCTCACTCCTTTTTTTCTCGTCTTTTTCACTCTCTGTTTTGTCGAGGCTGGCATCATGGCAGAGTATGCCGATGCGCGCTCCCGTATGGGCGGTCGAACTTTTCGCTCTGCACCAAGACAGAGTGCGCCAGTAACAAAAAAACAGCAGCCAGCTACACAACAAAAATCAGGTGTGAATCGTGGTCTGATGGGTGGTTTGCTCGGCGGGGCACTTGGTGGCATGCTGCTGGGCAGCATGTTTGGGATGGGTGGCTCGGGGATGGGAATGCTTCCTCTGATCCTTCTTGGCGTCGCTGGCTACTTTCTGTACAGGAGGTTTACTGCACGTCCTTACAATGGTCCTCCTCCGGGCTATCAGGCACCACCTCAGAATGACAATATCTCTGGAGGCAACTTTGACAGCAAGGATTCTCCGACTCAGCATGGTTTTACACCTTCGTCCCAGGAACCGGAAAAAGCAAGCCTTGAGGAGGGACTGGAAATCATACGCATTGCAGATCCCGATTTTGATACGAACTATTTTGTAGAAGTGGCTTCAGACGTGTTTTTTAAGGTTCAGGCTGGCTGGATGCGACGCGATATCAGCTCGTACAGGCACCTTTTAGGTGAGCAGCTTGCCTCTGAATACCAAGCCCAGTTTGCTGAGATGGAATCTAAAGGAGAACTTAACAAACTGGAAAACATATCCATCCGCAACGTTGAAGTTGTGGCGGCCGGATCTGAGGGTGGAGAGGATTTTGTGACCGTTCTTTTCACAGCCAACCTTCTTGATTATACCGTGGATGATAAGAGCGGTGAACTGATTTCAGGCAGTGATACCGAACCTGTGAAATTTGCTGAAGAGTGGAGTTGGGCAAGGCCGCTTGGCACGCAGGACTGGAAGTTGGAGGGGATTAAAGAGGTTTAAGAGGCTCATTCTATCCCTTCATTGTTAGCACAGTATGAGACAGTATCCCCAGAACCTGACTGCCTGTTTGTCTCTGATGACTGAGCGGTCGAGTTAGTCCTAAGCTCGTTTTTTTGTAAACAATCCTCCGCCTTTAATATCCAGCTTTAACGGGTATTAAAGGTGGCTATCTAGTGTCTGTCCAGAAATGAGGCATTCCCAAACCTCCCACTCCTGGTGTTATTTCTTTAGTTGTGGCCAATCACAATAATGTGGCACATTGTGGCATTCGTGTATATTGTCCTTGTAATAGCGTGAGTGCTCCTATCACAAAAATCCAAATAATTTCTCACACAGGAGGTATGTCATGTTTACACGAACGCTCTTACTGAAAGGTGTTGAAAAGAATTAAAGTTCACTGAGTAAAAACAATGACATAAAGCACAAAAGCCCCTATAATAGTTGAAACTTCTGACCAAAGAAAATTCAAC
>JGI11705J14877_10000246_pt1 | contig 34637 bp, 41 predicted proteins | sample Etolaghawater15m_FD_14877 | JGI IMG/M metagenome (IMG submission 14877) | reverse complement strand
GGATGCCATGCAAAGTGTGGAAGATTTAATTGCCTTTGAGTATCAATCGAGCATAAATTCTTATGAAAGAGGTCAGGAGTTTTTGAAAAAAATGAAAAAACTAGGTTTATAAGATGAGGACTAACCCCTATATGAGAATAACAAAACCTAGAAACTGGCACTTATTCTAGAGGTGATGATAGTTATCATGATGGATATAACCACGCAGTAGACCAAGTACTCCAACTATTAAGAGATAAATTAAAGAAAGGTGAGTGATGACTAACACCACATCATCAGACAGTACACTACCTAGGATTGAACGTATATCAGAAGAGATGTTTGAATTACTAGGAGAACTAGGAGTAAGCATGTCAGACCTACTTAAATACGCTAAAAAGAGGGGAATGAAGATAATCCCACCAACACTACAATTAGTTAAAGAAGCAAAGGAATCAAATGAATAAATACGATGAGTTAAACAAATTAGTAGGTGAAGTTAGAATCATAGAAGATGAAATGCCCTCCACTTATAAAGTTATAAACCCAACCGCTTTACATAGGTGGATGCAAAAACAAGACCAGAAGCTAAAGAATAAAATAAAATCACTACCCTATATAACCAATGGTAAGGTAAGCACAAAGAAATACTTAAACAGAGATGATATATTAAAAATATTAAAGGAAGAATGAAAGCCAAACCAGAAGCTGACATAAGACAAGAAACACTACTAGATTTACTAGCTATGTTTAGTGACTACAATCACCCCCTTGAGATGACAGCTGAGTACGTTAGAGAGCAAATTATTAAGTTTATGGAGGAAGAATAAACCAATACTACTACGATTACATAAAGGGAAATGATTAAGATTCTAGTCATCTTAGGAATAATATTTGCATACTTTGTAGAGCGAAAGAAAAGCTGATATAGTGGATTTGTGAGTAAAGATTATCTTAATACAAAGGACATTAACCAGCTCCAACACGACATTATGTTGTTTGTTGATTATTGGGTGCATAAGGCAAACACGCCCACCCCACAAAAAGAAATTATAGAAGCGATGAGCAAAGAAGGTATAAAACGCTACACCACAATCAATGCCCTCAATGCCCTACTGAGAAAAGGCTACATTAGGCGCGCCATTATGCCCCAGCGAAATAAAACTTATTATGTTCAATTGCGTCGTGTAACTTGAGTAAATTGCTACTTGACTATCACTCTAAAAATGCTACTATTAGGGTAGTTATTAATCAACTAATATTTGGGGGAATAAGCAATGCCAAGCCCAGTAATTGAAACAAAGCTAGAATTTCCAAAAGCCATGGAAGCAATCATTGTGGGTAAGAAAATAAGTAGGCTGTCTTGGGGAAATAAAGACATCTACGGACTACTCAAAAATGGATTACTAATGATCCATAGAGATGACGAGTTTTATAAATGGATAGTCAACGATGGGGACTTAATGGGAACTGATTGGGTAGTAGTATGAGAACAACCACAACTAAAAGAAATAGGATTGTAGAAAACTAACTAAAGGAAACCTATGAAGACTAATTGGAGGAATAGTGAATTAACTAATTTGCCATAACTCATAATCATCTGCTATATTGAGTCTACCTAACCCTAAAGAAAGGACTGGTCTATGGTAGACAAAAATAAAGGCGGAAGGCCCTTAGCCTTCAAAACTCCAGAAGAATTAGAAGACGCGGTGAATGAATACTTTAAAGTGGAAGATAAACCGACTCTCGCAGGACTGGCCTATCACATTGGTATTAGTAGGAAAACGCTTTATAATTACGATAAGAAGGATAAGTTTTTACACATTATAAAAAAGGCTCGTGAGAAGGTCGAATCTGTATATGAGGGTAGATTAGTTTGGCATCCAAATCAAACAGGTGTGATATTCGCGCTAAAGAACATGAACTGGCGAGACAAAAAGGAACTTGACCACACTTCTAAGGGTGAGGCAATAAAAGGATTTAATTACGTTACCCCAGATGAATTACCCGACGATCAAGCCAACTCATAAACAGCACTTGGCATACCAGCTACTACAAGACGATAAGACTAGGTTTCTAGGCTTTGGTGGTGGAGCTGAAGGTGGTAAGTCATGGCTGGGTGCTGAATGGCTGCTAACTAACTGTTATTTCTATCCAGGTTCTAAATGGTTTATTGGTAGGAATGAGCGAACTAGGCTCATGGCTTCCTCCTATGCTACATTTAGAAAGGTTTGCGCGCATCACAAGATTCCCCCCTCTGATTGGTCACTTAATGGACAATATAACTACATTGAGTTTGTTAACGGATCTAGAATAGATCTAATTGATTTAAAGTATCTACCAAGCGATCCTCAGTTCCAGAGGTTTGGGTCTACTGAGTACACTGGCGGCTGGATTGAAGAGGCTGGAGAGGTTCATTTCCTGGCTTTTGATGTGCTTAAGGGGCGTGTGGGTAGGTGGAAGAATCAGGAGTTTGGCTTACTAGTACCCAAGATTCTACTGACTTGTAACCCAGAACAGAACTGGTTATATCGCATATTCTACAAGCCCTGGCGCAAGAAAAACTTACCCGATGGCTATGCTTTCATCCAAGCACTCTACAAAGATAATCCATACACTAGAGACCAGGCTAAAGATAGATTAGATCAGATTAGCGATCCAGTACTTAGGGCAAGACTTAAACTAGGACTCTGGGAGTACAGTAGTGGGGATAACAGCTTAGTTGACTATGACTCGATCATAGATCTATTTACTAATACTATGCCCGAGCCAGATGGGTTTTCATCACACGACCCAGATAAGAAATACTTTACTGGAGATGTGGCCAGATATGGAAGCGATAAAATTGTATTTGGTGATTGGAAGGGACTAGATCTATACAAGATTAGTTGGAAAAAAGGTAGAGGGATAGATCAAACCTCTAATGATGTTAGAGAAGAATTGAGAGCAGAGCGAATCCCCTATAGTCACTCCATTGTTGATGATGATGGTGTGGGTGGTGGTGTAGTTGATACAGTTAGAGGGATTAAGGGATTTGTGGGCAATAGTCGGGCGCTGGAAGTTGAGGATGATAAATCTCCCAAGAATAAGAGAAAAGACAATTACCGCAACTTGCGCTCTCAGTGTGCTTTTATGTTGGCTGAGAAGATTAATAAGCATGAGATTGCTATTACTGCCAATATTGATGAAACTACTAAAGAAATGATCATTGAGGACTTACAAGCTATGTTGAGGAAGAAAGAAACCTCTATTGAATCTCCACTACAGTTAATACCAAAGGATGAAATTAAAGAGATTTTGGGTCGCTCTCCCGACTTTGGAGACATGATGTCTATGAGGATGTATTTTGAGCTTGATAAGCCAGTTGAATATGTGCAGAACAACGAGGTAGGAGGCGTTCAGCCATACTACGAAGGGTTACCAGGATAGGTATTGCATAAAAATAGTTTTGTTTGTAAAGATAAATAATATGATTGAAGAATTTACGCCCATTGACCCCAAACTACAGGTACTCTTAAACAATAAAGAGGATGGCTACAACTATCGTAAGCGTCGTCAAAATGATTGGCGAGAAAACTACACCCTCTATCGAGATAAGGTCACAGTTAACCGCCTAACCCAGCGTCAATCAGTCAATATTCCCCTAATGAAGCAAACAATCAGAACGCTCTTAAAAGACGTTGATGATATGCCAGTGCTTTACTTTGAGAATCTAGACAATGATAAGCAAGCTGAGACTTTTAAGAATGAGTATTGGAAGTACACAGTTGAGCAAAACCGCATGGATTTGTTGGATATTATTGATAAACGACAAGTGTTTTTATTTGGGCGTAGTTATGACCAATGGCAGATAGTAGATGGCAAGATTAAACAAACAATCCAAGACCCACAAGACATTCTGGTTTCTCGCTACACAGACCCAGTTGATCTAAATACCTCTAGATTCTTAATTCACACTGGTATTTTCGTCCCACTAACTCAGATTGAAGCCAATGATGATTATGATAAAAGTGAAGTTGAGAATCTAAAGAACTGGTACATGACCGAGATGGGTGTAGTGAAAGTGGCTAGTAACGCCAAGATGGAGGTGGAAAAGCGCAAGAAGATGGAAGACATGGGGATGACTGATCAAACTAGTCCTATCTTGGGTGAAACCATTGTTGAGCTAACTATGCACTTTATGTATGACAAGCGAGAAGGTAGCGATGAAGAAGAACTCTTCTTAAAGATTGAGGCTGACGATCAAGTTATTCTAATGGACAAACCTCTTGATGAGGTGATTGGTAAAACCTCAGATGATTACTGGAAAACCCATTATCCTTATGTTTCATGGGCTGATGATTTAGAGAGACAAGATTGGTATTCAGATTCTATTGCTGATATTGTTAGAACCCCCAATAAGGTGCTTAACTCCTGGTTTAGCCAACTAGTTGAGAATAGAACACTACGAAACTTTGGGATGCACTACTATGACTCAACTAAAGTAAAAGATGGGTTTAATCCCAACACCTTCAATCCTATTCCTTGGGGTTGGTATGGTGTTCCAGGCAATCCAACTGAAGTATTTAGTAAGGTTGATATTCCCGATCTTTCAGAGTCACTAGATGAGATGGAGTACTTAGTTGGTATGTCTGAGAAGGCTACTGGCGCAACTGCCACACAACAAGGTGCGCAAACAGACAGACAAATCACACTAGGGGAAGTTAAGTTAGCACTAGGTGAAGCTAAAGAGCGTGTGAAGGGTATGAGTAAATTTTATACTCCTGCTTGGAAGCAACGAGGTGAGATCTTCTTAAAATTAATTGAGGCTGGAGCAGATAAGTTAGATGCAGTTAAAATCTATAAAGAAGGTCGCAACACCTCAGACATTTATGAGCGAGAGATTCAGCCTAGTGATTGGATGACTAAGTCTGGTTATAGATGCAAGATTTGGAGTCAAGACGAGAAGAGCGCTCAAGATAGTGAAGCATTACAAAAACTAAACGCTACAGTTACTTTAATTCCTGGTAATCAAAAACTCATGGAAATATATCAAAGGAAACTCTTAGAGTTCGCTGATCTTAAACCAGAGGAAATTAATGATGTGATGGAGGCTGAAAAACAAAGGTTAGAATTAGTTAATCAACAACAAAACCTAGATCAAACCCAACTAGCTCAACCAGCTCAAGCACCAGTAGCACCTACGCCGACTCAGTAAGTAATTTAATATTGTATTAATAGCGCATTAGGAGCATAATAAAGTTATGTTAGATAAAATTCTCAAACCTTACGGTCTAGAATACGAAGATCTCAACCAAGAAGAAAGAGCTACCCTACATGTAATGGTTGATGCTATGGGTAAGGGTGGAATAGATATCAATAAAATTAGAGAATACATCTCCTCAATGAGAGAGTCAGTTGCCCTTGATCTAGTAAGTATGACCGACACCAGCAGCCAAAAAGATAAAATGAAAGATGTTTACCTCAAAGCTAGACTTCACAACTATGTGTTGCTCGAGGCAATATTAGATAAACCTAATAAAACTAGCAAGGCCATAGAAAGTATGCTAGCTGGAATGGTGAGTAAAGTTGACAAATAGATAAATTTTAAGTATCTTGAATATACCTAACCCTAAAGAAAGGACTGGAATATGGACGAAATATCACAAAAGACTCTAGACAATATTGTTGTTAGAGAACCCCACGAACTAAATAAAGCTAATATTGATTTTCTACGCGCTAGAAGATCTTACTTGTCACCAGAACAACTAGATAAATTTGAAGATGTTTTAGCACCTAAGAAAAAACCAACTAAGAAAAAGAAAACTAAATAATAAATAATTCTAACCCTAAAAAAGGACTGAATCATGACAGATAATCATATTAAACCCTCTAAAGAGGAACTAGAAGCTAACGCACTCAAAGCTCTTGAAGAAGCTGAGGCTCTAAAGAATAAAGATATTACTAACGAAGAAGTTGTTGAAGAAGAAATTGAAGATCCTGAAGAAGTTGTTGAAGAAGAAGAGCCTACCGAGACTGAGGATAAAGAAGAGGTAGAAGATCCTGAAGAAATTGAAGATCCTGAAGAAGTAGATTACAAAGATAAGTTCATCCAATCCACTAAAGAAGCTCAAATTCTTCATAATAAGAACAAGAAGAAAGATGAAGCAATCGAAGAAGCTCTAAGCGCCGAAGTTACTGATGAGGAACTACAAGCTGAATATAGTGATTGGGACGTGATGAGCGACTTGGAAAAGAGGTTAGCTCGTGACAACGCTATTAATAATAAGCGAATTGAGGCTCTTAATAAAATCTCAGTTGAAAATAAAGACGCTGAGGCATGGAATAAGAAAGTAGATGTATTTACAAATGATCCAGCTACTCTTGCTAAATTTACCACCCTAGAGGGAAAACAAGAAGAGTTTAAAGTATTTGCCACTAAACCAAGTCGCAGGGGTGCAGACTTAAATGATATTGTTTCATCCTTCTTATGGGAAGTTAATCAGAAAGCCCCCGTTAAGAAAAAAGGTAAGATGTTTGAAATTGGTACTGGCGGTGATAATCAGAAGAGAAAACAAAACACTGGCAAGCTCACTCTTGAAGAAGGTAGAAAGCTTAGAAACACCGATTACAAGAAGTGGTTGTCTTACACTAAGGCTGGTAAAATTGAGTCTCTATAAAACCCAGCTTGACATGAATTAGAAATCTTTCGTATTTTAATGGTAGCGACTTCCTAACCCCTAATTGGGACTGGTTCAAGTCAGTAACAATTATTTAAGGAGGTGCGTTATGTCAGCATACGCAACAAAAGTCGCCGAAGGTTTCTCCCAAAAACTCATGATGGAGATGTACGACAAGTCTTTGACTGATGTCGTGGTCAATCGTGATTACGAGGGCGAGATTAATAAAATCGGCTCATTATTAAATATTCTGAACTTTGATAGGATTTCAGAGCAAACCTACACTAAAGGTGGGTTATCAGCAGATGATCTGTATGAACAAAATGCTCAATTGAATATTAATGTGAAGAAGTCTTTCTACTGGAAAGAATACACCATTGATAAATGGGCATCTTATATTAAAGATCCTCATTCCACAGTTGTGGCTCAAAAAGCTCAAGAAAGAAATAAGAACATGGATGAATATGTTTTTGGTCTTTATGGAGATGTTGGAGCTGGAAACAGAGTTGGTACTGATTACACTACTGGAGATGTCGAAGTTGACGCTTCTGGTAACGTAACAGGTAATGGTACTACTTTCACAGCAGCTATGGTTGGTAGAGGCTTTAAAGCCACTGGTCATTCTCGATGGTATCGTGTGGCCACTTTCACCAATGCTACTACTATCACTATTGAAGATGATTTGGATGATGTTGACTCAACCTACTCAGGTGGAGCTATCGGCGCAGGTGCTTCTTACACCATTGAAGCTGTCAGCGCTCTACAAATCACCACATCTAACCTTTTCCAAAAAGTTAGCGCTTTGAGGGAAAAACTTGATGAGGCTGAGTTGTATTCAAACAACGCCGTTCCAGATGAGGGCAGATGGTTAGTTGCCCCTCCTAAGTTCTTCTCTGTTTTGAAGAGAGCTTCTGGAGTAGCACTACACGTCGATGAAGTCTATCGTGATCTTGTTAAAAAAGGTTACATGGGTGAACTCGATGGGTTTAAGTTGTTCAAATCCAACCGCTTAACAGGTGATAACACCGACGGCTTCAGAGTCTTAGCTGGACACCCCAATTGGTGTACTTTCGCTGAGAAGCTATTAGCCGCAGACATTGAAGAAGATTTGACTGGTGACTTCGGATCAGCATACAAAGACCTCTTTGTATATGGTGCTAAAGTGACTGACGCACGTCGTCATTTTGCAACCGAAGGATTCTGGACATTTGATGTCTAAAGAATAGAAGTAGGGGGGGCTGGCGAGGGCTAGCCCCCCACCCTAGAGGAAATTAATTTATGCCAAGTTTTGAGCTAAAAGCAGACTTACCAAAATCTACACAAGATGAATTAGATCGCATTGAAGCGATTGATTCTGATTATAGAACTACAGCAGAGACAGATTTTCTGACTGCTCTAGCTCCATACAGGACCAATAAAGTCCACCGCTATGACACAGAGGGTGCGCATACCCCTCAAAAACACGTTTATAGTGGAAATATTTTAGAAGCAGAGGGAAACACCCTCCCCACAGGTTATTCAGGATTCTTAGTTGGAGCTACCTTTAGAAAAATTAATGAATCTGGTTCAATGATTATTTATATTAATACTGGTACTATTACTAGTGCGGTCTGGTCTCAATTAGGTGGTCAAGTTGTATCATCTTCTCCAAGTCCAAGTGCCTCACCAAGTTTATCTCCAAGTTTAAGCCCATCACTATCGGTAAGTTTGTCACCATCCTTATCACCAAGTGCATCAGCTTCTCCATCCGCCTCAGAGTCACCAAGCCCAAGTGCTTCACAAAGCCCAAGTGTCTCGGTGTCCTTATCACCAAGTGCAAGTCAATCTCCGAGCGTATCTGTATCTCTATCGCCAAGTGTATCTGTAAGTGCTTCAGAGAGTCCGTCACCAAGTGTGTCCGAGTCTCTCAGTCCTTCAGTATCTGTAAGTGCAAGTCCTTCCTTAAGTCCTTCGGTGTCAGTATCTCTGTCACCAAGTTTAAGTGCAAGTTTATCGCCAAGTGCAAGCTCTTCTCCAAGTGCTTCTCCAAGCTTATCGCCAAGTGTCTCAGTCTCACTCAGTCCTTCGGTCTCAGCATCGGCTTCAGTCAGTCCGTCAGTGTCGGTCAGTCTCTCGCCTTCGCTAAGTCCCTCAGTAAGTGAATCATTGAGTCCTTCAGTAAGTGAAAGCTTAAGCTCATCACTTAGCCCATCATTATCAGTTAGCTTGAGTCCTAGTGCCTCAACCAGTCCTAGCGCATCTGCTAGTGCTTCAGAGTCACCAAGCCCAAGTTTCCCATTCTAGGAGTAATTTATGCCTAAACCACAACAGCGAGATGATAAAGACGGAAGAATCCTACAGGTAGTTGAGCCAGCCGCAGTTGCTCTAGCTCAGACAATTAAAGTCCTTGAGGTGGGTTCATTCTTAATTTCTCTTAATGCTGATACCACGATGATTAGTGTTTATGCTATTTCTAAAGATGTGTATTTGCATTGGGCTACTTCTGACACTGATTTCGCAACCGAAAATAACTTTGATGAGATTATCCCAGCAGGTCAGCGAGTTTTAATTACAGTACCAGTTGATGACGATGGTCGCATGTTTACTCGAGTACACTTAGCTGGTCGTGAGGCTGGCGCTACAATAGTTGTCGTCGAGAAGTAATTGTGCTTAAATAGAGGCATGATTTCAGTTATCATTCCTTCGCGGAATGAGCCGTATTTATCCCATACGATTAAAGATTTACTTTCTAAAGCTAGAGGCGATATTGAAATAATTGCCGTACTAGATGGTTATTGGTGTGATGACATCGTGGATGATAAACGAGTCCACTATCTCCATTATGGGAAAGCTAGAGGCATGAGAAACGCTATTAACATGGGCGTTGCTATTTCTAAGGGTGAATACATCATGAAAACTGATGCCCACTGTATGTTTGATGACGGTTTTGACGAGAGACTAATCAAAGACATGAGAGAAGATTGGATTGTAATACCCCGCAGATATGCTTTAGATGTTGAAAAATGGGCTATTGAGGAGCGAACTGATGACAAATACCCAATTGATGTAATGAAACTAAATAAAGANCTCCANGCAGTACCTACTAAAGAAAGACNAGACAATGCTTTAATTCCNACCGAGAGTTTCCAGGGNTCTTGCTGGTTTATGGTTAAAAGCTATTTTAATAANCTCGGACTCATGGATGAAGAAACCTATGGCTCATTCTGGCAAGAAGCTCAAGAAATGGGCTTTAAATGCCAAAAAGCTGGGGGTAAAGTAATGAGAAACACTAAAACTCACTATGCACACTGGCACAAGACTAAAGGTAGAGGCTACTCACTTCAAGACGACAAACACAAAACTAGAAAAGCTATTAAGGAACTGAGTAAATGAAAACTCTTTTAATCGGCGGCTCTGGCAAACTGGGAACTGAATTACAAAAGTACATTAAGTGTGATGCTCCAAGCAGTAAGAAGTTAGATATCACTAAGCAATTTACTTGGTCTAAAGATTATGAGCTAATCATCAATGCGTCTGGCTATACAGATGTGGCTGGTGCAGAGAAAGACCCAGACAGGTGTTATGACATTAATTTCTTTGGAGTTTCTAATTTAGCTAATTATTTTAATGGAATTCCAATGGTACATATCTCAACTGAGTATATTTACAATCCTCAAAATGTTTATTCCTGGTCTAAGGTAGCCTCAGAGGGTGCGCTAAAACATCCCTACCTGTGTATTCGTACACTCTTTAAACCTCGCCCTTACAATCATGACCGTGCTTGGGTAGATCAATGGACTACTGGTGATTATGTCGATGTGATTGTACCAATGATTCTGACTAAGATTGCCAATTGGGATAAGAAGTCTAGCATAGTAACTAATGTTGGCACGGGTAGAAAAACAATCTATGATTTAGCTAAGATGAGTAAACCAGACGTGAAAAAAGCGTATCTATCAAAAACAGACTTACCAGTTAAACTACCATTGGACTATCTATGAAAGGTGTAACCATTACTCCACTAAAGAAGATTCCAGACGATAGAGGATCTATCTTCCACATCATGCGCAATGATTCTCCGATGTTTGATAAGTTTGGTGAGGTTTATGTCTCAACTGTTTATCCAGGGGTAGTAAAAGCATGGCACTACCACTCAAAAATGACCCTCAACTATGCAGTTGTAAAAGGAAATATTAAGTTAGTGGTCTTTGATAAATTAGAATTTAAAGAAATTTATATTGGGGACAGAAATTACTCAATGGTGAGTATTAAGCCTGGNATTTGGAACGGATTTATGGGAATTGGAACTGAGGAGGCAATGGTAGTTAATGTAACTGATATTCCTCACGATCCNTANGAGATTATGCGGCTTCCTTACGATGAGTTTAATTATGATTGGGAAGTAAAGAACCGATGAGAGATAGAGATGCAACATAAGATTGAGAGATTGAGAGGATACAACTCAGAAACAAAAATGTACGTCTACACCTGTAAGTGTGGGAAGAAGATAGAGGCTAAAAGTTATAAAGAAGCAGTGAGGAAGCACAATAATGAGTGATTTAACAGTAATCTACTACACCAGCAATTATTTGGATGAGCATAATCCTAAGTTTGTAGCAAAAACAAGGGAACAACTAGTAAAAGCGGTGGGGGATAATCATTTAATTAGTGTTTCACAAAAACCCATGGATTTTGGGGAAAATATCTGTGTTGGGGACATTGGGAGATCACACTTAAACATCTATCGCCAGATATTAACAGGCTGTAAGGCGGCAAAAACGGCTTATGTTGCAATGGCTGAGGATGACATCCTTTATAGTGACTCTCATTTCAACTTTAAGCGTTGGATTAAGCCAAAAGACTATGAAAAAGATGTTTTTCTGTATGATATGAATAAAGTTTCTATTTTCACATGGACTAAACCACCACAGTTCTCATTTAGAAGCAAAAGAATGGTAGTTAATCAGCTAATTGCACCACGAAAAATGCTAATTGAGGCGTTAGAAGAGAGATTTAAGAGATTTGATGAGTTAATTGCTCAGGGTAAAACTGAGGAGCAGATAATTAAGTATTGGGGAGATCCAGGTCGCTATGAAAACTTGCTGGGTGTCACCCAAAGAGAGACCTTCAAGTTCTTTTCTTGGATTCCAAGCGTGGTCTTTACACACGAACATGCTTTTGGGTATCTTAATCATGGAAGTAGAAAGAAATTAGGAGACTTGCGAATCATTGAGCTTGCCGACTGGGGTAGAGCTGAAGATATCGTAAAAATGTATTATGAGTAAAACTACTGTACTATCTGGCTCTCACATCCCTGTTCTATTAGAAGTATTAAAAAGAGTCCATCGTCCCGTGCTGGAACTGGGTGTGGGATATAACTCAACACCACTGCTCCACTGGTACTGTAAGACTAATGGAATTAAACTCTTATCACTAGAAACTGATGAAAAATGGTTAAATAAGTTTAAAGACTTTGAAACCAAGAGCCACCGACTTGAATTAATTGAAGATTGGGATAGCGCTGATATTGATCAAATTCAGTGGGGAATGGTTCTAATTGACCATCGTCCAGCAATGAGACGAAGGGTTGAGGCTAAAAGATTAAAAGATAACGCAGAATATATTTTAATGCACGATAGCGAACCAGAGATAAATAGATTCTATGGATATACCAAGATTTATCCATTATTTAAGTATAGATTTGATTTTACTAAAGTTAAACCAAATACAACAATATTAAGTAATTATAGGGAGTTATCATGGCTAAAGAACTTGGGAAACCACAACCAGATAGCGATGTGGTAAATAAAGAGCCTCACGTGCTGTTAATCGGCTATGGATGGGTTGGTCAGTATATGGCGTCTTATTTTAAGAACGCACACTATGTAGAAAGCAACGGAGTTATTAAGGGTGTTGCCACTAATGAAGAAGTAAAAATGGATAGACCATATGACTTAGCGATTATTGGTACTCCAACTCCAATGAATCCTGAAACTGGTCAATGCGATGTTTCAATTGTGGAAAAATCAGTTGAAAACTATCGTGAAATTGTGGATATCTTTTTAGTTAAGTCTACAGTTGAGATCGGAACATGTAAACGATTGGAGATGGAATATAATGTGCCAGTTTGTATGAGTCCTGAGTATGTGGGAGAAACCCTTGGTCATCCCCTACTTGAGCCTCGTAGAGATGCTTTCCAAATTATTGGGGGTAGTAAGAAAGCCAGAGAGAAGGTGGCTGAGTACTTTATGACTGTGCTTCATGCAAACGCACCTATACTACTTATTAGCCATGATGAGGCTGAAATTATCAAATATAACGAGAATAAATACTTAATGACTTTGGTTGACTACTGGAACGATGTTGCTGACCAATGTGAAGCGCTTGGGGCTAGTTTCCAGGCAGTAAGAGAAGGGTTAGTCTTAGATCCGAGAGTCCTAAGAACCCACTCAAATGTATATCGCCACAATCGTGGTTGGTCTGGCAAGTGCTTACCCAAAGACATGAATGCTCTAGCTTACAAAATGAGACGGATTGGAAAGCCACTAGAGGGACTTGAGTTTTTAATTGAGAAGAACGCTTACTATTGGCGCAAGGATTATGATAATAAACAACAACTAGTGCCTTACAAACCATCATGGAAAAAATGAAATACGATCTCTCAGTCTTAATTACTGCAAGAAATGAGGAGTTTCTTAAGAGAACAGTCGAGGATGTGCTGGATAAGCGTAGGGGTAAAACTGAAGTAATCGTGATTCTAGATGGTGCATGGGCCAATCCTCCACTTGAGGATCATCAAGATGTAACCGTTCTCTACCATAAGGAATCAGTCGGCCAGAGGGCGGCAATTAACGAAGCCGCTAAACTTTCTAAAGCTAAATTCATCATGAAATTGGACGCTCATTGTATATTGAGTGAGGGTTTTGATGTAGAGTTGATGAGTAAATGCGACTACGACTGGACAGTAATACCTACTCAATACAACCTTCATGCTTTTAACTGGAAGTGTAATGAGTGTGGAAACGAGTGGTATCAGGGTAAAAAGCCAACTGAATGCCTTGAGCCAGGAGAAAGTAGAAAGAAAAATGAGAAATGTAAAAGCCAGAGCTTCAAAAGAGTTATGGTCTGGAAGCCTAGATGGCATCGTAAAACTACTACCTGGAGATTTGACTCAGATTTACATTTTCAGTACTGGTCTGCTTTCAAGAAAAGAAAAGAACATGAGGGCGATGTTGTTCCTACCATGTCATGCTTGGGTGCTTGTTGGTTTTTACATCGAGATAGATACTGGGATATTGGTGGAATGGATGAAAAACATGGCTCTTGGGGTCAAATGGGAACAGAATTAGCTTGTAAGTCTTGGCTATCTGGTGGAAAGATGATGACTAGTAAAAAGTCTTGGTTCGCTCATCTATTTAGAACTCAAGGTGGAGATTTTACTTTTCCTTATCCACAATCAGGAAATCAGGTTGCCAATGCTAGAAAACATTCTCAGAATATGTGGCGCAAAGGAACTTGGAAGGGTCAAAAACATCCCTTATCATGGTTGATTGAGAGATTCTGGCCAGTACCAGGATGGGATAAGAAAGAACTAGCAAAGATAGGTGGGAGTGTGCCAGAAGATCAAGATAAAGGGATCATCTATTACACTAGAAATAAGGTGAATATGAAAATTGGACATGAGTGCCGCAAACATATTGCAGCATCTCAACTACCAATTGTAAGTGTCTCATCAAAACCAATGAAGTTTGGAAAAAACCACACACTTAATACCGATGGCACATACTTAGAATATTTTAAAAAGATCTTAATGGCACTAGAGAAATCTACAGCTAAGATTATTTTCTTTTGCGAGGACGATGTACTTTATCATAAGTCTCATTTTGACTTTGTACCCCCTAAAAAAGATGTCTATTACTACAACAAAAACTGGTGGAGAGTTAGAACGTCAGATGGCCATGCAGTGCAGTACGACACCCACTTAGCACTAGCAATTTGTGGTTATCGGGAGTTACTCCTAGACCACTACCGTAAAGTAGTTAAAAAGTTGGAAACAGAGGGCTACTCTGATAGTCTAGCTCGTAGGATTGGGTTTGAACCTGGTACACATAATAGAGATGATAGAGTTGATGATTTTAGGGCTGGAGAGTGGAGATCAGCTCAACCAATACTTGATTTAAGACATGGAAACAATATAACAGAGAGTCGTTGGAGCAAAGATCAATTTAGAAGCGAGAGGAGTTGTCGTAACTGGAGAGAGACTACTTTTGATAAGATACCAGGCTGGAAATCTGAAGATTTTAATTTTATTGGTTCTAAGTAATTTGCGTAGAAATGGTTTAGTTTCGTATTATATTTATATATGGCTCGAGCTACGGGTGGAACTATAACTACTGATGGTTCTTATACAATCCACACTTTTACTAGCAATGGTACTTTTACCCCAGAAGAAACTCTAAAGATAGATTATCTAGTTGTTGGTGGAGGTGGAGGTGGTGGATCATCCGTAGGAGGTGGTGGTGGTGCTGGTGAATATAGTTACACTACTGGATATGAAATTTCCGCAGAAGGACACAGTATTACAATTGGCGCTGGCGGCGCTGGCGGTACTCCAAATGGAGCTGGTGGAGATGGTGGTAGTACGATCTTTGGAGCAATAAAGACATCCGTAGGAGGTGGCGGTGGTGCTGGTTGGACTGCCACTGGTAGATCTGGTGCATCTGGTGGTGGAGGTGGTGGTAACGCTGTAAGTAACGGCGGTACTGGCTCTATTCACTATGACGGTGGTGCTGGATATACGACTAATTGGTCTGCTGGTGGTGGCGGTGGTACTGGTGGCGCTGGTGTTAATGGTACTAACAGTGTCGGTGGTAATGGTGGTATTGGAACTTCTAATAGTATCTCTGGATCTGCTAAATGGTATGGGGGTGGGGGTGGGGGTGCAGCATTTAGTACATCATGGACAATTGGTACTGGTGGATCTGGTGTCGGTGGTAATGGTGGTAAATCAAACGACGGTGATGCAGATAGTCCAGCTCCTACTGCTGGTACTGCTAATACTGGCTCAGGTGGCGGTGGTGGGGGTGGTAGTGACAATGGTGCAGCTGGTGGATCTGGTGTTGTTGTTATTAGATACCTAACTGTAGGATCTAGTTCGCCTTCTGCAAGTGAATCTCCATCTCCATCTGTGAGTGTTTCTCTATCTCCATCTGTGAGTGTTTCTCTATCTCCTAGTCTTTCCCCATCACTTAGTGCTTCTTCAAGTATCTCTCCCAGTCCGTCAGTATCAGTTAGTTTGAGTCCGTCGCTAAGCCCATCATCTAGTCAGAGTCCTTCTTCTAGTGTCTCTCTAAGTCCATCATTAAGCCCTTCTCTAAGTATTAGCTTAAGTCCGTCCGTATCTGAGTCGCTATCTATATCCTTATCTCCAAGCTCATCTCAATCACCAAGCTCAAGTATTAGTCTTTCCCCATCATCTAGTGAGTCGCCATCACCAAGTTTATCCCCAAGTGTGAGTGAGTCATTAAGTGAATCACTAAGTCCATCTTTATCTCCAAGTTTATCCATCTCACCTTCTCCAAGTGTGGGTTATCAGCTCTACACAAGAGGAGATGAAGCAGCTCTACCAGGAGATGATACAGATTTAGAAACACAATATTCTGGTCAAGATGTAACTGATGTATCAACCAAAAACGATGTTAGGGTGGGACAATCTGCAACAGGACAACATATGATCCATCAATACAAGGATTTTATTGGTTCTAGTTCAACTTGTCATTTGGAGTGGGAGGGTCAAACAACCCTAGCCCCAAGTGTTTCCACAGTAGCTTTACAAATTTATAACCATGACACTCCAGCTTGGGAAACAGTAGATAGTGACAGCACGTCTGCTGTAGACACCGACTTTTCTTTAACTGCTGATATAAACGACACAACCAATTACAAAAATGCCAGCAATGTTATTTCTTGCAGAATATACCAGGAGGCAGTGTAATGGCAGCTATTGATAGTTATAGCGAATCAAATCAAAACGTAATTCAGGTAATTTCGTCAACAACTAGAACTAGTGTTGGTCAGTCTTTTACTGGGGATGGGTCTGAATTAGATAGAGCTGTTTTCTATATAGGGTACAAAACTGGATCTCCAACTGGAAATGCATATGCCGAGATTTATGCACATACTGGAACTTATGGAACATCATCAGAACCTACTGGATCTGTTTTAGCTACGTCTGATGCCGTTGACGTTTCTACATTATCAACATCTGCGTTGGAGTTGATAACTTTTGATTTTACTGGTGCTGATAGAATAACTTTAACAGATACCACAAAATATATTGTTGTAGTAACTTATTCTGGAGGCGATGGAAGCAATTATTTCTATATTGGTTTTGACAATTCATCCCCAACACATGGTGGAAATTATTGTCAATACACATCTAATGATTGGGTTGCTAACTCTAGTAATGACACTGTATTTTATGTATATGGAGCTGAAGAAGGATCACCATCACCATCTCTATCGCCATCCCTATCTCCATCTAGTTCCCTATCTCCAAGCCCCAGTTTAAGTGAGTCTTTGTCATCATCTCTTTCCCCAAGTATAAGTGAATCTCTTTCTATATCATTGTCACCAAGTTCGTCAGTAAGTCCTAGCTCATCAGAGTCATTGAGTGTCTCCCTATCTCCTAGCCCTAGCGGTGCGGCAGAAACACTATCTACAGATTTCTGGTCAGTAACATTCCCATCACCATCACCATCTCTGTCTCCATCTTTAAGTCCCTCGTCTAGTGAATCTGCATCTGTTAGTCCATCATCTAGTGAATCTCTTTCTATATCACTAAGTCCGTCTTTATCATTGTCCCCAAGTCCTTCGGTATCTGTTTCTGCTTCTGATTCACCTAGTCCGAGCTTAAGTGAGTCGCTATCGCCATCTAGTTCCTTGTCTCCTAGCCCATCTACTAGCGTAAGTCTATCTCCGTCAGTTAGTGAGAGTCTGAGTATCTCTTTATCACCATCATCTTCAGAATCTCCTAGTCCATCAAGTTCTCAGAGTCCTAGTTCGTCTGAATCACCATCTCCCAGTATTAGTGTAAGTTTATCCCCAAGTGTGAGTGAGTCGGTTAGTGAGTCTGTTAGTGTTTCTTTGTCACCTAGTGTCTCTGAATCTCCTAGCCCCTCATCATCACAGAGTCCTAGCTCGAGCATTAGTTTGAGTCCTAGTTTGTCTCCCAGTATATCTGTTTCAGCAAGTGAGTCGCCAAGCCCTTCAACATCAGTTAGTTTAAGTCCATCATCTTCAGTAAGTCCTAGCTCATCAGAGTCATTGAGTCCTAGTGTGAGTGAATCAGCTAGTATAAGTTTGAGTCCGTCTGTATCTGTCTCAGCATCTCCATCTGTATCCGAATCAGCAAGTATTAGTCTATCTCCGAGTGCTTCTGGATCTCCATCAGCAAGTCCATCATTAAGCCCTTCTCTGTCACCATCAGCGACACCAAGCTCTTCTCCATCTCTATCATTAAGCTTGTCTGAGTCATTGAGTCCTAGTGCTACAGAGTCCGCTAGCCCATCACTCAGCTTATCTCTATCGCCGTCATTGTCTCCCTCAGTATCTCCATCATCTAGTGAGTCTATATCCATTAGTCCAAGTCAACCACTTGGCTCTGGGATGTACTCATACGAATCTCTTGATGCCTTACCAACCACCAAAGATAATCTGGGTATTCTTTATGGTGAATTAGATGAGGAATATGTCTCAACTGATAATGGGGTTTATGTACCCAACGTTGGATCAGATTTTTATTTAGTTCATCAATTTAGGGTGGTAAATGATACTCCTAAAGACCAAATTAAAGTTAAAATTAATGCTAAGAGTTCTTATGCTCCAGTTGCTTCCCCAGTTTACTTGCAGGTTTGGAATGTTGATACTGCATCTTGGGAAACTCTGACTTCAAATAATAGCGCGGCCATGGATGAAGATTTTGATTTAAAATACACAATAACATCTAATGTGGCTGATTATTATGATGATGATTATGAAGTAGCTTTTAGGGTGTATCAGTACAATGTATAAAGGGGAAAATGTCAGCAACAGTTGAATATCTAGTCGTCGGTGGAGGAGGCTCTGGTGGAGTTAATAAAGACTCACAAGCTTACTACGCAGGTGGTGGTGGTGCTGGACAACTTTTATCTGGGTCTGGACATGCTGTCACTGTTCAAGATTACTCAATAACTGTCGGTAGTGGTGGAACTGCTCCTGCTGGAGCAACTGATGATGTTCAGGGTGATAATGGCGGAAACTCAATTTTTGATACTATAACTTCAACTGGTGGTGGTGGTGGTGGACATGGAAACTCGACAACTGCTAGCTATAGAAATGGAAAACAAGGTGGCTCTGGAGGAGGAGGTGCTACATCCTCTGGTACTGGTGGAGCAGCTAATGGAAGTGGAACTAACGCTGGTGGTAATGGAGCTGATGATCCTGACTCAGTGCCAGCCGAAGGCGGTGGTGGAGGTGGTGCTGGAGCTGCTGGTGCTAATGCCACAAGCACAACTGGAGGAAACGGAGGAAATGGAACTGCTAACTCTATTACTGGAGCATCAGTAACTTACGCAGGTGGTGGAGGTGGTGGATCAAATGTAACTCCAGGCACTGGTGGTTCGGGTGGTGGTGGTAATGGTGGATCAAATGTTGGGACAGCAGGAACAGATGGTTTAGGTGGAGGAGGAGGTAATGGTGCTGATGGTGGTGATGGAGTAGTTATTCTTAGATATTTAGCATCTAGTCTTACAGCAACAGGCGGAACAATTACTACAGATGGAGATTATAAGGTACATAAATTTACGAGTAATGGTACGTTTTCTGTTATAGCAACTAGTCCAAGTGCCTCACCAAGCTCATCTCAATCACCAAGCTCATCATTCTCTGCGTCGCCGTCTATCTCTGAATCTTTGAGCCCATCATCTTCAATAAGTCCTAGCTCATCATTCTCTGCAAGTTCTTCCCCAGCGGGTGAAACTTCTCTTTCAATTGATTTGGTGCAGTTTTGCTTTTTAGCAGTTTTTACTGATAAGTATGATGAGAAAACTACTAACTACAGCGATAAGTATTCAGCTAAAACCACCAACTATAATTCAAAGTATTCATCACAAAGTAATACTTATTCAGCAAAATACCCGAGAAAGCGTTGCTAATAAGTAGTTTTGTTTGCTAGAAATAAGATATGCCAAAAGTAAACAGAATTTGTAAAAATTGTGAAAAAGAGTTTGAGATTGATCGTTGGAGATTAAACGATAAAAAAAAGCGTAGAGGATTGTTTTGCTCTAGAAAATGTCAAAGCGACCATTATTCTGGAGAGAATCATTGGGCTTATGGTAAATCAAGACCTGAGATAAGTGGTGAAAATAATAATAAATGGATTGGTGGAAAGCCAAAATGTTCTATTTGTGAAAAAGAACTATCTACTTATACCGCAAAAAAATGTGGTGATTGTAGTAAAAGACAAAATAGTGGAGAAAATCATTATTTATATGGAAAGAAAAGACCATATATGTCTGGTGAGAATCATCCTAATTGGAAAGGTGGGTTAACTTCAGAAAATAAATTAGAGAGGGAAAAGTTTAGAAATACAATTCAAAAAACAGTTTTAGAGAGAGATGATTATACTTGCCAGATGTGTCACGAAAGAGGTGGTGATTTACAAGTAGATCATATCCAATCGTGGAAAGATTATGTAGAATTAAGGTTTGATATAAATAACTGTAGGACACTTTGTATGGCTTGTCATTACAAAATAACTTTTGGTAGGGAGCTACCAGATAATGTTTCTTCCTGGGGACATAATTTTTCTCAGAGAGGAGGGTAGGATCATTCCAGTTTACGAAATCACCAGCTTCAGAGGCGGAATCTCAGATTATGAGGACAAAGGTATATCTGGTGCGTTTAAGTTTGGTAAAAACCTAAACATCAGAAAAGTTAAAGATACTCTAACCTGTAATCAAAGCCTGACAGAAGAGGGTTTACTTGATGAGAGCAGATCAGCTAGTGCATCAGTATCTCCTAGTGCTAGTGTGAGTCGTTCACCATCACCTTCACCCTCACTTAGTCCAAGCCCAACACCAAGTCCAAGTGCCTCAGCTTCTCCAAGTGCTTCAGAGTCACCAAGCCCTAGTCCAACCCCAAGTGCTTCTCCTTCACTAAGTCCAAGTATTTCTTATGCCATTACCTCCGTTTACCGCGATTTAGTTAGGTGGATGGTTAAAGGATCAGATGGTTACACCTATCAGTTCGGCAATACTGGATATATCTATCGTAGAGACGATGATGGTTTCGTACAGAGGGTTTATAAGGATGCCGATGGTGGAATAACTGGTGCGGCTGAATGGTACTCTGATGCAAATAAAACATATCTCTACTGGACAGTTGGTAGGAAGTTAAAGAGAAAAGAATTGCCAGGTGACTCTGAGTGGAATGATGTGACTGAGGTTAATGATAACTTAAATCAAGCTGACTGGCACTCAATGAGAGAGTCTGGCGGTGCGTTGGTAATCTGTAACGGAAACTGGTTGGCGATGGTTGGATATGATGATTCTTTTACCAACGAAGCCTTAAACTTAATTCCTGGAAGAGTGGCTAAGACTATTGTAGAAAGAAATGGGCGGGCAATTATTGGTACTCACAAAGCGGGTGAGGCTGGAAAAGGTGTTAACGCAGCAATTGATGCCGAAGACCCAATTATCCAAGTGGGAACAGATGGTGAGATTTATTTCACCAATATGTCTGCTTCAGCTCCAATTAAGAGATTCCCTGGAGGTGGTCAAGTTAATCCAAGTGGGGTTTGTAACTTAGTTAATGTGGCTGAGCTATTTGAGTGGGAACAAAACGCACTCTCATATATTGATAAGCAAGCAGTAGGGAACATGGCGATGTTTGCGGTCTATGATGCCGATACAGGCTATGGAGGTATTTATTCCTGGGGAAGAAAAAATAAAAACCACCCTAAAGTAATGAATCTAGAGTATGCCTTAGATGCAGACGAATTGGGCGGTATTTTTAACGCTAACGGGACTATTTTAGTCAGTTACAGAGACGGAACTGATTTTGGAGTTAAGGCAGTTGATTCTTCTGAAAAAGCTATCGGTGTTTATGAGGGCCTAGACTTTAAAGCTCCAGTTAAGAAGGCTGGACAAATTACTAGTTGGCAAACCGCTGAGATATTTTCAGCTCCGATTAATGATGGTGAGTCTTTAGAGTTCTGGTATCGTGTAAATAAGACTGGTAGTTTTGTACAGGCTAAGATGGAGGGTGAGGTAGCACAATTTACCCAAGAAGGTGAGCAGAAGTCTGTTTTCTTAATTGCCTCCGAGGGAGAAATATTTGAACCAAGAGTAGTATTGAACCCAACTGGAAACAGTAGCCCAGAGGTACACTCATTAAAAGTAAGATTCGATCAAGATGCCAAATGAAAAGGTTTATACACCAAAGACAATTGATGAGATTCCACTCCCAGTAGAGGGTGAGGGAATGGTTTTAGAGACTACTCAAAGTAAGTCTGGTGGCAATTTTAGTTCTGAGAAGATTAAAGATAATGATGTGCCTCAAAAACGAGTTGCGGTTGAGTTATTAAGTTCTGCCCTAAATACTAAGTCAAAGAGGGTTTTACAAGAATTTACTCTAGAACAAAGCGGTGGTTTTCAGATTGGTAAATATACACCTGGAGTGAGTGGTGATTTACGCATTACTCCTAACGGAATCACAGCTAGAGACGAAAGTGGAATTAATACTTTTGTACTAGATGCCACAACTGGCGATGCAACTTTTAAGGGAACTATCCAAGCAGGAACTTTAATTGGCGGCGAGGTGATTGTGGGTGATAATAAGATAAAACTTGATGGAGAAGAGAGAAATATTCTTATTGCCGATGAAGATGATGACAGGGTTTTATTAGGTAGAAAACCAAGTTAGCACTATGTCAGATTATGTTTTTAAAATTTCCAATAAAGGAGACGATGTTAAGACCACCGCAGACAAAGACTTATTTTTTAATGGGGATAGTCCAGTTTTAAAGTCTTTCAAGATTGCAGACATTAGTATGGTTTGCAATGGATCTGGAGTTGGTAGTGCCACTATTTCTCATAATTTAAATTATAAACCAGCATATTTTATTTTTTTAAAGGGAGACACCAGAGATTGGTTCGATGCAGACAATAATACATATAGTAATTGTTTTTTTCCCATTGGAAGTCTAAATAATTGGTATGAAAATCAAAATATTGAGTATATTCAAGCCATATCGACAGATGGTCAAATAGATTTGAGTGTCAATAACGCGTCGTTTGCTAATAAGACTTTGAATTTTAGATATATTCTTTGTGTTGATCCAGCCCTAAGTGCATCTGGTGTTAGTGGTTTAACTGCCAGTGAATATGGACTGTGGATTTCAAAGAAGGGTAAAGATGTCAAAACAGCCGAGGAATATGATTTAACTTTTTCTAGTGATTACAAAGCCCTGCAATTTCACAATGTTCATAAATTTTCAGAAGAAAGTATTACTTTACCTTTAAATAGGGCCTCTATTGATTCTCAAAATCAAGAGTCTGGTGGATATGTAGATTTTAATCATAATCTTGGCTACCAACCCTTTTTTATAGCTTATGTCCAACTTGGATCTACTTGGTATGAAATGCCCTATGGTAACGTTGATTCTAGTGCTGACCCAAGTGAATCAAGTCTAATTGGAAGATCGGCTAGTGGTTTTTGTGATAGTAGTAAAGTGAGGCTTTTTGTTTCTACTAGATCAAAATGTTACGCTGATGACGATGATCTAGACGTAAGCGCAACATACACCCAAACAACATATAAGGTAAAGTTAATTATTTTTTCATTGGATTTAACAGGAGCAACCTATGGCTAATGAAGTAATGTTTCCTGCTGGCGACGAGGCTGACAACTATTTTAATTCGTTATTTAATAATGATGGGTATTTTGGAATGGGAGATTATAGTGGCACTGATACTGATGGGGCGATTCGTTTCCCAAACGTAACTGTTTCAGGATCGGTTGTATCTGCACACATATATCTTCATGTTGATGATACTACTGGATCTAATAGTGGTGACATGGATCTAAGAGTTCATGGGATTGATGAAGATAATACCGCCCTTTTTACCAGTAACCCCTTTGGTAGAACCCAAACTACCGCCAACGTGGATTGGGATTTAACGAGACCAGATGAGGGTGATTTTGTGAGTATAAATGTAACCTCAATAGTGAATGAGATTATTAGTAGAGGTGGGTGGTCTAGTGGAAATGCTATGGGATTTTTTATTCGTGAAAGAGGAACTACTGGAAACAACATATGGTTTTCTGGAGGAAATCAAGATGTTCCTCCCAGCATCACTTCTTGTTTGGTCATTAAAACTGCTGCCGATCCAGAGTTTTATCCAACTCCCACCTCAGTTTCAGCTCCCACTATTCCAACTGGTAGTAATTATGGGTTATGGATTTCAAAACCAGGATTTGATGTAAAAACAGCAACAGAAGATCAGCTTCTTTATGATAGTGATAAAAATGTTTTAAAGATTCATGATACTGGTCAAGAAGAAATTACTAGTAAATTTACCACAATTACTCATGATCTGGGGTATATCCCAATGACGCTCATATTTGTAACTGATACTTTTCAAGTTGATGATACTTATAGAATTCCCTACGTTATTAATACTGGATCTGGATTTGATGAGTTTTATTACTATGTAAACAATAGTCAGATTGTGGTTTCAACACCAGGATTTGTAAGTGGCTATGTTACTTACTATATATTTGTAGACGAACAACCTTAGTAAACATACTTGCCAATAAATAGTTTTGTTTGTAAAGATAAATAATATGGATACATTTTCAGAAATGCGCACCGCTCTACTAAGTGATTTAAACGCTAGTTCTAGTAGTTCTCAATACCCTACCGCCACAGTTAATCTTGCCCTAAACAGAGCCTATATTAAGGCTGGATCATTGTTTGATTGGTCAGCTCTAGAGGACTCTCAGACTACATCAACTACAGCAGATCAAGATTATTATGAATATCCAGATGATTGGCGCTCAGATTCTATGTGGCGACTTACTGTAGATGGCAATTTATATGGTGAAGATCCAGATGGCTCTCCACTGGCCTTTAAAGACTATTTGCTTTGGAAAGAGGATAATACAACTAGCACTAAGAAAAAATGGTCTACTCAATGGAGGAGATATTTTATTTACCCAACCCCATCAGCCCTAGGAAGCGACAACATCTCAATTTGGGGGTATAAAAATGTGGAAACACTAACTGATGACGACGACACAACTATTTTTAGCTATAACTCTCCAGAGTGTAATGAAGCAATTGTTTTAGAGGCAGTTGCTATTTTGAAGAAAAAAGGCGAAGCCATAGCCAGTAGTCAGATGTTTAGCGCTGAAGCTAAGGCTACCTTGGTTATAGCGTATAATAAAGAAAAGAAATATCAGGCTAAATATGAGAGAAATCAACCTATGTTTAATGTACCTGACTATTTTAGTGGAGAAAGCGGACTAGATACGATTATAGGAGACTTTATATAATGCCAAAAACCTTTGATCAAACTTACGCTGAATCTGGGAGACAATCTGAGTTAGATCAGTTGAGAGCCTCTGGTCAGTATGAGAGCGCAAAAGCGGCTTTTGAATCTAGCCAGGGCTTAAATACTACTCCAAGCAATAACTTTTCTACTGCTTCAATGGTTGGTAAAAATTCAACTCCAACTAGTTCTACCACAGGGTTTACTCCAACCAAGACCTTTGACCAGTTTTTGGCTGAGTCAGGAAGACAGTCTGAACTAGACAGAATTAGATCTATTCCTGGTCAATACGAAATAGAAAAAGCCAAATATGAGTCTGGCGGTTATCAGACTGGAGCTGGTAGTGCTACTGGAGTAGGATTATCAACCCTTGAGGCTCAACCAACTATTGATTTACAAGAAACATATAAAGGACTTTATCAATCATCAGGGATTGAGAGTCTGGAGACTGAATATTCCGATAAGGAGAAAAGATATATCGAGGCTAAGGCAAGTATTAATGACAATCCATTTTTGTCTGAAGCTGAACGCGTGGGTAGAATTGCTAAGATTGATAAATTGTTCCAAGAGAGAACAGCTAATTTACAAAGAGACATTGCTACCAAAAAAGCAGACGTTGAAACCCAGCTTAATTTACAACTCAAACAACTAGATATTAATTCTCAGGCCACCCAACAAGCCTGGGATAGATTCAACTCACTATTAAATATTGGAGCGCTAGACAATGTTTCTGGAGAAACAATTGCTAATCTTACCCGACAAACTGGTATTAGCAGCGACATGATTCAGAGTGCTATTAGTTCCAGAAGTAAGCAGGATGCTCAAACTCAAGTAATTAAGTCTGAGAATGATGCTGGAGAAGTCACGGTTAGTGTAATTAATACCCAAACAGGCGAAGTTATTAGTCAGAAGAGCTTGGGTGCTGTGGGTACTAAAACCAAATCTAGTGGCGGTGCAAGTGGATCTGCTACAAACGTAAAACAACAGTTTATTAATGATGCTGAAACAATCCAGGGAGTTAGTACTGATGCTGGATGGGTTGGAATCTTCCCTCAATTGGTTGCTAAGTACGCCCCAACAATGAGCCTGCAAGATATTTACAAGAATTATTTGGGTAGTAGTGTTGGTCAACAATATGGTACTCCAGGTGAAAGCGCTGATGAAATTAAAGAAATCTATGATGCTTATAGGGGGTCATAATGTCTCTCTTAGATGCCGTTAATTTAACAACTGGCAGACAAACCCAGCCTCAGTTTAAAACCGAAGGCGGTAGTGGATTACTCCAAGCTGTTAAGCTCTCTAGGGGTGAACAAGTCCAAACAACACAAAAACAAGTGCAGCTCCCAGAACCACAAGAGAAGGTTAGTTTTTTTAGTAAGATTAAGAGCTTCTTAGACCAACCAGTTCCAGAGATGTTCCAATCAAAAGCTAATCAATTGCCAGAGGCTTTTAGGCCCAGAAGCAGTCAAGAAGTTCTAGAGTTATCAGTTGATGATTTAGCCAGAAGGGTATCGTCTGCTCAATCAAGTAATAGACCATCAAAATTATTTCAAAAAGCTCTTTTATTAGCTGATGAGGCAAGAAAGCCAGAAGCATCTGAAATTAAAAGACATTCAACAGCATTGTTGATGAGAGGGTTAAGATTTGGGTGGCAAGGTGGAGCTAGCTTACTTGGTTTTGGGGCTAGTACCCTTGATGCAGTTACAGAAAGAATTGAAAGGGGAGACAAAAAACAAGCCGAAAGATTTGATCGTTTTTATGAAAAAACTGGTGATGAGAAATACAAGAACACAGCCAATGCAATTCGTGAGTTGGGTAAAGAAGAAATTAAAACAAGAAAATACTCAAAGTCTCTAAAGAAATGGGCTGATGAGGTTAATGTTGATGACCCTAATTTTGCCGAAAAAGTGGTTGAGGGAGCTGGCTCAATGCTTGGTTTTACTCTCTTATCACTTGTTTCTGGGGGTGGCTCTACGCTACCATTTGTGGCTGAATCAGTAATTGAAGCATCTTCAACTTATGAGGAATTAAGAGATCGTGGCGAGAGTATTGATAAAGCATCTATAAGAGCAGATCAGGCACTACTTGCAAACTTAGTTGTCAATAAATATCTAAATATTTTTGACGACCTATTTGATTCTGTTAAAGGAATTAAGAAGACATTTAAAGGCATTAGTTTAGAAGGAATCCAAGAGGGATACCAACAAATAGTTTCTAACTTAACCACAGATAAGCCTTGGGATGAGGGAGTGCTTGAGTCTATGGCAATCGGAGGTACTCTTGGTGGAGTCACAACCATAATACTTCCTGGTGGAAATAAGGTAGTAATGGATAATGAAACTCAACAATCAAAGGTTGTGAAACAAGACGAGGAAGTGTTTGGTATTCCAGCTCCAAAAGAAGACACAACACCCAAAACTGCAAAAGATGCGGTAATAATTAAAAAGGAGGTCTCCTCTACTCTATCCGATAGGGGAGAGGTGTCACCAGGCGTAAAGTCTAAAAAAGAGGTAGCACCAATCAGTAGGGGAGAGGGGGTATCTAAGGAACTAATTACTCTATCAAAAGAAGCTAAAAAGTATACAAGTGCAAAAGATTTTGCAACCACTCAAGGAACTTCTGTAGATCGTCAAATTGGTGTCTTGGATGCAGACAAAATTTCTCCTAGAGATGAAGTTGATAAAACCACTGATGAATACAAGGGGTTGGTGGAAAGCATTAAAAAAGAAGGAATTAAAGAACCAGTTATCGTTACAGTAGAAGATGGGAAAATAACTACTTTTGAAGGCTCTCATCGTGTCACAGCCGCACAAGAACTGGGTGTGAATGTGCCAGTTATTGTTACTAAGGGAAGCATTGAGGGTTTTAATACTATCTCTAAGTTTTACGATCAATCTAAGACTAAACCCAAACCTAAAGTTAAGACTAAAGCTAAACTAGTTCCAAGAGCGCAAGTTCCAGTTGGTGAGGGGAAAACTAAAGTTAGTAGATTAGAGGCTAGAATCAAACAGTCTCTAGGCGAGTTGTCTGAAGAACAGATTAAAGACATGGGGCTGCCTACTTTTAAAGAAATGAATAAGAAGGAAAATATCACCAAAGCAGCTAAGTTTGTGGCAGAGAACCCAGAAAAGGCGCTTGATGTTTTAACAGGCAAGATAGATGCACCCAAGGGAATTCTCAGAAACTCTATCTTAATTGCGATGCAAAACTTAAATACCAAAGATATAGATATTGCGACAAGATTAGCAACCCTACAGTCTACTAGGGCAGGTCAGGAAATTAGTATTTTAACTGAAGTAAATAAGAATCTACCAGTAAATATTTTAAGCGATATAATCAGAGTAAGAACACAGGCTCTTGAAAAGAGATATGGTGGTAAAAAGGCCAAGAGTATAGTTAGAGGTAAAGTTAAAAAGGGTAAGAGTATGATTAAAGCCAAAATGAACTGGGATTCAATCCTACAGGAAGTGAGGTGTTAAATGCCCTGGTGTCTTACTAAGCAAGCTGAACAAAATATAAGAGAAGCATTGAGAAAAGATGGCAACCCCCAGAAGATGATTGATCGGGGTACTGAAGGAAGATTGGCGTGGTTTGAAAAACACGTTGGTAAAGAAAACGCTGAACGACTCAATTATTTGTTTGAGACTAAAATGCTGCTTAAAAGCCAGCAAAGAGGGTTTGCTTCGTTTGTTAAGTATATGGGTGGATCAAAAGAAATTAAACGAGACTTCTTAACAAAAGTGGGAAGAATTGAGAAAGCCCTCTCTAATTCAGAGGTTGAGCAATTTCTAGAGACTTTCGTTTCAAAAAGATTGGGACTAACAGTTACCGAGGGTGAATATGCAGATATCACTAAGCTCTCCAAAAAACTAGGAAATTTGGCAGAAAGCTATGATAGCGAAAATAAAGTTTGGAAGTCTGAAAAAAAACAAAATGAGTATGGTGCAACCCAAGTTGCATTAAATCACTATATTGAAAACCTCAAATCACAAGAAAAACCAATCTTGAAAATGTTAAAAGATAGAGGCTACCAGTTTAAACAAGATTTCAAAAAGGGCAAAGTAAGGGCAGTTTTAAATCTACTGCTTGATACCGCTAGTGAGATAGCAAACACTTCAGTGTCGTTGGTTGCCTCAGTAGATAATAGTTTTATTGGTAGACAGGGAATTTTTACACTACTTAGTGGTAATCCTAAAATCTGGGGCAAAACTGCTGTTAAAAGCATGAGTGATTTTGTAAAAACAGTGGGCAAGGGCAAGGCAGATGATGCTTTAATGGCAAAAGTGCTTTCAGACCCCTTATATATGGAGGGTGAATATCAAAAAGCCAAAATTATAGATCGGGTAGAAGAAGAATTCCCCACTACCCTACCAAGCAGAATACCCATAGTTGGTAGACTATTTAAAGCCGCAGATGTGTCTTTTACTAATAGTGGTGTCAGAATGAGAACTGAGTTATATAAAACCTTAAGAGATGTGAAGGTATCAAGAGGCATCGAGATGACTACCGAACAGATTAAGGGGCTTGGTAAAGTCATTAACTCTGTTACTGCTAGAGGTGATATAGGTCGCTTAAATAGTCCAATTACAAGACTTCTAATGTGGTCTCCTAAGATGTTAAAAGCTGATTTAGATATTCTTACAGCTCATCAATTTAGCAATATCCCAAAGGCTGACAAGAGAATTGCTCTTGATAACCTAGTTAAGATAGTTATTACTACCGCTATTATAGAAGGATTGGTAACAGCCAATGATGATGAGGCCACTGAGTTTAATCCCCTATCATCTGATTTCCTAAAGTTAAAGTTTGGAGATACTAGAGTAAGCTTCTTAAGAGGCATACCTGGAATGATAGTCTTAGCCGCCAGAATGTTGACTGGTAAGTATAAGAGCGCCACGACTGGAGAAATAAAAGAATATGGCTCTGGATTTGCAGAATCTAGTAGGTTCGATGCAGTAATGAATTACTTTATTAATAAAACTCCCCCTGCTTCTAGAGCAACTATAGATGTGCTAAGAGGAAGAGACTTTAAAGGCAATGAGCCAACCTTTAGTAGTATCCTTATGCAATCTGGAGTACCAATATCTGTTCAAAATGTTCTTGAGCTAGTAGCCAATCCAACAACTGATAAAGCTTTTGGAGTAGTGCTTGATTTCTTTGGCTTTGGTTCTAATAACTTTAGAGACTCAAATACTAAAACTAAAATAATCCCCACCAATGAAGTTATTAAAAATGAGGATTTTATGAGCATGGTTCAAGTTTACGCTAAAGCCATGGATACAGACCCAGAAACAGCCTTTAGTCGTATCTTTACTGGTCAAAAAATAATGCAAGTTAGCAAGGGTGGAATTATCGTGGTAGAGAGACAAGACGTCAAAGACTCTCAAGCCTTTAAGAAAGCATGGGTTAAAGAGAATGGGGGAAGCGTTAAAGATATGAAGGAAATTAAGTTAGACCACACTATTCCCAATAAACTGGGTGGCGAGGAAAAGCCCAGTAATTGGAAAATTGTATCTAATTATGTGTGGAGCAGTTATACAAAAACTGAAAATGCCCTAATCAAAGCAGTTAAGGAAGATAAGATTAGCCTTAAAGAGGCCCAGAAACTAATTGTTGAATTTAAGAGCATAGATGATACTAAGGATAGAAAAGAGTTTGGAGAGAATATTCAGGAGAAATATAAATAACTCTTGTGGATAAACAAATTAAGGTAATATAATTAAATTATGAACAAGCTAAATTTTCTAGAAAAACTAATTTTACTCTTTGTTCTATTAAATATCCTAATAGGAGTACTTAACTCTATTCTTCTTCATAAATACTCAACGAGTCTTCAAACTATTAGCGAGTCATTGGAAGAATGGGAGTTAGTTGAATAATGAAAAAATTTAAAGTGTTAAAAAACAGAATGACTGGCAAGATTGCTAGACTAAGAAAAAAAAAGAAGCAAAATATCAATGTCAGAAGGACTGCCTAAATGCGAAAGCAAGTTGAAAAAACCATCTCCACAATCCTCCATCTCAAAGAGATTGTTGGGGCATTGGCGGCTATTGCTCTCTGGGTTCTTGCTCTTTGGCTTACTAATCAACTCGCTCCTCTTGCACAAGATATCAGCATCCTTGATTCCAGAATATCAGCAGTTGAATCCATTCAGGAAGGCATGTCAGGCGATGTTACTAATATTGGGGAAGACGTAACCAAAATTAAATGCTACTTACTCAAAGAAGGATGTCTGGATTAAATAGATGACCCTACAAGGATTTATAAAAACCAACATCGGAAAATTTATAGAAGTTGCTGGTTCACCAGGAGCAGAAAATCAATGTGTAGATCTTGCTAATGCCTTCTTAAGAGATGTACTTAATCACCCAATAGTCGAATGGACTAATGCCAGAGACTTTCCCTCCAAACTAACTAAGAATTTTATTTGGATTCCTAACACACCAGAAGCCATCCCCCAGCCAGGAGATATAATGATCTGGCAACACAATAAATGGGGTCATGTTGGTATTTTCATTGAGGGAAATATTAACTCATTTAGATCGTTTGATCAGAACTACCCCACTGGCACACCAGCCCACATTCAAAAGCATAACTACTTAAATCCGAGGGTCGCTGGATGGTTAAGATCTAAAAATGCTATAGTAAATAATGAAGGAGAAAATATGCCAAAACAAAATGAACTAGCAGAAGCTATGCAAAGCCTTATGGATAAGTATGGTAAAGGAACTATTAAAGATTTTGTGAATTATTTAGTGGAACATTTGGGCGAAGACGGCAATGGAGGTCACCTAAAGAGTGAAAGAGACCGAAATGGAGAGTTACAGGGCCTACTAAACGATCAAAGCGCTAAGGTAATTAAGTTGAATAAATTATATAAGAAAGTTAAATTCGACCTTACTCAAGCAAAACTGAGGATTAAAGAGCTAGAGAAACCAAAGCCAGTAGAAGCTATTAAAGACCCTGTTAGATATGTGGTCTCACTAGCCATCGGTGCTTTATTAACATGGGCATACAGTCAATACCCTGTTTTGGGTGAATTGGGAGCTGATCAACAAGCAATAGCAGCATTTCTAGTCGGATTAGTGATTAAAAGTATAGATAAGTACCAGCATGAGTCTGGTTCTAATATTAAACTACCTTTCTAAAAATGTTGATATATCAACAAATAATATAGCAACGCTATAATTGCTAATAAAGTGCTATCAACAATAATTTAATATAATGAAAATTATTAATGGAGTTGAGTGTAACCCATATATAAATGCTTGTCCTAAGTGTGGAACTAAGATAGAAACTGTCTGGAATAAGCCAGAAATTTGTGACAGGTGTAATTATGGTGATAAGAGATCGGCAAACTTTAAAAGATTAAGAGGAGATATTTTAGTTAGAGATAATTTTAAATGTCGTGTTTGTAAATGCTCTGCTAATAATGTTCATCACATAGATGGAGACCATCATAACAATCATCATCTAAATCTCTTAACTGTTTGTGTTAAGTGTCATGGTATATTGCATAGATTAGGAACTATAAAATATAATAAGAAACGATTAGAAATTAAAATTAAAAAAGCAAAAGAAATAAGAAAAGAAGAAGATACAAAATCTATGTTTAAAGGAATATAATAATCCAGTAGAAAAGAAGTGTATTAGGTGTAGTCCAGAGGAGGTGGAAGATGTTGAAAAAGGGGAGTCTAGAAAACATTAGAGTTGCTGCTCAAATGGATTTATCTATAGATGGTGTGGCTTACGAAGAGCCATATGAGACTGTTTTCAACAATGAGACAGTTCTTGTTTTAGGACATAATAATGGGGAATACGTTGTAATGGTAAATAACCAAATAGAATATGTTCCTGCGGGAGATCTATTCTAATGAAAAAACAATATGAAGGAGAAGCGTTCTAACAAAGAGCTCTTTGTAGTTCCAGCAGCAGTCTTAGGACTGTTTGCTCTATCCCTTACCGCATTTTCAAGAAAGAGTAGAGAAGAAATTCTAAAAAGAGATGGATACACCTGTATAGCTTGTGGTGCGCGGGAATCATTAGAAGCCTCACACCACGATCACACTAGAGGAGAAGGCTATGATGATCCAGAAAACGGTGACACTCTCTGTACCCAATGTCATCTAGAATATCATATAGCTACTACTGGAGAGAACGGACTTACAATTTCACAAAATGAATGGGCAATAATGATGTTAGAAAAGAGATTGTGATAGAATAAAATTACAACTCAGTGATGGTGGTTTAAGCCATCTGCTGCTAGTCTCATTAAACTAGCCTAAGATACCAAAGGTGGAGGGGCCCGCAGGTTGGATGGGATAATAACCCATGAGGGATACTGCTATTACAAGACGAATGAGCTTGATGCAGACCCTGTCAGAATCCTAAAACAGTTGTCATAAGACCAGGAGAGGAAGCGTGATGCTACAACCCTGGTTTTTTATTTTGCTACAGTAAGATATGGTTGACACGCATGATTAATTAGTAGTATTCTGAATTTGTCCACAGAGGTGGAATCCCTACGGCAATCGGGGTATAATGGAAAGAGTAAGACCGTTTACTCATGGCAATCTAAAGAATTGCCAAAACTCTTTCCAGGGTTGCCAGTAGTAAGCGGTTTTTTTATTCCCGCAGCACTTAATTGCACATTATGGCAGATTGTTACTGGAAGAAGCTGAAAATATTGTTAGTTATTTGAATTAATATTAAGTTAATTTTATATAGCTTATTAGCTATAGGCAGGAGTGGTTGGTTGCAAACCAGGGAATGAAAACCCGATCCCGTAATGGATTCCCAGAAGCAACTCCCGAAACACATGGTTGATAGGTTTGGAAACGATTGAACTCTTAAGAGACCTCAGGCGAAAAGAGTAAGTAAGTTTAAAAAAACGAGCTTGCTCGCCTAGGAGAAAAGGAATACAAGAAAAGGAGAGGATCTAGGAAAGGGAGACTAACCCCACAAAAGCCAAAGGCTTTCTTATGGCAATGTTTGTCGTGTGTTATACTAGAATTCCTCTATTCCCCCAGAATAGATAATCAGAAGCGGCTGCGATGGCAGTCGCTCTGTTTTTTTACTACTACTTCCTTGAGTAAATTGCTACTTGACACTATGTTTAATTCTGATATTATTTACTTAATATTAAATATTTGGGGGAAATATGAACTTACCACTACAAGGATGCACTTACGATGACTTCCAATTCTACATAAAAGATTCACAGGAAATTGAAACAGTTAATGATTACGAAGACTTAGAGTATGATTTACCAGATCCAGAACCATGGGTTGGGAGGGAACTATAATGACACTATCACAATACGAAGAAAAACTAGAACAGGTAAAAACCAATTGGCATAAGTATAACGATGTAACTAAATGGTGGACTGTTAAAAGAATGCAAGAATTATCACAGGAGGTAAAATGAG